>Ga0209638_1000527_pt1 | contig 25111 bp, 22 predicted proteins | sample BarGraNGADG00211_FD_184490 | JGI IMG/M metagenome (GOLD analysis project Ga0209638, IMG submission 184490) | Arctic peat soil microbial communities from Barrow, Alaska - Barrow Graham LP Ref core NGADG0002-211 (SPAdes) (version 2) | ecosystem: Environmental > Terrestrial > Soil > Wetlands > Peat...
CGCGGACTCGATGCCGTACCAGCCGTGCCCGAAGCTGATCTGGTTCAGGAACGCCTCGAGGATCTGCTCCTTGTTGTAATGGCGCTCCATCTCCCGCGCCGCGCTCTGCTCGCGCAGCTTGCGCGACAGCGACTTGTCGCGGCGGTCGATGAGGTCCGGGTGCATGTTGCCGACGAGCAGCTGCGTGATGGTGCTCGCGCCGCGCGACGCGCCGAGGAGATCGTCCTTGATGGCGCTTGCGATGCCGACCACGTCCACGCCGTTGTGCTGGTAGAATCGCTTGTCCTCGACGGCAATGAACGCTTCGCCCACATACTTGGGCAGCGTGCGGATGGAGACGCTCGTGCGCCATTCCGTTCCGATCTCGCCAATGAGGGAGCCATCGCGCGCATAGACCAGCGAGGACTGCGGCGGCGTGACGATCTGCCACGCCTGCCCGGTGCTCTTGGGGGCTTTTGGCGCCGCCGGCTGGACTTGTGCGTGCACAACGCCCGGGCCGGCCGCGACGAAGGCGGCGACGGCCACGAAACGGAATCTCAGGGCGGGACGAAGGCGCATCTCGTGTATTGTACCCCAGGCGGCGTTGCCCGTCACCGGTCGAACGTGCGAACTTTAGGACGATGCCGCTTCTGCACATCGCCATAGCCCAGTTCCGCCCGCGGAAGGGGGACGTTCAGGGCAACCTTCGCCGGGTGGGCGAGGTGCTCGCGCAGGCGGCTGCGCTCGATCCGCGCCCGCACGTGGTGCAGTTTCCCGAGACCGCGCTCTCCGGGTACTTCGTGGAGGGCGGCGTGCGCGAGATGGCGCTCAGCGCCGCGGAGCTGGCCGCCGGAATCGCGGCGGCGTATCAGGGCCCGCCGATCGACGCGGTGATCGGATTCTACGAGAAGCGCGAGGGCGACCTGCACAACAGCATGGCCTACGTGCGCTGCGGAAGCACCGCCGAGATCCTGCACCTTCATCGGAAGACATTCCTTCCGACCTACGGCCTGTTCGATGAAGAGCGGTTCGTGGAGCGCGGATATTCGATTCGCGCGTTCGACGCGCCATGGGGACGCGCGGCGATGCTGGTGTGCGAAGATGCGTGGCACTCGCTCACCGGGCTGATTGCCGCGCTCGACGGCGCGCACGTGCTGTTCGTCTCATCGGCCTCTCCCGCGCGGGGCGCGTTCGAGCGCACCGACGGCGCCTCCGTTCCGGGCAGCGTCGCGCGCTGGGATCGGCTGATCCGCGACATCGCGGAAGAGCACGGCGTGTTCGTGACGCTCGGCAGTCTCGTCGGCAGCGAGGGCGGCCGCATGTTCCAGGGCGGTTCGCTCGTGATCGGCCCCCGCGGCGACACGCGCGCGAAGGCGCCGGCGTTCGAGGAGTCGCTGCTCACCGCGAGCGTGGATCTCGACGACATCACGAAAGCGCGCGCCGACTCGCCGTTGTTGTCCGACATGCGCACGATGCTGCCGAAGCTGATGTCGGAGTTGGAGCGGTCGTTGGATGGCAGTTCGCCAAGCACCAACGACCAACGACCAACAACCGTTTACCCGGTTTCGCAGGAGACCGCCCCGTCCACGACTCCGTCTTCGCTGACGGTCGTCGCCGGCGGCGATCTCTCCCGCGGCGCGCCTCCTCCGCTCGAGATCGATCCCGCGCTTCTCGAGTCGTGGCTCGTCGCGTTCCTGAAGGATGAGTTCGGCAGACGCGGTTTCCAAAAAGCCGTGGTCGGTGTCTCCGGCGGCGTCGATTCCGCGGTCGTCGCCACGCTCGCCGCGCGTGCGCTGGGCCCCAAGAACGTGATCGGCGTCCGGATGCCCTACCGCACGTCGAGTGCCGACTCGCTCACGCACGCGCAGCGCGTCATCGACGCCCTCGGCATCGAATCGCGCACGCTCGACATCAGCGCCGCCGTCGACGGCTACCTCCAGCAGGAGCCCGACGCCGACGCCGCCCGCCGCGGCAACGTCATGGCGCGCGTGCGCATGATCGCGCTGTTCGACCTGAGCGCGAAGCACCACGCGCTCCCGCTCGGCACCGGCAACAAGAGTGAGCGGCTACTAGGCTACTTCACCTGGCACGCGGACGACTCGCCGCCGGTGAATCCCATCGGCGACCTCTTCAAGACTCAGCTGTGGGCGCTCGCGCGCCATCTTGGCGTGCCGCTGGAAATCATCGAGAAACCGGCCTCCGCCGATCTCGTTTCCGGGCAGACGGACGAAGGCGACTTCGGAATCAGCTACGCCAAAGCCGACGTGATCCTGAACTGGCTGCTGAACGGTTACACCGCCGCAGACCTCGCCGGCCGCGGATTCAACGCCGCGGAAGTGGAGATCGTGCGCAAGCGTCTCGATGGCACGCACTGGAAGCGAAAGCTGCCGACGGTGGCGATGATCAGTGGCGCCGCGATCGGCGAATCGTATCTCCGGCCCGTCGATTACTAGCTCTTGCGAGACCGCACGAATCGGATTGAGCCGGATGTCCGAGAGCGATAGGATGCAGGCGTCACCCGAACACGGATACAACGATGCCTGCTGACACCATGAACGCCGATTACTCGAGGATCGAGAAGGCGATTCGCTATCTCGATGCGAACCGCGCCGTGCAGCCCGAGCTTGGCGACATCGCGAAACACGTCGGACTCAGCCCCGCCCACTTTCAGCGGATGTTCACGCGCTGGGCGGGCATCAGCCCGAAGCGTTTCCTCCAGCACCGGACCGCACAGGTCGTGAAGCGCCTGCTGCGCGAAAACCGCAGCGTGCTCGACGCGAGCTACGAGGCCGGGCTCTCCGGGTCGTCGCGGCTGCACGACCTGATCGTGAATGCGGAGGCCGTGTCGCCCGGCGAGTACCAAAAGGCGGGCGAGGGGCTCGTGGTGAAGTTCGGGTTTCATCCGTCGCCGTTCGGCGAGTGCCTCATCGCGATCACGCCGCGCGGCATCTGCCATCTCGCGTTCGTGAATCCGGTGACGCGCCACAAAGCGCTCGAGCGCCTGCGTCACGACTGGCCGCGCGCCGACCTTCGCGCCGATCAGGATGCGACGCGCGAGACGGTCGCGAGGGCGTTCCCGATCGGCGGCCGCGCGAAACTCCCGCCGCTCTCCCTGCACATCAAGGGGACGAACTTTCAGCTGAAGGTGTGGGAGGCGCTGCTGCAAATTCCCGACGGCGGCGTCACCACCTACGGTGACATCGCCGAGTCGTTGCACTCGCCCGGCGCATCACGCGCCGTGGGCAGCGCCGTGGGAAGCAATCCAGTGAGCTGGCTGATCCCCTGTCACCGCGTGATCCGCTCAACCGGCGAACTCGGCGGCTACGCCTGGGGCATCGAACGAAAGAAGGTCATGCTCATGAAAGAGCAAATGGCGCCCCGCCCCCAGAAGGGAGCGCGAGCGCCATGGCTAATCACCAATGACCAACGACCAAAAACCGTTTACTCGTTTTAGGTTTCCTACGCCGCCTCAGCGTATGCCAGGCTCACTGCCCTCCGAGCCCCGCGCTTCAGCGTCCGGTGCACGGCACGTGCGTAGCGCATGAAGTTGGCACCCGCCCACGGGTAGCGCGCGAAGAATTCCGTCGGCAGCATCGCCCCCTTCAGCTGGTTGCAGGCCGAGCACGCCGCGACCAGGTTGCCCGCGGCGTGGTTGCCGCCCTTCGAGAGCGGAAAGACGTGGTCGAGCGTCGCGTCCTCTAGCCCAAGGGACGTACCGCAGTAGACACAGCGCCTCCCGCAATCACGGAAAGTCGCACGCTTGACGTGCCGCTTGTGGTGTTGGGCGAGCACTCTACGGTGATGGCGGGCAAGACCACGGGGCGCACGGGGCAATGCGACGCGGTAGACGCTCCGGTGAGACATGACACCTCGCCGTAAAAGACGACACCCCGCATCGGGGCACGAATCCCGGGCGGGGTGACGGTTATGGGGCGGAGACTCCAGCCGACGATCGCGGGTCGCGATCGTGGCGATAGACGCTGGATGTTGGGTCCTGGCGTTGCTGCCATGAGCCTCCGAAGGGCGCAACGCCGGGTGTCCGCCCGCGCGTCACGCGTTCCACATTCTGACGAACGAAAAAGTTGCTTGGTAACACGTGCGGCGCAAGAGGGGACGCGGAACGAGTTTCGGCCGTTAGTCGAGCCGCAGCATCGTGCTCGTGGTCGAAAGCGCGGCTACGAAGAACAGAAACCCCATCGCAATCCAGACGGACGCAAACGCGAGACCGCCGAAGTACAGCGGAATCTCCTCGAACACTTTGAGCGCGCGCTGCATCGAAAGTTGCGCGACCACGGTTCCGATGAACACCGCCGCGAGACCAGCCGCCGCGAGCGCCGCCGAAGTTCCCTTCGCGCGATACGGCGAGACGTATGTGACCAGCCCCGACGCGAACGCGAGCCCGAGGCCCGACAGGATCAGCGGAAAGACGGAGCACAGCATGGAAAACGGGGCGTCACCTTCGGGCGCCGGCGCGCAGTACTCCACCGCGCCCTTGCCGGTGAGATAGGTGCAGTCCTTGCTCGCCGACCGCCGGACCTTCGGATGCAGCACGTGCGACACGCCGTGCAGCGACACGTCGAATCGCGTGCCGTCTTCCGCCATTCCGCTTCCCCACGTGCCGCGCAGCGCGATCGCGAGAAACACAACGGCGAGAAAACAGGAACTCAAGAGCAGCTTGATGCGCATCGGGTGAAACGCTCCGTGAAATGTCGGCCGCAATCCCTTATAATGGTGGCTATGGCGACGACATCCAAGGCGCGCAGCGCCACGCACGGCCTCTCCCGCGAGCAGCTCGTCGCGGCATATCGCAACATGCTCCTGTCGCGCCGGCTGGACGACAAGGAGATCGGGCTCAAGCGCCAGAACAAGATCTTCTTCCAGATCTCGAGCGCGGGGCACGAAGCGGTCACCACGGCGGCCGGCATGCTCCTGAAGCCGGGCTACGACTGGTTCTACCTCTACTACCGCGACCGCGCGTTCTGCCTGCAGATGGGGATGACCGCGGCGGAGATGCTGTATTCCGCCGTCGGCGCCGCCGCCGATCCGAACTCCGGCGGCCGCCAGATGCCGTCCCACTGGGGCCACAAGAAGCTCAACATCGTCACGATGTCGTCGCCGACCGGCACGCAGTTTCTGCAGGCTGTCGGCAACGCCGAAGCGACGCTGCGTGCAACACAGAACGGCATCACCGAAGGATTCCACAGCGACGAAGTCGTGCTCTGCACCACGGGCGACGGCACCACGAGCGAGGGCGAGTTCTGGGAGTCGCTGAACACCGCCGCGAATCTCAAGCTCCCCGTCGTCTATCTCGTCGAGGACAACGGCTATGCGATCTCGGTCCCCGTCGAGGTCAATACAGCCGGCGGATCGATCTCCGAGCTGGTGAAGTCGTTCCCCGGGCTCTACGTGCAGACGGTTGACGGCTGCGATCTGCTCGCGTCATACGACGTGATGAAGAAGGCCATCGACTACGCGCGAGCGCGGAAAGGCCCGGCGCTCGTCCACGCGAAGGTCATTCGCCCGTACTCGCACTCGCTCTCGGACGACGAGGTGATGTACCGTCCGGCCGCGGAGCGCGAGGCGGACGCCGCGCGCGACCCGCTCACGACCTACCCGCTCTGGCTCGTCGACGAGGGCTACGCGACCGAGGCCGACCTCGCGAAGATCCGCGACGAGGTGGAGGCCGAGCTGCTCGCCGCCACGGACGATGCGCTCTTGCAGCCGCAGCCCGACGCGAGCACGGTACACTTCGCCGTCTACTCGCCGGACGTCGATCCGACGAGCGAGCAGTTCGACACCGAGGACGATCCGCAGTTCGCGGGCGAGCCCACGACGATGGTGGACCTGCTCAACTCGTGCATGAAGGACGAGATGCGCCGCGACCCGAAGATCCTGATGTTCGGCGAGGACGTCGCCGACGTGTCGCGTGACGAACACCTCGGCAAGGTCAAGGGCAAGGGCGGCGTCTTCAAGGTCACGTGGGGGCTGCAGAAGGAGTTCGGCAGCACGCGCGTCTACAACACGCCGCTCGCGGAGGCCAACATCGTCGGCCGCGCGATCGGGCTGGCGGCGCGCGGGTTCAAGCCGGTCGTGGAAGTCCAGTTCTTCGACTACATCTGGCCCGCGTACATGCAGCTGCGCGACGAACTCGCGACCATGCGCTGGCGTTCCAACAACGCGTTCTCCACCGCGGTCGTCGTGCGCACGACGTACGGCGGCTATATCCGCGGCGCGATCTACCATTCGCAGACGGGGGCCTCGCTCTTCACGCATTGCCCCGGCCTGCGCGTGGTCTGCCCGTCGAGCGCGCTCGACGCGAACGGACTGCTCCGCACCGCGATCCGCTGCGACGATCCGGTGATCTTCCTCGAGCACAAGCATCTGTACCGCCAGACGTACAACAAGTCGGCCTATCCGGGGCCGAACTTCATGATTCCGTTCGGCAAGGCGAAGGTGCTTCGCGAGGGAGCGCAGGTCACGCTGGTGACGTACGGTGCAACGGTTCAGCGAGCGCTTGTTGCCGCGCGCGAGGTGGCGGAGCGCGGGATCGACGTCGAAGTGATCGACCTGCGTACGCTCTCGCCGTGGGATCGCGAGACGGTGTTCGCGAGCGTGAAGAAGACCGGACGGGTGATCGTCGCGTACGAGGATTCGCTCTCCTGGGGATACGGTTCCGAAATTTCCGCATCCATTGCAGACGAGTGCTTCGCCTGGCTCGACGCGCCGGTGCGGCGGGTGGCGAGCACGGATACGTTCGTCGGCTACGCGCCGCAGCTGGAAGACGCGATCCTGCCGCAGGTTTCCACGTTCGTGAAGGCGTACGAGGAGATCGCTTCCTTCTAGCTGACCAACTGACGAACCGTCGTCGGATATGGGTTCCGGCAACTAAGGGGATGAGTTAACGGAAATCGGTGGTTGGTCGTGAAGAAACGGCGACGGGACCGGTTGGTGCGCGGAATAGCGCTCGACCGGTCCCGTCGCCGTTTTCTCAAGACCTTCAATCCGACGACTGTTAACCCACACCCTTTGTTGTCATAACCGACTACTGAAAAACGGTTTTAGCGAGAGGCCGCACTCTCGACCGCTCGATTCGTCAGCAGCAGCCTCTCCGCCGCATCCGCATCGAGCGGCGGCGAGAGCAGATACCCCTGCACATACTCGCAGCCCAATGACTGCAGCACCTCGCGCTGCGCGCCGTTCTCCACGCCCTCGGCCACCACGTCCATCGAAAGACTGCGCGAGAGACTGAGGATCGTGCGCACGATCTCGAGGCACTCGCTGTTCGAGTCGATGCGGCCCACGAAGTAGCGGTCGATCTTGATGGTCGAGATCGGGAGGCGGTGCAGGTAGCTGAGCGAGGCGTGCCCCGTGCCGAAGTCGTCCATCAGCAGGTGAATGCCGAGCGTCTTGAGCTGCTCGAGCGCGCCGACCGCCGCGACCGCGTCGGCCATGATCATCGACTCCGTGATCTCGAGCTTCAGGCGCGACGCCTCGATTCCGGTTTCGGCGATCGCGTTCTTCACGATTTCAACCAGGCCCGGGTGCGTGAGCTGCCGCGCGGTGACGTTGACGCTCACCCAGATCGGATCGTCGGCGACGACCTTCGTGTTCCAGTGCGCGAGCCGCTGCGCCGCCTGGCGCAGCACCCATTCGCCGAGCGGAAGGATCAGCCCCGTCTCTTCCGCGATCGGAATGAAATCGGCGGGTTGCATCGCGCCGTGCGTCGGATGATCCCATCGAACGAGCGCCTCGAACCCCACGATGCGGCCCGACGCGAGCGACCAGATCGGCTGGTACATCACGCGCAGCTCCCCGCGATCCATCGAGTGCCGCAGGTCATTTTCGAGCGCCATCTGCAAAACCGCGCCGGCACGCATGTCCGCGCGGAACACCTCGTGCCTCGCGCGTCCGCGCAGCTTCGCGCGGTACATCGCGAGGTCGGCGTCGCGCAGGTAGTCCTCGGGACGCTCCACGCCGGGCTGGCTCATCGCGATGCCGACGCTGACCGACATGAAGAGTTCGCGGCCGTCGAGGTAGAACGGCTGCGCGAGTGAATGCTGGATGCGCTCGGCAACGGTGATCGCCTCGGCCTCGTCCTTGACGCCCTCGAGGATCACGACGAACTCGTCGCCGCCGAGCCGCGCGACGACGTCGCCGGGCCGCACGCAGCCGTTGAGGCGGCCCGCGACGAGACGAAGCAGCGAGTCGCCCGCGTGATGGCCGAGCGAGTCGTTGACGACCTTGAAACGGTCGCAGTCGAGGAAGAGCACGCCGAACTGCTGCTCGCGGTTGCGCTTGGCGCGCGCGATCGCTCGCCGCAGGAGGTCCGTGGCATAACTGCGGTTCGGCAGCGTGGTCAGGGAGTCGAACTGCGCCTCGCGCCGCAGGCGCTCCTCGAGATCCTTTCGCGCCGTGATGTCGGTCATCGAGCCGGCGATGCGCAGCGCGCGCCCTTCGGTGTCGCGCACGACGATGCCGCGGCAGAGCACCCAGATGAAGAATCCCTCGCTGTGGCGGAGGCGGTGCTCGCTGTGGAAATGCGATCGCGACCCGGCGGCCTGCGCGGCGATATCCACCTTGAGCTGCGGCAGGTCGCTCAGGTGGACGCGGCTGAACCACTCCTCGGGGCTCAGCGAAATCGACGGGTCCACCATGCCGACCATCTCCCGCCAGCGCTCGGAGAGGTAGACCTCGCCGGCGACGAGGTTCCAGTCCCAGAGCCCGTCGTTCGCACCGCGCGCGGCGAGGGCGTAGCGCTCCTCGCTCTCGCGGAGCGCGAGTTCCATCTTGCGGCGCTCCTCGATCTCACGCTCGAGATGTTCGTTCGCGTCCTCGAGCTCGACGGTGCGCTCGAGCAGGCGGGCCTGCAGTTCCTCGAGCCTCCGCCGGGCTTCCGCCTCCTCGGCGACGCGCGCGCTGAGGTGGGCTCGCGACCGCAGCATCCACCAGACTGCCGCGGAGCCCGCGAGCAGCACGAGGACGAGCGGAATCAGCTGCACGCCGGCGCGCCGTGGCGGGCGGTGGCGAACACCCTACCGGCGCTCGATCGCGTCGCGAACGTCCAGCAGGATCTCGAAGTAGAGCTGTTCGCGGCGGTAGGCGAAGTCGAGCGACGCCATCTGCGCATCGTCGCCGGTGGCCTTGGAACGTTCGAACGCCTCGCGGTACATCTCATCGAGGTTGGCGAGAATGCGATCGCGGGATCGGGACATGCTTTTGTTCTCCAGAATGTCTGCAGTGAGTCGGGGCGGCTCGAAGCGGGCGGAAGCGGGCGGGCCGGGCTTCGGGGCGGGAGTATCGAGCAGGAATTTCTTGGCGGCGCCAAGCATCAGCCGGCGCGGATTGAGCGGTGAGGTCACCGCACGCCGCGCTGCGCGAGGAGTCTCGCGACGGACGCGTCGTCTTGCACGAACGGAAGGAGGGAAGCCACGACATCCGGTTCGCTCTCGCCTTCCACGGCCATGAGCGCCGGCGGATGACCGCCGCCACCCGACGTGCGCGGACTCCCGGCGCGGCGATCGATTTCGATCACCGCCCGCATGGGCGCGGAGCCATCCGGCGTCAGCCGCCGGATTCGCACCACGTGGCCCTGTGGCATCGTTCGCTCGTAGAGTATTTCGGACATCGGCGTTCCTGTATCCGGGGCGACCGGTCTATCAGCGAAATTCACGCCCGCGCTCCTCCGGCGCAAGACGCAGGTTCACCTTTCAAGACGGTGAAAGACAGCCTCGGCGACCACTTTTCCGTCGCGAAGGTGTTCAACCACAATGCGTTCGAGGAGTGCCGGGGTGACGTTCGAGTACCAGATCCCCTCGGGATAGACCGCCACGATGGGCCCTGAACTGCACACCCCGAGGCAGGGCGTTTCGGACCGTTTGACCCGGGTGGGGCCGAAGAGGAGCCCCTCGCGTTGGAGCAACCCCGCAAGCCTGCTGTACAGCGCGCGGCCGCGGCGCTCGGGGGAGCAGAAGCCGCCGGTGCAAACCAGCACGTGGCGGGAATACGGCTCCATTTCGGGGGGTTGGGTCACTTCGGGATGCGGAATCCGGGGTGGGATGCGGGATGCGGAATTTCGGCCCGATTCAGAATGCAGAAAAGGAATGTTGATACGAGGATAAGAGGCGAGTGGCGAGATGGATGCAGAATGCGGATGAAGAGGCGAGGCACGAGAGGAACCGCGACCGACAACTACTCTCCACTCATCTCTTCTCCCGGATTGCGCATTCCTCTTCTGCATTCTGCATCGGGTCGGAATTCCGGATTCCGCATCCCACCCCGCATCCCGTATCAAGCAGCAATACTGATGAACCTAGCACCTCGGTGCGACGGAATTGTGTCCAACGGCTGGGGCACCGCCAAATGGACTCAACTAGTTTCCACTACCTCCTCTCACCGCCGTCCAAATGCGTCGCTTACTCCTCATCGTTTTCCTGTCCTCCCTCGCCTCCACGGCAAGCGCGCAGGACCTCTCCGCGCCCCTCCCCGCCGACGCCCACGTCGTCCGGGGCCAGTTCCCGAACGGACTCCAGTACATCATCCGCCGCAACAAGAAGCCCGAGAACCGTGCGGAGCTGAGGCTGGTGGTGAACGCGGGTTCGATTCTCGAAGACGACGCGCAGCGGGGCCTCGCGCATTTCGTCGAGCACATGATGTTCGACGGCACGAAGCGATTCCCCAAGCAGGACATCGTGAACTACCTCGAGCGCGTGGGCATGCGGTTCGGCGCGGACCTGAACGCGTACACGTCGTTCGACGAAACCGTCTACATGCTCACCATTCCGACGGACACGGCGCGCCTCGTGAACTCGGCGCTCGACATCCTGCAGGATTGGGCGAGCGGCGCGGCGACATTCGACGCGGCCGAACTGAAGAAAGAGCGCGGCGTCGTCATCGAGGAGTGGCGCACGGGGCGCGACGCGTCCACACGAGTGCAGTACCGCCAGTTCCCCGTGATGCTGCAAGGGTCCAAGTACGCCCTGCGGGTGCCGATCGGGACGAAGGAAAACCTCGAGAGCTTCGCGGACAGTCTCGCCATGAAGTTCTATCGCGACTGGTATCGCCCCGACCTCATGACGGTCATCGCCGTCGGCGATTTCGATCCGACGCAGATGGAGGCGTCGATCAAGCAGCGGTTCGCCGCCATTCCGAGCCCCAAGGCGCCGCGGCTGCGCGAGTACGCCGCGGTGCCCGATCACGACCAGACGCTCGTCTCGATAGAGACCGACAAGGAATATCCGCTCTCCTCGGTAGGGCTCCTCTGGCTCAAGCCGCGCGACAGCGTGCACACGATCGCGGATTTCCGCCGCACGCTCGTGTCGTCGTTCTACGACGGGATGGTGAACGCTCGCTTTTCAGAGATTTCACAGCGCGCCGACGCGCCCTTCGCGTTCGCGCAGGGCGGCCGCGGCAGCTTCGTGCGAACGAAGGACGCCTACCAGCTCTTCGCCGGAGTGAAGGAGAGCGGGTTCGAGAAGGCCGCCGAGGCGCTGCTCGGAGAGGCGGAACGCATCTCGCGATTCGGATTCACGCAAACCGAGCTCGACCGCCAGCGCACCAATCTCCTCCGCTCGATGGAGCAGCAGTACGCGGAGCGCGACAAGACGAACAGCTCGCAGTTCGTCGACGAATACGTGAGCAGCACGCTCTGGGGCACGCCGATCATCGGGATCGAGAAGGAGGAGCCGCTCGCGAAGTCGCTCGCCCCGACGATCACCGTCGGCGAGGTCAACGCGCTCTCGAAGACGTCGTTCGGCGAGAAGAACCGCGTGGTGCTCGTTGCCGCAGCCGAAAAACCGGAGGTTCACGTCCCGAGTGCCGCCGCGATGCTCAAGGTGTTCGACGCGGCCGGGAGCGCCACGCTCACCGCCTATGTGGATTCGTCATCGGACGCGGCGCTCGTGCCAAGCCGGCCGGCGCCGGGCAAGATCGTGACGGAACGCGCGCTGCCCGAGACGGGAATCACGGAGTGGACGCTCTCGAACGGTGCGCGGGTCCTGCTCAAGCCGACGGACTTCAAGGCCGACGAGTTGCTCTTCGCCGCGCGGTCGCCCGGCGGTGAATCGATCGTGCCCGACGCGGACGTGATCGACGCCGACCTGAGCTCGGTGGTGATGTCGCGCAGCGGAGTCGGCTCGTTCAACGCGATCGCGCTCGGCAAGAAACTCGCGGGGAAAAAGGTGAACGTCGCAGCCGGCATCGACGGGAACGGGGAGGGCCTGCGCGGCACCGCGTCGGTGCAGGACATGGAAACGATGTTTCAGCTCGCGTGGCTGCGCATGACGGCGCCGCGCGTGGACACGAGCGCGTATCTCGCGTTCAAGGCGCAGATGCGCGCCATGCTCGCGAACCAGAAGAACGATCCCGAAGCGGTGTTCGGCGACACCGTCGAGGCCACGATGGCGCAGCACCATCCGCGCGTGCACGTGCTCTCGCCGGAGCTGCTCGACTCGGTGGACCTGCGGCGCGCGTTCGACATCTATCGCGACCGGTTCGCCGACGCGAGCGGCTTCACCTTCTTCCTCGTGGGCAGCTTCAAACCCGACTCGGTGCGGCCGCTGGTGGAGCAGTACCTCGCGTCGCTGCCGTCGCTGAACAGGAGCGAGAGGGTCAAGGACAACGGGATTCGGCCGCCGGCCGGCGTGATCCAGAAGACCGTCCGGAAGGGCGTGGAACCCAAGGCCGCGACGTCGCTGATTTTCACCGGCAGCTGCACGTACAGTTTCGCGAGCCGTTACGCGCTCGACGCACTGACGGAGCTGCTCAACATCCGCCTGCGCGAGGTGCTCCGCGGGGAGAAGGGCGGCACATACGGTGCGAGCGCCGGCGGCTCGTGCAGCAACATTCCGTACGAGCACTACAACCTGAGCGTCGAGTTCGGCTCTTCGCCGGAGCGCGTGGACGAGCTCGTCGCCGCCGTCTTCAAGGTGTTCGACGAGATCAAGGCCGGAACCGTGAGCGACTCGAATCTCACGAAGATCAAGGAGATCGAACTGCGTGGACACGAGACCGGCCTCAAGCAGAACGCCTCGTGGCTCAACGCGATGTCGGATGCCGACGAGGACCATCGCGACCAGCGCGATTTCCTGCGCTACCCCGAGCTCGTGAAGGGGTTGACGCGCGAGATGATCCGTGACGCGGCGACGCTCTACCTGCGTCCGGAGCAGTACGCGCGATTCACGCTCCTCCCCGAGGCCGCGCCGAAGCCGCCGGCCGTGAAGCCCGACTGACCTATGCCGACGCCGGAAGATTTTTTCGCGATCGACATCCGTGTCGGCACCGTCGTGCGCGCGGAGCCATTCCCCGAGGCGAGGAAGCCGTCGATCAAGCTGGAAGTCGACTTCGGACCGGAGCTTGGGATCAAGCGGTCAAGCGCGCAGATTACGACGCACTACGCACCGGCCGAACTCACCGGTACGCAGGTCATCGCAGTGGTGAACATCGGCGAACGGCGCATCGCGGGATTCACGAGCCAGGTGCTCGTGCTCGGTGCCATGCCGTCGCCCACCGAGGTGGTGCTGCTGCGCCCGGGGCACGCGGTGGAAAATGGAACCCGGATAGGATAGACGCCATGAAATACGACCGCCCCGGCACCCCGGACGAGGTGCGCGCCGACCTGACCGTCGGCGTGCAGTGGAAGGGCGCGTGGACGTTCGACGCGGGGAAGGCGGGAGCCCCGACCGTTCGCATCGACGGCCACTCGAAGGAAGGGCCGAGCCCGCCGGAGACGCTGCTCATCTCGCTCGGGACGTGCACCGCCATCGACGTGGTCGAGATGCTCACGAAGCGGAAGACGCCGCCGGCGTCGATGGACGTTTCAGTGACCGCCGAACGGAAGGGCGAGACGCCGCGCCGCGTAACGCGCGCACATCTCGCGTACAAGATCACCGGCGCGGGAATCGACCACACGCAGTCGATGCGCGCGATCGAGCTGGCCGTGACACGCTACTGCACGGTGCGCGACACGATGGATCCGGAGATGGCGATCACCTGGTCGCTGGAGCTCGGTTAGCGCCGCAGCTCGCGGATCGCATGCCGCAGTTCCGGCAGGATGATCCGCGTGAGCGCCAGCTCGACGGCCGCCTTCGACCCCGGCATCGAGACCACCAGCTTCCCGTTCGCGGATCCGGCGACCGCGCGTGAGAGAATCGCGGCCGCGCCGATCTGCTCCTGGAACGACACGACTCGAAAGATTTCCCCGAACCCGGGAAGTTCCTTTTCCAGCAGCGATCGTACGGCCTCCACGGTCCGGTCCTTGCTGCCAAGCCCGGTGCCGCCGGTGATCAGGATGGCGTCGACATCGGTGCGCGCGATGAGCGTGCGCACATGGCCGCGCACGCGGGCCTCGTTGTTCGGGAGGATCGTGTAGTCCGCTATCACATGGCCCGCGCCGTCGAGCAGCCGCTGCATCGCCTTGCCCGACTCGTCGGTGTCGATGGTGCGCGAGTCGGTGACGGTCACGATGGCGCAGCGGAGCGCGGGGAGCGCGTCGCCTTCCGCGCGATGCGAGGCGGTGCCGGGAGGAAGAGTCATCGCACGGGAACTTAGCGCGCCTTCGCGGCGGCGGCTAAGTTTGAGGCATGGATGTCGCCCACCTTCGACTCGACTACGCCCGCGAATCGCTCACCGAGCGGGACGTTGACCCCGATCCCATCCTGCAATTCGAAAAGTGGTTCGAGGAGGCGCTGCACGCGGGGCTGATCGAGCCGAACGCGATGACGCTCGCGACGAGCACGCGCGACGGTCATCCATCGGCACGAGTCGTGCTCCTCAAGGGTGCCGACGCAAACGGCTTCGTGTTCTTCACGGACTACCGCAGCCGGAAGGGCGCGGAGCTCGACGCGAACCCGCACGTGTCCCTGTGCTTCTGGTGGGACGCGCTGCAGCGCCAGGTCCGCATATCGGGAACCGCCGTGCGCGTATCGCGCGAGGAAACGGCGGCGTACTTCCATACGCGGCCCCACGGGAGCCGCGTCGGCGCATGGGCGTCGCAGCAGAGCACGACGCTCGCGTCGCGCGAGATGCTCGAGAAGGAAGTCGAACGGCTCGAGCGCGCGTATCCCGATGACGTGCCGCTTCCGCCGCACTGGGGCGGCTATCGCGTGACACCTGCATCGCTTGAGTTCTGGCAGGGCCGCCCGAGCCGGCTGCACGACCGTATCGTGTACACGCGCGACGGCTCGGCGTGGAAGATTGGGAGGTTGTCGCCCTAACCGCCCAACTGAGTACTGAGTGATCAGTGCAAAGTGGTGAGTAATGAGTCGTCAGAATTCAGTCGTCGGAGAGGGGCGGGATGGAGCGGCGCGAACCTTCTTCAACAGGCCGATCAGCATCCGGCGGACCTGCACGACGTCATCGTGGCGTTTGTCGAACTCGGCGCGCGAAGTCAATGACGCGTCAGCGCAGAAGAGCAGGTGATATTCGAGTTCGGATGCGGACGCGACTGCGATTTGCAGGAACTTCGCGAGATCTCTGTTGGATTCTCGGCCGCAGCCTTCCGCGATATTTGCCGGGATCGAGGTGGCGGCCCGCCTCTCCGTCATCGCCGCCGTGTTGCCTGTCTCATCGTTCCATCGCCAACTCGGGCCCGCTCGATCTGAACACTGACACCTTCAACTCAACACGCAACACTTTGCACTGAGAGTCGACAACTCGCAGCTGTCCTCAGTTCTCACCACTGCCGTTCCGCGTCGGAGAGTTCCTCCCGCAGTTTGAGAAAGCTCTCGTAGCGCTCGCGGGATATCTGTCCCGATTCGACAGCGGAACGCACCGCACAGTTTGGTTCGTGCCCGTGCGAACAGTCCTGGAACTTGCAATTGCCAAGAAACGGCCGGAACTCGGGGAAACAGTGCGCGAGATCGACGCTTGGCAATCCCCACATCCCCACCTCGCGCAGGCCGGGCGTATCCACCACGAATCCTCCGAGCGCGTCGGGAATCGGCACGAGCAGGGCGCCGACCGTGGTGTGACGGCCCTTGTTCACCGATTCGCTGATCTCGGCGGTGCGCAGGTCGAGACCGGGGAAGAGCGCGTTGCAAAGCGACGATTTCCCGACGCCCGACGGTCCGGTGAGCGCAGAGGTCTTTCCGACGAGCACGCCGCGAAGTTCGTCCAGTCCGATCCTGGCCTTCACGCTCGTGCGATGCACGTCGTAGCCCGCGCGCTCGTAGTCGCGCGCGATCGCATCCACGCCCGACGGCCCGCCGACGAGCTCCACCTTGTTGAAGATGATCCGCGCCGGGATGTCGTTCCCTTCGGCGATCACAAGGAAGCGATCCAGCATTCGCACGTGCGGCTCGGGCTTCGCCGCCGCGAACACCACGAGCACCTGGTCCACGTTCGCCGCGACGATGCGTTCGCCGCGTGCCTTGCCCGGTGCGCGCCGCGCGAGCACCGCGCGGCGCGGATGGATCTCGGTGATCGCCCACGCGCCTTCGCTCTCGTCCTGGGCGATGGTGACTTCGTCGCCCACCGCGAGTTTCATTTTCGCGCTTTCCTGCTTGAGACGCCCGCGCAGCGAGGCGTCGACCGTCATTCCATCGGTCGTGCGCACGACCCAGATGCCGCCCGTGCCGTTGAGCACCGTTCCGGGGGACTCGGTCACTCGGCGCCTTCGTCCTCGCGCATCGCATCCCACCAGCGGCGCGTGGAGCCGCCGTCGCGCGCCGTGATCAGTGCGTCGAGCGCCCGCTGCGCGTCGGCCAGCGGCATCGCGCCCAGCGCGCGCTCCGCTTCAGCGGCGCTGCTCCCCCAAGCGAGAAAATCCGTCTCGAGATGTCCCTCGGCTTTCTGCGCGCCCATCCGCGACCATTGCACGAAGATCAGGTACGCGCCGAACGGACGCGCCGCCTCGCCCGTCGAGTCGCTCAGCACGTCGAGACTGTAGGACATGCCGTCGCGCCCCTCGAGCGCCGCCGGCCGCGAATGCACCGCCGCGTAGCCGCCGACGGTCGTCTCGTCGCCTTTCTCGTATTCCGGGGGAAGGTGCTGGCCTGGGGTCACGCGTTGAGACGTCCGCTGTTCTTTCTCCGGCCGACGAACTCGCGCAGGATGTTGCCGGTCATGAAGGCGAGATTTGCCGGACGCTCCGCGAGGCGGCGCATGAGATACGGGTACCACTGCGTGCCGAACGGAACGTAGACGCGCAGCCGGTAGCCGTCGCGCGCGAGCTGGTCCTGCAGGTCGCGCCGCACGCCGTACAGCATCTGGAACTCGAAGCGCGAGCGCTCGATGCCATGCTCGGTGGCGAAGGTTTTCGCGAGCGAGATGATTTCGGGATCGTGCGTCGCTATGCCGGGGTAGCGGCCGCGCTCCATCAGCGCCTGCATGCACATGACGTAGTTGCGGTCGACGTCGGCCTTCTCGGGAAAGGCGACCGTCGCGGGCTCGAGATACGCGCCCTTGCACAGCCGCACACGGCAGTTGAGCGCGATCGCGCGTTCGACGTCGGTCCACGTCCGGCGAAGCGCGCTCTGCAGCACGATGCCGACGGCGTCCGGATACTGCGGGTAGAGCCGGCGCTCGAAGAACTCGAGCGTGCGCGTGGTGTAGGCGCTCCCTTCCATGTCCAGCCGCACGAACCCCCCGTGCTGCTGCGCGCGGTCGAGGATCGAGCGCATGATCGACTCGCAGAGCTTGTCGTCGATGTCCTGCCCCATCGCGGTGAGCTTCACGGAGACGTTCGCGTCGAGCTTGTTCAGCGCGATGGCGTCGACCAGGCGCACGTATTCCGCACCCGATGCCCTCGCCTCGGCCTCGTTGGTGACGCTCTCGCCGAGCAGGTCGAGCGACGCGCTGATGCCCTGTGCGTTCAGCCGCTGCACGGCGGCGACGGCCGAGTCGACGGTCTCGCCCGCGACGAATCGCGACGCCATCGCCTTCGCGAACCGATTGTTCCGGACAAAGCGGAAGAGCCGCGGCTGCCGCGAGAGATAGAGGAGCGAGTTGCGGAGCATTTCCTTAGGGGACGATGCGAGTCGTGACGGCGAGCGGGGCGGTGATCCGCGCGACCGGGAACACACGGGCCGACGCGTCGGTCGACTTCATCATCCGCTCGAGCGTCGCGTCGAAGTAGTTCCACGCGGTGAGCCCGTCGTCGCACATCGGTTCCAGCAGGATGACCGAGAGAACGCCGAGCGGTTGCGCTCCGCGAACGATGAAGTCACCCGGCTCGCCGGTGACATGATCGCTCGCGTGCCACGTTCCGGTGACGCGCACATCGCTGTGGCCGTCGCCCGGCGGGAGCTTCGAGACCGAATCCACGGTGAACTGCTCGCCGCGCGCGTCGACGCGGGAGGTGAGCCGCTCCACGACGACGCCGTGCAGGCGGAGCTGGGCGATCAGCGAATCCTGGCCGGGCATCCGGCGCAGCAGGTACGCGACCGGCAGCTTCGCGCTGAGCGTGCCCTCGAAACGGTCGCGCACGAGCATCTTCTGGTTCACGAACTTGCCGGTGCGCTTCAGGCCGCAGCGCACGCCGGGCTCGGTGAGCGGCCATGCGCACGCGGGCGGTCCGCCGCGGCCGCCGCCTGCCGCGCCGCCGCCACGGCCGCCCCGTCCGCCCCCGGTTGCGCGCGCCGCCGCCGACGCGGCCGCCTGTGCGCGCAACGTCTCACGAGCCTCGGGAATCGTGTCGAGCAGCTCCTCGACCACCACCTTCGTGGAACCATGCGTCGTGAGCGCCGCGCGAATCGGCACGTCGAGCGGCTTTCCGGATTCGAGCCCGGCGTCTGAGCCGCGGCTCGCGGCCAGCACCGATTTCGAGCGCTCCGCCGTGAACGAGAGCAGCTCGTGCACGAACGCGTACGTGGACTTCACGCGGCGCTCGAAGGGATCGTGCGAGAACGCCTCGCTCAGCACCGAGATGCGGCCGCGCAGGGCGTAGTAGTTCGTGCCGTAGCGCGGCGTGTGCGAGTACGTGGACCAGCTGCGCGACTCGCCGGGGCCGGCGCGCGGGCCCTCGTCGCCGGAGAAGTTCCCGTAATCGAAGATTGCGAACTTGTCGCGCGTCTGCATCCGCCGGCGGAGGAGGGGCAGCATCGAGTCGCGTGCGAACGCACCGCCGAACGTCGCGCCGGGGATCGCCGCGGCGGGGTGAAGCGAAGGCGCATAGGTCAGCGCGTAGCCATGATAGCTGCCGTCGGTCGTGTGCAGGTCGACGAACACGTCCGGGTCCCACGCGTTGAACATCGCGAGCGACCCTTTCGTCTCCGGCGTCTCGGCGCGGACGTAATCGCGGTTCAGGTTGATCCCCTGCCCGTTCGGCCGCGTCCCCACCATCTCCGGGCCGTTCTGCGCGCCGCGACTGCGCGCCTGCGCGGCGAGCGCCTCGTTGCCGTCGGCGTTGTAGTCGGGCACGACCAGCAGCACGATCGAATCGAGCACGTTCGGCTTCGGGTCGAGCGTGAGGTCGCGCAGCATCGCGAGCATCGCCTCTTTCCCTTCCACTTCGCCCGAGTGGATGTTGCCCTGCACGTACACGATCGGCCGGCCGAGCCGCTTCGCCTCGAGCGGCGTCGTCACGAGCGGGCGCGACGCGATCACGTACGGAACGTCGCGTCCCTGCATCGTGCGGCCGATGAAACCGACATGGATCTTCGCGCCGCGCTGCTGGAGCGAATCGAGGAACGAAATGACGTCGCCGTAGAGCGACGTCTCGGCGTACTTCGTTCGCTCGGCGCGCGTCTGCTGCGCGTGCAGGACCGGTGCGAGCGGTAGCAGCGCAAGCGCCGAGATCGTCAGCGCTGCCGCGCGTCGATGGATCGGGTTCATCTCAGTTCCTCGGGGTTGCGTCATGCGGTGAGCGGCTCAGACCGGTTTTCCGGTGGCCGGATAGAAGCGCTGCCCTTCACGCGCCATCTGGACGAGCAGCGCGCACGGGTCGAATCGTCCGTGGTGTTCCGCGTTCAGCGCCGCGAGTTGTCGCACGATCTCGGCGGCGCCGACCGCGTCGACATGACGGAACGGCCCGCCGCGGAACGGCGGGAAGCCGATGCCGAACACCGCGCCGACGTCGCCGTCGCGCGGCGAACGCAGGGTGTGCTCCTCGAGGCAGCGCGCGGCCTCGTTGACCATCGCGAGCGAGCAGCGGCGCTGGATCTCTTCCTTCGCGAGTTCGGTGCGCCGCCTGCCGGTGGGCAGCAGCGAGTAGACCGACTCGTCCACGCCGCCCTTCTTGCCGCTCGCATCGTAGAGGTAGAAGCCCTTTTTCGATTTGCGCCCGAGCCTGCCCGAGGCGAGCACCTGCCCGAGCGACGCCGAGGGCTGCAGGCGGTTGCCGAACGCTTTCGCCATGATCGCGCCCGACTTGCCGGCGATGTCGAGGCCGACTTCATCGAGCAGGGTGATCGGCCCGACGGGAAATCCGAAGTCGAGCATCGCGCGGTCGATCGCCTCGATTGCGACGCCCTCGTCGAGCATCCGTCCGGCTTCGTTGATGTACGGCGCGAGGATGCGATTGACGTAGAATCCCGGCGCGTCGTTCACGACGATCACCGTCTTCCCGAGCTTGCGGCCGAACGCGACGGTCGTCGCGATCACCTCGGGCGCGGTGCGCCGCGTCGCAATCACTTCGAGCAGCGGCATCTTCTGGACCGGCGAGAAGAAGTGCATGCCGATCACGCGATCGGGGCGCGGCGAACCGTCCGCCACCTGGGCGATCGGAATCGTGCTCGTGTTGCTTGCGAAGATCGCCGACGGCGGAAGCACTCTCTCGATCTCCGCGAGCACCTGGTGCTTCACCGCCAGGTCCTCGAACACCGCCTCGATCACCAGCGGCACGTTGCCGAACCCGGTGTACTCGATCGTGCCGGATACGAGTGACAGCTGGTCGTCGAACTGCTGGCGCGTGATCTGCTTCTTCGTGAGGCGCTCCTGCAGCACGGCCCGCACGGCCGCGAGTCCCCGGCCGACCTGTTCGTGCTGCATGTCCTTGAACCGCACGGGGATTCCCTGCATCGCGGCGACGGCGGCGATGCCGGCGCCCATGAATCCGGTGCCCAGGATGCCGATCTGGCTCACCGGCAGCGGCGCGGGTGACCCTTCGCCGACGCCGGTGTCCTTCTTCAGCGATGTCGTCGCGAAGAACAGGAAGATGAGCTCGCGCGACACCGCCGTCGCCGCCATCTCGCCGAAGAGTCGCGCCTCGGTCGCGAACCCCTGCTCCGCCGTGCCCTCATATCCGGCCTGCACCGCGTCGATCGCCGCGGGCAGCGCCGGGTACGCCCCGCGGGACTTCTTCAACGTCAGCGCGCGGGCCTGACGGAACACGATCGCCCGGCCCACGGGATTCCCTTCGAGCAGCGTTCCCATGACGCCCCGCGCCTTCTCGCTGTGTCCGCGAAGCGTGCCGGCCGCAAGCGCCTTCGCGCGCCGGATCGCCACCTCGCGCAGGATCGACGGATGCACGAGCTCGTCCACGAGGCCGCACTGCAGCGCCTTCTTCGCGCGCACGTTCTTCGCGGTGAGAATCATGTCGAGTGCGACCTGAAGCCCGACGACCTTCGGGAGCCGCTGCGTGCCGCCCGCGCCGGGAATCAGGCCGAGCTGCGTCTCCGGAAGGGCGAGCACGGTCTTCGGGTGATCGCTCGCGATGCGATACGCACATGCGAGCGCGGTCTCGAGTCCGGCGCCCAGACAGGCGCCGTGAATCGCCGCCACCACCGGCGCGCGCGATCGCTCGAGGCGCGACATCATGCGGTGCCCCGAAGCGCTCGCGGCCTCGGCGTCCTTCGCCGACTTGAACTCGAGAAACGCATCGATGTCCGCACCCGCGATGAACACGTCGGGTTTCCCGCTGATCAACACCGCGGCCTTCACGGCGCTGTTGCCCTCGATCGTCGTCATCATCGCATCGAACTCGGCGATGACCGCCGCCGAGAACTTGTTCACGGACTCATTCGGCAGGTCGATCGTGATGATCGCGATGCCGTCCTGCACGTCCAGCGAGAGCGCCGCGGCGGTCATGAGCGCTCCACCACCATCGCGAAACCCATCCCGCCCGCGGCGCAGACCGTCATGAGGCCGAACTGTCCGCCGCGGCGCGCGAGCTCGTTCACGAGCGTCGTCGTGATGCGCGCGCCGGTCGCGCCGAACGGGTGGCCGATCGCGAGCGAACCGCCCATCACGTTGAGGCGCGCGCGATCGACCGTGCCGACCGGGTTCGGGAATCCCCCGCGGCTGGCCCAGTACTGCGACTCGAATCCCTGCAGGTTCGAGAGCACCTGCGCGGCGAACGCCTCGTGCATCTCCACGAGGTCGATGTCCTTCAGCGTGAGCCCCGCGCGTTTCAGCGCCAGCGGCGCGGCGAACACCGGGGCCTGCAGGAGCTGCTCGCCCGGATCGATCGCGGCGTAGGCATAGCTCCGGATGTACGCGATCGGCTTGAAGCCGAGCGCCTTCGCGCGGTCCTCGCTCATGAGCAGCACGGCGGCGCCGCCGTCGGTGAGCGGTGAGGCGTTGCCCGCAGTGACCGTGCCGTATTTCCGGTCGAACACCGGCTTGAGTTTCGACAGCTGGTCGATGCTCGTGCCGCTGCGGACGCCGTTGTCCGAGGTGAGCGTGCGGTCGTAGCGCGGCGGGATGTAGACCGGGGCGATCTCGGCGGTCAGCCTTCCGTCCTTCGTTCCCGCGGCGGCGTTGAGGTGAGACGCGAGCGCGAGCTCATCCTGCGCGGCGCGCGAGATGCCGTTCAATTTCGCCATCTTCTCGGCCGACTGTCCCATCGACTCGCCGGTGCTCGGCTCCGCAATCGCCGGAGTGATCGGGATGAAATCGCGCGGGCGGATCTTCGCGAGCGCGCCGAGCCGCTGGCCGGTCGATTTCGCCTTGCTCGCGGCGACCAACGCGTCGCTGAAGCCGCGCGAGTGCAGGATCGGGACGTTCGAGAGCGACTCGGCGCCGCCGGCGATGGCGATGTCGGCGTGGCCGAGCATGATCTGGTCGGCGGCATCGGTGATCGCCTGGTTCGACGACGCGCAGGCGCGGCTGACGCTCCACGACTGGATGTTCTTCGGAAAGAGCGGCATCAGGGCGACTTCGCGCGCGATGTTCGGCGCGAGCACGTTGGGGACGACCGTGCCGAAGACGAGAAGATCTATTGTTTTCGGGTCCACGCTCGACCGGTGCACGAGCTCGCTGACCGCGATCTTGCCCAGGTCGATGGCGCTGAAACGTCTGAGTTCCGTGCCGGCCTTGGCGAACGGCGTGCGGACGCCTGCGATGATGGCGACGCGGCGGTTCCCGGGAATATCCATATCGCTGAAAGCTAGGCTATGTTGTTCGTCGATGGGAAATCCCCCCGCCGGGCCAGCGCACTCGTGGCGAGACCAGACGCGCGTGCGCCTCGCCCGCGACCGCTTCGACGTTCTCATCATCGGCGGCGGCATCAACGGCGCCGGCATCGCGCGCGACGCCGCGCTGCGCGGGCTGTCGGTCGCGCTCCTCGAGCGGGACGACTTCGCGAGCGGCACGTCGAGCCGGTCTTCGCGGCTCATCCACGGCGGCGTGCGCTATCTCGAACACGGGTTCTTCCATCTCGTGTTCGAATCGAGCCGTGAACGCCGCATCCTGCTCGCGACCGCGCCGCATCTCGTCCGGCCGCTGGAGTTCACCTGGCCGGTGTATCGCGGCGCGCGGATTCCGCGCTGGAAGCTCAACGCCGGACTCTGGCTGTATGACCTGCTCGCGGCGTTTCGAAACGTCGCGAGGCATCGCTCGCTGAGCGCCTCCGAGGTGCTCGCAACGGAACCGAAGCTCGAGCGCGAAGGCCTGAAGGGCGGAGCGACGTACTTCGACGCCGCGACCAACGACGCGCGCCTCACGATCGCGAACGTGATCGACGCCGTCGCCGCCGGCGCAGCCGCTCTCAACTACGCCGAAGTCACGTCGCTCACGTTCGAGCGCGGTCGCGTGAGCGGTGCGTCGGTGCGCGACCGCTTCACGAAGGACGTGATCGAGGTGCGCGCCGGGGCGGTCGTGAATGCCACGGGACCGTGGACCGACGCGATCAGCCGCATCGAGAGCCCGTCGTCGCGGCCCGCCGTGCTCGGAACGAAGGGCGTGCACATCGCGGTACCCGCGGAGCGCGTCGGAAATCGCGCCGCCGTCACCATGCTCGCACGCTCCGACCAGCGCGTGATGTTCGTGCTCCCCGGCGGAACGCACACCATCATCGGCACGACCGACACGCCCACCGAAGAGCACCCGGACCAGGTGCGGGCCACGCGCGCCGACGTGCAGTACCTCCTGGACGGCGCCAACGCCTATTTCCCGGGGGCGAAACTCACGGCCGGCGACGTCGTGTGCGCATGGGCCGGCATCCGCCCGCTGATCGCGAGCGGAAACTCGGGCGATCCCGCGGGCGCGAGCCGCGAGCATGCCATCACCGTCGGGCCGCGCGGCGTCATCGCCGTGACCGGAGGCAAGCTCACCACGTATCGCTCGATGTCCGAAGAAGTCGCCGATCGGGTGCAGACGTACCTCGGACAGCCGCGCACGCCGTCGGTCACCGGCACGCGGGTTCTCCCCGGCTCCATCTCGCGGCCCGTCGTCGGCTTCGTGCGCGGCGAGCCCATCGCGCCGGGGCTTCCGTACACGACGGATGATGTGTCCGCCGCCGTCGATCACGAGTTCGCCTGCACCATCGCCGACGTCCTCGTGCGGCGCACGCATCTCGCATTCGAGACGCGCGACCATGGGGCATCGGTGGCGCCGCGCGTGGCTGAACTGATGGCGCGGCGGCTCGGTTGGGATGCCAGCGACGTGGCGCGCGCGCTTGATGACTATCGAGTCGAAGTGTTGCGCCTGTTCACAATCGATGAGGTGGAAGGGCGCGGGTAGTTCACGTCAGCCGTGCTCGTCGCTCTTCACCAAGTCGCCCCTCACGCGCCGCTCGTCGCCTAGAGGCCATCTCGCAAACGCGGCGCCTTTGAGTGGAAGAGTGGGGAGAGGCGAGATGAATGCGGGATACGGAATTTCACCCCGATGTAGAATGCAGAAGAGGAATGCGGAATGCCGGAGTAGAGGCGAGAGCTGAGGGTGAATGCGGCATCCGGAAACGGCTTCGCCATCCTCCCCACTCAGTTCTGCTCCCGGGACCCATCTCCAACTCGCCTCTCCCCTCTTCTCCCGAATCCCG
>Ga0209638_1000529_pt1 | contig 25093 bp, 27 predicted proteins | sample BarGraNGADG00211_FD_184490 | JGI IMG/M metagenome (GOLD analysis project Ga0209638, IMG submission 184490) | Arctic peat soil microbial communities from Barrow, Alaska - Barrow Graham LP Ref core NGADG0002-211 (SPAdes) (version 2) | ecosystem: Environmental > Terrestrial > Soil > Wetlands > Peat...
CGCGAAGGCGGTCGCGCCCGACCGCACGGTGATTTGCTTCGCCGGCGACGGGGACTTCCTGATGAGCGGCCAGGAGCTCGCGACCGCGGCGCAATACGACCTGCCGATCGTGGTCCTCGTCGTGAACAACGGCATGTACGGGACGATCCGCATGCAGCAGGAGCGGCACTTCCCCGGACGCGTCGTCGGCACCGCCCTCGCGAACCCCGACTTCGCCGCGTACGCGCGCGCCTTCGGTGCGCACGGCGAGACGGTGACGCAGACGTCGGAGTTCGCAGCCGCGCTGGATCGCTCGCTCGCCGCGAGCACCTCCGCGTTGATCGAGCTGCAGATCGATCCGGACGCGATCACCCCGTGGACGACGCTCAGCGCGATCCGCGCGAATGCCCTGACGTGAGCGGCCGCGAGGAGATCCGCAGCGATGCCTGGAACGCCGTGATCACGGAGGTCGAGCCCGGCGCGGCGCTACCCGGCCCGCTGCACGGCAAGCGGCTCCTCGTCAAAGACCTCTTCGACACGGCGGGGATCCGCACGACATACGGCTCCAAGATCTACGCCGAGCACGTGCCGACGCGCACCGCTCCGGCCGTGCAGCGGCTCGTCGACGCAGGCGCCGTGATCGTCGGCAAGGCGAACCTGCACGAGTTCGCGTGGGGCGTGACGAGCCAGAACCCGTGGTACGGGACGGTGCGCAATCCCGCCCATCCCGGGCGCACGACGGGCGGCTCGTCGGGCGGCAACGCGGCGGCGCTCGCCGCAGGGCTCTGCGACCTCGGCATCGGCACCGACACGGGCGGCTCGATCCGCCTACCGGCCTCCTGCTGCGACGTCGTCGGGCTCAAGCCGGCGTGGGGACGCATCCCCACCGAGGGAGTGTTTCCGCTCTGCCCCACGTACGACACCGTCGGGCCGATGGCGACGAGCGTCGCGGACGTCGCGCTCATGTGGTCCGTGCTCGCGGGCGCCACCGTTCCCGAGCCGCGCCTCGACGGTCTGACGATCGGCCTGCTGACCCGACCGCCCTCGGTCGGCGGGCCGCCGGGCGCAGAGAACCGCGCGGCCGAGCAGTACGTCGAGCAGCTCGAGGCGCTCGGGGCGCGCGTCGTCGAGACGTCGATCCCGGAGCCGCCGGACGACACCTGGCCGCTCTTCTTCCACGAGGCGGCCGAATCGCACCGCACGACGTTCCCCTCACGCGCCGACGAGTACGGCGACAACGTGCGCGCAAAGCTCGAGCACGCGCAGACGACCGACCCGGCAGACGCCGAGCGAGCGCGCGAATCGGTGCGACGCTGGCGTGAGTACCGGCCGGACGCCGACCTCTATGTCGCACCGGTGCTCGGCGTCGAGCTTCCGCCCGAGGACTGCGACGAGCTCGCGATCCGGATCGCAGCGACGGCGTTCCTGCGTCCGTTCAACGTGCTCGGCTGGGCCGGTCTCGCAATCGGAGACCTGCAGCTCGTCGCGCCGATGGACGAGGTCGTGCTCGCGGCCGGGCTCGCGTGGGAGCGCGCGGCGTGCTGAGACGGCCTTCCTCGAGTGGAGAGCGATGCCACTTGCGGTGTGAAAGACTGCTGCCGTGGGCGCCGTGCGGATCAATCACGTCAGCATCGCGGCGCGCGATCTCGAGGAGTCGGTGCGGTTCTACGAGGAGGTCTTCTCGATGGAGCGGGTTCCGTCGCCGACCTTCGACCTGCCGGTGCAGTGGCTTCGGGTCGGCGACATGCAGCTCCATCTCTTCACCTACGACGGCCCGGCGCCCGCCCGCCATCACCTCGGGATCACGGTCGACGACTTCGACGCGGCGTACGAGGCCGTGAAAGGGCGGACGTCCGACATCGTAGGCTGGCAACTCGTCGAGCTCCCCTCAGGGCAGGTGCAGCTCTACTTCCGCGACCCGAGCGACAACCTCGTCGAGCTGAACTGGCCCGACGCCGACACCCTCGACCGGTCGCGCTATCCCGAGCTGCAACGGCTCGCCGATCACATTCCACAGAAGCCCGACGCGGCAGACGCCGTCCTTTTCGTCTAGCGCCGCGCACCTGAACTCGAACGACGCCCGGCGTCCCGAACCCCGGGTCAGACCCGGGTCTGACCCTGGGTTCCGGCTCCTCCCAGCAATGCGGGTGTCGATGGCCCAACGAAGCCGGTTCGGCGGCGGAGAGTGCGTACGGAAGTCGTGCGCCTTTCGTTACGGGGTCTGACCCGGGTCTGACCCCGGGTGCAGCGCGGACGCGGAGACAGGTCGCGGAGAGCCACGTCCGGCGACTGTCACCGGACGTGGCTGGGTGGGTCAGGCGAGGTGCGCGTACGCGGGGAGCGTCAGGAACTCGACGAACTCGTCGCCCGTCGCGACCTGTTCGAACAGCGCCCGCGCCTCGTCGTAGCCGTCGCCGAGCTTCGCGACCTCTTCGTCGGTGATGCGCGCGACGTCCTCACGCGTGACCTTGCCGTGATGGAGCCACTGCCACACCTGCGAGCGTGAGATCTCCGACGTCGCGGCGTCCTCCATCAGGTTGAAGATCGCGACGGCGCCCGCGCCCTGCAGCCACGCGGCGAGGTACTGGATGCCGACGGAGATGTCATTGCGCAGCCCGTCCTCGGTGATCTCGCCCGGCGTCGCCGCGACGTTCAACAGGTCGGCCGCCTTGACGTCGACGTCCGGGCGCAGCACGCCGAGCTGGTTCGGAAAAGCGCCGAGCACGTCGTCGAAGATCTCCATCGCCACCGGCACGAGATCCGGATGGGCGACCCACGTTCCGTCATAGCCCTGCCCCGCCTCGCGCTCCTTGTCCTCGCGCACCTTCGCCAGCGCAATCGCGTTCACCTCGGCGTCGCGGCGCGACGGGATGAACGCCGCCATGCCGCCGATCGCATGCGCACCACGGCGGTGGCACGTCTTCACAAGCAACTCGGCGTACGAGCGCATGAACGGCGTCCCCATGCCGACCGAGTTACGGTCGGGCAGCACGAACTCGGGGCGGTGCCCGAGCTTCTTGATCACGCTGAAGAGGTAGTCCCACCTGCCCGCGTTGAGACCGGTCGCGTGCGGCCCGAGCTCGTAGAGGATCTCGTCCATCTCGAACGCCGCGAGGATGGTCTCGATCAGCACCGTCGCGCGCACGGTGCCGCGCGGAATTCCCAGCGTGTCCTGCGCCAGCTCGAAGACGCGGTTCCAAAGCCGCGCCTCGCGATGCGACTCGAGCTTCGGCAGGTAGAAGTACGGTCCGCTGCCGATGCCCTTCAGCCGCTCGTGGTTGCGGAACAGATAGAGGCCGAAATCGAAGAGCGACGCGGACATGGGCGCGCCGTCGACCTCGAAGTGACGCTCGACCATGTGCCAGCCGCGCGGCCGCACGAGCAGCGTCGCCACCTGGTCGTTCAGCTCGTAGACCTTGTCGTTCTGCTCGAGGCGGATCGTGCGGTCGATCGCGTCGGAGAGATTGCGCTGTCCGTCGATCATGTTCTCCCACGTCGGCGAGTTCGCATCCTCGAAGTCGCTCATGAAGACCTTCGCGCCGCAGTTCAGCGCGTTGATCACCATCTTTCGATCCGTGGGGCCCGTGATCTCGACACGGCGGTCATCCAGACCGGCGGGCGCCGGCGGCACGCGCCAGTCGTCCTCGCGCACGCTGCGCGTCTCGTCGAGGAAGGCGGGCAGCTCGCCGTCGCGCAACCGCTGCGCACGCGCACCGCGGGCGGCAAGGATCTCCTCGCGCCCGGCGCCGAGCTCGCGCTGCAACAGCTGCAGGAACTCGATCGCATCAGGGGTCAGAACGTCGTCGGCACTCATCGGCGGGCCTCCTGGAGAAGCTGGTCGGGGGAAAGCCCGCGAATGGACGCATCCACGAGCTCGATCGGGTGGAACGCGGGCGTCGGGCGGCCTGCGCGACGGAGCGCCGCCGTCACCTGCACGAGGCAGCCGGGGTTGCCGCTCGCATATGCATCGGGCCTGGTGGCGAGCACGTGCCCGGCCTTCCGGTCGCCGAGCTCGGCGGCGGTCGCCGGCTGCACGATGTTGTAGATCCCTGCACTACCGCAGCAGATCTCCTGCTCGGCCGGCTCGAGCCGCTCGAGGCCCGGTATCGCGTCGAGCATCGACCGCGGCTCCGTCGCGACGCCCTGCGCATGGCGCAGATGGCAGGAATCCTGAAACGCGACGCGCAGCGGCAACGGATGCCGTTCGGCGTGCGGCGTCCCGAGCAGCTCCGAGACATCGACGACGTTCGGCACACCGCGATCCTTCAGATGCGATCCGCAGCCCGCGGCGTTCGTCACGATGTAGTCGTAGCCGTCGAGCGCACGCGAGAGCTCTTGCGCCTTCGCCACTCCGTCGTCGAGCCGTCCGGCGTGCGCGTGCAACGCACCGCAGCAACCCTGCGCGCGCGGGACATGGACGTCGTACCCCTCCGCCTGCAGCACGCGCGCCGTCGCCACGTTCACATCGCCGAAGACGACGCTCGCAACGCAGCCCACCATCAACGCGACCTTCGGGCCGTCGCCGGGCAAGTGCTCGGGCGGCCACTCCGGCGCCGACCACGGGGGCGCGATTCGTTTCAGAGGAGCGAGCGGGCCCGGCGCGGGAAGCTTGCGAAGCGCGAGCGCCGCACGCAGACGCCGACGATGTGGGATGACCGCAAAGATTCCAGCGCGGACGAGGCGCTCGGCCGGCCCGCGCGTGTGGTGCTTCTCGACGTAGTCGCGCGTCTGCTCGATCAGCCGGTCGTACTGCACGCCCGAGGGGCACGAGCTGACGCACGCCATACAGCCGAGACAGCGATCGAAATGCTCGACGACGGTGTCGCTCAGCGAGATCGAGCCGTCGACGAGCCCCTGCATGAGATAGATCCGCCCGCGCGGCGAGTCCATCTCCTCGTGCCACAGGGAATACGTCGGGCACGTCGGCAGACAGAAGCCGCAGTGGACGCAGTCGGCGATCAGCTCGGGCTGCACATGCTCTCCCGCACGCGCTCCGCCAGCGCGCTCCATCGAGGCTCGCGCGCCTCCGCGACGTACGCGACCCGCGGACCCGGGCGTACGAGCGGCGCCTCGGCGCCGTCCCAGCGGACGCGGCCCGGCAGCGAGGCCTGCAGGACGCGCAGCTCGGTCCAGGGATCCGCTTCCTCGCCCTCGAGCGCGCGCACCTGCGCGTCGACGGCGCGCGTCGATCCCTCGAAGAGCACGTGCATCCGGCCGTCAGCGACGTCGACCGCGCTCGGCACGAGCTGCGAGCGGTGCAGTGTCTGCCAGTCGGCTCGCGTGACGACGGTGCGCGCCGCCGCCGGCAGGGGATGCAGGCGCAGCGCAAGCTGCTCGACGCTCCCGAGCCGTCCGCGCGAGCCGCAGAAGAGCTTGCCGAGGTCGTAGCCCGCGACGTTCTTCACGACCTTGCCGCCCGAGTGCGCGCGCAGACCGTCCGGAAGAACGACGGTGACGCCGATCACGAGATCGCGCATCGTCCCGAAACGGTGACGCAGCGGACCGGAGAGGTCGTCGACGAGGCACTCCGCGAGCGTCGGGTCGCCGGGCGGGTCGAGGGAGAGGCGCTGCCCCTGCTCGGCGAGCGCCGCCTGCAGCGCCGACAGCCGGATGCCGCCCTCGACGATGCACGTGAGATCTCCCGGCTCGTACTCGACGATCTCAGAACCGGTCCGCAAGCCCGGCCTTCTCGAGCGGGTGGGCGCGGTACGGGCCGGGCACCTCGCCGCAGAGCCGCGGCGTCGGGAAGAGCTTCCCGGGGTTCGCAAGGCTGCGCGGGTCGAACGCGCGGCGGAGCCGCTGCATCGCCGCGATGTCGTCCTCACCGAACATGAGCGGCATCGCGCACGCCTTGTCGTTGCCGACGCCATGCTCGCCGGTGATCGAGCCGCCCGCATCGATGCACGCGGTAAGGATCTTGTACGAGAGCTCTTCCGCACGCGCGGCTTCACCCTCGACGTGGCCGTCATAGAGGACGAGCGGGTGCAGGTTGCCGTCGCCGGCGTGAAAGACGTTGCCGACGCGCAGGCCGTGCTCCTGCGAGAGCTCGTCGATGCGTCGCAGCACCTCGGGTAGCTTCGTGCGCGGCACAACGCCGTCCTGCACGTAGTAGTCCGGGCTGATGCGCCCCATTGCCGCAAACGCGGCCTTGCGCCCGCGCCACACCGCCGCGCGGTCCGCCGCATCCGACGCAATACGGATCTCGCGTGCCTCGTGCTCGCGGCAGATCGCCTGCACTCGCTCGAGGTCCTCTTCGACCTGCGCGACCGGGCCGTCGAGCTCGACGATCAACACGGCGCCGCAGCCTTCCGGGTAGTTCGCGTTCACCGCGGCTTCGGCAGCCTCGATCGTCACGGAGTCCATCATCTCGATCGCCGCCGGGAGGATTCCCGCAGCGATCACGGCGGAGACGGCGCCGCCGGCGTCGTCGGTGTGCGCAAATCCGGCAAGCAACGTGCGCACCGCTTCGGGCGCGCGCAGGATGCGCAACGTCAGCCTCGTCGCGATGCCGAGCGTCCCCTCCGAGCCGACGAACGCGCCGAGCAGGTCCGGCCCGTCGTCCCAGACCGAGAGCTCGACGAGCTCACCGTCGGGCAACACGACCTCCGCCGCCAGCACGTGGTTCGAGGTGAAGCCGTACTTCAAGCAATGTGCGCCGCCGGAGTTCTCCGCGACGTTGCCGCCGATCGTGCAGACCTGTTGCGACGACGGGTCCGGCGCGTAGTAGAAGCCCTCCGCTGCGACTGCACGCGTGACGTCGAGGTTCGCGACGCCCGGCTCGACGACGACGTAGCCGCGTTCGACGTCGATCTCGAGGATGCGCGCCAGCCGGGCGAGCGAGATGACGATCCCTTCGGCGACCGGCAGCGCGCCGCCGGAGAGGCCGGTGCCCGCCCCGCGCGCGACGAACGGCAAGCCCTCCTCGTTGCAGATGCGCACCACCGCCTGGACTTCTTCCACCGTGCCCGGCAGCGCAACGAGCGCCGGCACGACCCGGGCCCCGGTGAGACCGTCGCACTCATAGGTGCGCAGTTGCGCCGGCTCGCTGATCACCTCGGTGGCCGCGGCGAACCGGGCAAGCGCGTCTGGCGACATCGGATCCGAGTTTACGCCGTACGGGTCAGGCGCTACACGGCATCGAAGGCGTGCAACACGGCGGCCTGCTGCGCCCGGGCGTCCTCCGCGCGGTTCACCGCATTGACGACCGCACGCAGCGACGCGGTGACGATGCTCGGGTGCACGCCGACCCCCCAGGCCGCAAGGCCCTCGACGTCGACCTCGACGTAGGCGGCGGCAACGGCGTCCTCGCCGGTGCTCATCGCGTGCTCGTGGTAGTTGAGCACGCTGATCGACGAGCCCTGCCACCTGCCGAGTCCGTGCACGAGCGCCGCGATCGGCCCATTCCCCTCGCCGGCGATCTCGACGTTCTCGTCACCGATGCGCACCACGCCGGTAAGTCGGTCGCCGGTCTCATCGGCCTCGTGCCGGTACGACACGAGCTCATACGGCTCGGTGATCGCGAGATACGTCGTGCCGAACAGCTCGTAGAGCTCCGCAGCCGACAGCTCGCCACCCTCGGCGTCGGTGATCGCCTGCACCTTCTGCGCGAAATCCACCTGGAGGCCGCGCGGAAGGTCGAGCCCGTAGTCGTTCGCGAGCAGGAACGCGACACCGCCTTTGCCGGATTGCGAGTTGACCCGGATGATCGCTTCGTAGTCGCGGCCGACGTCCTTCGGGTCGATCGGCAGGTACGGCACGTCCCACACACTCGACTCGGCGCGCTGTTGTGCATGCATGCCCTTCTTGATCGCGTCCTGGTGTGACCCGGAGAACGCGGTGTAGACGAGCTCACCGGCCCACGGATGCCGCGGATGCACGGGTAGCTCGTTGCACTCCACGACGATGCGCTTCGTCTCGTCCAACTGCGAGAAGTCGAGACCGGGGTCGACGCCCTGCGTCAGCAGGTTCAGCGCGAGCGTCACGATGTCGACGTTGCCCGTCCGCTCGCCGTTCCCGAACAGCGTGCCCTCGACGCGGTCGCCGCCTGCCATCAGACCGAGCTCCGCCGTCGCCACCGCGGTCCCGCGATCGTTGTGCGGGTGGATCGAGAGGACGATCGCGTCCCGCTTCGAGAAGTTGCGCGCGAACCACTCGATCCGATCCGCGTAGACGTTCGGCGGGAAGTGCTCCACGGTCGTCGGCAGGTTGACGATCATCTTCTCGGCCGGCGTCGGGCCCCACTCCGCGGCCACCGCCTCGCAGATCTCGAGCGCGTACTCGAGCTCCGTGTGGTGGAAGCTCTCGGGCGAGTACTCGAACATGATCTCGGTGTCGCTCGCGCGCGCGAGCTCCTTGCACATCGCCGTCCCGCGCACGGCCAACGCCGTGATGCCCGCCTGGTCGAGCCCGAACACGACGCGGCGTTGCGTCGTCGACGTCGAGTTGTAGAGATGCACGATTGCGCGCCTCGCGCCGGCGACCGCTTCGAAGGTGCGCTCGATCAGCTCCGGCCGCGCCTGCGTCAACACCGCGATCGTCACGTCGTCGGGAATGAGGTCGTCCTCGACGAGCATTCGCACGAAGTCGAAGTCCGCCTTCGACGCCGCGGGGAAGCCGACCTCGATCTCCTTGAAGCCGAGCCCGAGCAGCAGATCGAAGAAACGCCGCTTGCGCGCCGAGTCCATCGGGCTGACGAGCGCCTGGTTGCCGTCGCGAAGGTCGGTCGAGCACCAGATCGGAGCCTTGTCGAGGACGACGTTCGGCCAGGTCCGATCGGGGAGATCGACGGTCGCGTACGGGCGGTAGCGGTGATGCGGCATCGACATGGTGGCTCCTTCTTTGGGGCTCCTTCGGAGGCCCCGCTCGGCTGATTGCGGACGCACCTGTCCTGGGGACGGTGAACGGGTATGTGCACGCGCTTCCCCTACCGGGGAAGGCCGAGCAGGAGCGCGCCGAGGCCGGCCGTCAGGGAGAGCGTCTGGCGAGGCGTCGCGTCCACGACCTGAACGGTAAGCCATCGCGGCTCCGCCGGCAGCCGGAAAACGCACAACAGGCCCGAGTGGGCCTGACCGCTACTGGCCCGGCGGGCGGCGCCGGGCTAGTAGCCGCCGCCGCTGCCGCCGCCGCAGGCGCTCAACACGGCGACCAGACAGAGCGCGAGCAGGAGCAGCAAGACGAGGGTGCGGTAGCGCATCACCTCTGTCCTTACGCGTCTGGGCGCAGATCGGTTCTTCAGATTTCATTCAGGCTTCGGATCCGAAATGAGCCTTAATCGCAGCAATCCCGCTGCAAACCCCGTTTTTCGGATCCCGCTTTGTTCGGAAAGACACAAGCGAACCCCCCAGAAGGGGGAGTGACGCATTCCTAAACCCCTGCTCAAATGCGGCGTACCAACGGCACGCGGTCGCGCATGTGCGCCCCCACCTTGTCGAAGGCCCCTCATGCGGAAGCTTCACCTCCTCATTCTTCTGTGCGCGCTCGCGCTGGCTTTCGGCGTCGCGCTCGTGAAGCCACTCCCGAGCCGCGCCGACCCCGGCGAGCTCACACCGACTCCCGACCCGACTCCGACGAACACCGACCCGATCGTCCCTCAACTCCCCGTCGTCCACGCCACCCCGGTCCGCAGGCCCGCAGCCGTCCTGCACCGCGCGCTGCACATCCCGCTCGGCGACAAGGTCGTCAAGTACGCGAAGCACCTGCTCGGCGTCCGCTACGTCTACGGCGGAAGCTCCCCGGCCTCGGGCTTCGACTGCTCCGGCTTCGTGCGCTACGTCTACGGCCATTTCGGCGTGCGGCTCGCGCATTCGAGCTTCGCCCAGTTCACGAGCGGCCTCAAGGTCAACCGCGGCGCGCTCCACCCAGGCGACCTGGTCTTCTTCGACGGCGAAGGACACGTCGGCATCTACGTCGGCGACGGCCGGTTCATCCACGCGCCCCACTCCGGCACGCGGGTGCGGATCGAGCAGTTCGGCGGCTGGTACAGCAGCCGGTTCGACGGCGCCCGCCGGCTCGTCCGCTGGCACTCCTAGCGGATTGGTCTAGCGGAGCTTCTCGGCCATGGCCGTGAGCAGTTTCCACGCGATCGCGGAATTGCTCTCGACGAGCGGCCGGAAGTCCCACGGCGTCATGCCGTAACAGAGCATGGCGGAGCTGGCGGTGATCGTCGCCGTCCGGTCCGAGCCCGTGAGGAGCGCGATCTCCCCGAAATAGTCGCCCGGCCCGATCTTCCCGCGAGCGGCGCCATCGACGCTGACGTCGGCCTCGCCGCTCTCGACGACGAAGAACCCGGCGCCGCCGGCGCCCTCCTGCGTAACGGTGTCCCCCGCGGCGAAGCGCCGCTCGCGCATCGACGCGGAGATCTGCTCGAGCTCCTTCCCGTCGAGATCCGCGAAAAGCGGCACCTTTTTCAGCATTTCCACCGACGCCTTGGCCACGGCCGAGTTATACACCGCACCGGCTCTCCGCACGACAGCCGGGGGATTTCCGACACGATACGGCCCGTGAAGCTCACGATCGTCGGCTGCTCGCCCGCCTGGCCCAACCCCGGCGGCGCGCAATCCGGATACCTCGTCGAGGGCGGCGGCCGCCTCCTGCTCGACTGCGGGCTCGGCGTCCTGTCGAGCCTGCGCAAGCGGGAGCCCTGGCCGCTCGTCGACGCGATCGCGCTCACCCACTTCCACCTCGACCACTGGGGCGACATTCCGTCGTGGGTGTTCGGCGCGAGCTTCGGTGCAGGTCGTGACGCCGAGCCGCCGGAGCTCTGGGTGCCACCCGGCGGCCGCGCGACGCTGGAGCGGTTCGGCGGCATGCTCGGCTTCGGCGCCCGGCTCGACCACGCATTCGTGCTCCACGAGTACGCCGACGGCGTTGCGTTCGAGGCCGCCGGCTTCGAGGTGACACCCGTGCGCCTCATGCACTACGACGAGCTGACCTTCGGCCTGCGGGTGACCGACGGGCAGGTCACTGTCGCGTACTCGGGCGACACCGCGCCGACGCCCAAGCTCGCCGAGCTCGCACGCGAAGCAGACCTCTTTCTCTGCGAGGCGACCCTCGCGGAGCCCGAGCCGGGGGACGATCGCGGCCACCTCAGCGCCGACGAAGCGACCGCCGCCTTCGAGGACTCGGGCGCGAAACGGCTGATCGTGATCCACCGTCCCGACGAGCTGCCGCTGCCGGCCGGCATCGAGCGCGCGCGCGACGGGCTCGAGCTCGAGCTCTAGCTGTCGAGCCGGAACGCGCGCTCACCGAGCTGTCGATGGCCCTCGACCTAGGGAAGCCGAAGCGCGCCGGCGTGGTAGTACGCACGCGTCTGCGCACGGAAGTAACCGCCGTCGTCGTCCGCCGAGAGCGAGGCGCGCGTGTTGTTGCCGATCGGCTCCGGGTTCGTGACACCGTCCTTCTGGCCGTCGCACGCACACGTTGTTCCGTCGGCGCCGCCGCCGAAGAGGAATCCGACGTAGCCCGCGTTGGCGTAGGCCCGCAGGTGCGCGCGGCCCGCGGCCCCAAGAAGCCATTCGACCCGGTTGTCCTGGAAGTGCCCCCAGGTGTTGTCCATCGCACGCATCAGCGTGTTCCCGAGCGGGATCTGCCACGCCGCCATCCGAATGCCGGCGAGCTTTACGAACGTCGCGCCGTACAGCAGATGCCGATGGAAGTCAGCCGGCGTGAACCATGTGTTCGGATTGCCGTTGATCTTCGCGTAGAAGCCTGCATCCCGGTCCGAGAAGTCCTCGAACGAGATGTCGAACTTTGCGTGCAACGCGCGATAGAACGCGGCCGACGTCGCAGCGTAGGCGCGCACCGTTGCATCACTCGGATCTTCGAAGACGATGTCGTGCTTCGTGCCCCAGCCGCTCATGTGGTACGCGAGGATCACGTTCGGCGCGAGCGAGTTGCGCAGGCTGACCCACTGCTGCGCGAACGCCGCGCCGAGCGCGACATCCCCCGACTGCTCGATGTAGCCCCACAGGTCGGGCTCGACGTGCACGACGACCGGCTTCGTCCCGTGCACGCGCTGGAACATGAGCCGCACGTCCTGCCAGTACGCCTGCATCACCTGCGGGTCACGCAGATGCGAAAGGTCGGTCTGCGCCTCGTCGCCGCCCTTGGGGTTCGACTGCAGCAGCATGTAGTAGGTGAGCACCGGGATCGTGCCGTGCGACCAGGAGTCCTGCACGTACATCGACGCGAACGTGCCGTCGGGGTTCCACGTCGACCAGCCCTGGCCGGTGTTCACGCCGCCCGCGAGGTACTGGTAGCGGAAGCCGAACGGCGCCGACGCTCGGAGCGCAGCCGCGCCACCCGGCGAGTCGCTGAGCCCGATCTGCATGGTCTTCGGCCAGTTGTGCGGCAGCGGCGGCAGCTTCGCCGCGGCGGGCGTCGCAAAGACGAGGAACACGAGCAGCGTGACGAGCGCGCGCATGCTCATGAAGATGCCCGCCGGACGGAAAACTTACGCGAAGTGACTTGCGAGGCTAGCGAGGCTTGAGATCGACGATGAGCTCGCACTCGAGCGCCTCGGCGATCTTCAGCAGCGTGTCGATCCGCGGCGGCCGGCCGCCGCGCTCGAGGCGGGCGATCGCCGACTGCGTCGTGCCGACGAGCTCGGCGAGTTCCCGCTGCGACATCCCGATCGCCGCGCGCCGTTCGGAGACCTTCCCCGCGATCGCGGCGAAGAACCAGCCGCGGTCGCCGGTGGCGATGCGCTCGCGCAGCCTTTCGAGGGGCCGAACGGTTTCGGGACGGGGGCGCGCTGCCATGCTCTGAGCATAGCACGCGTGCTATATCAGCAGCTGTCAGCCCGTGGCGAGAAGCGAACGCTGGAGCGGCAGCACCGGATCGCCGACGCGCACGCGACCCGGAACGGCGACAGAGCCGTAGACCCCGAACGGCAGCGGCTCGTTGCGCCCCTCGCGCCGGTAGCGCGCGAGCGTGCCGAGCGTGTCGAAGTCGGTGATGCCCGTATCGGGATCCTGCGTGGTGACGACGCAGCGGCCGATGTCGCCGTTCAGCGCGAGCACTGCCTCGCCGACCTGCACCTGTGTGCCGAGCCACTCGTCCTCCTCGTGCGCTCGGACGCCGTCGATCTCGAACAGCAGCCGGAAGCGGCGCCCGTCGATCGGCCCGTCGACGCCCCCCTCCTCGCGCAGGCGCTCGAGCGACGCGATCGAGACGAGCGAGATGTCGCCGCCGCGATAGCCGCGGTCGGTCGCGTGGTCGTCGGCCCAGAGCAGCGTGACCGGCCGGCCCGCCACCCTCGAGATCGCCGCCTCCCAGGGGCCGCTGACGCGGTGCGACGGATTCGGGAATCCCCAGAGATCCGCGACAACCGGCTCGCCGAGCTCGACGACGCCCTCGACGCGCTCGCCGTCGGGCAGCGTCAGCGCGAGCGTCCGGCTCTCCTCGTCCCACTCGGGCCGAATGCGCACGAGCGGCCCGCACCGCTTGTTGTTGAAGAGCCGCAGCTCCTCGTCGACGAGCCAGAACCGCCGGTCACCGGCGACGCCTCTCGGCCCGATCTCGATCTCCTCCGGATGGACGAGGCCGAGCGACTTCACCGGGGCGATCGAGATCCGCGTAACGCGTCCGCTCATAGCGGGAATCTACCGAGGCGGCAGGCGGTCGGGCAGCTATCGTGGAATGACATGGCAGCCGTTCAGCTCAAATGCGATATCGACGGATGCGGACAGTCGTGGAGCGTCTCCTCGCCCGCGAAGATGAAGGCCTCGATGGACGAGCATCGCCGGAAGTTCCACCCCGACTGGGTGGCGCCCGAGAAGAAGCTGATGTCGTCGTACCGGCTCGACTACAGCAACCGCGCCCGGCAGTTCTAGCGGCCCAGCCCGCTCAGAAGTAGAACTGCGACCAGGCCGTCCACCAATCGTCGGCCTTCGAGACGAGCGTCAGGTCGTCGAGCTGCTCGACGCCGCGACGGTTGCGGTACTCGACGAGCCGGTCGACGAATGTGAACTCGACCTCGATCTCGCAGGGACGGCCGGGATCGTAAGGCGGAACGGCCTTCAGATCCTGCAGGGCCTTCTTCGCCGCTGCCTCGATCAGCTCGCGCGCCTGCCGCGGCGTCTTCGAGCGGGCGCTGAAGCGGCCAAGGCCGACCTTCACGTCGACCGTCGTGAGGCCTGAGCCGAGGAGGGCGGTCGCCTCGGCACACGTCGCGCGGTCACCCGTGACGAGCAGCACCGGGCAACCCCAGTGGCCGCAGAGCGCCGCGTTGATCCCGGTCTCGCCGACCGAGACGCCGTTGAACCGCAGATCGCGCCAACCCTGCGCCGACACCGTGTGCGACAGCACGCCGTCCGGCGTTCCCGCCTTCGCGTGCATGCCGACGAAGAGCGCGGCATCGCAACCCTCTTCGAGAAATGCCGTGTACTCCGTCCACTCGTTCTGGATGACGAACTCGCAGCCGTCCTCGAGCTGGTCCGGAAGCAACGAGTTGAACGTGTAGTCGCCGCCGGCGCCGTGGCAGTCCATGACGACGATCTCTGCCGCGCCCGCCTTCTTCGCCCCGCGGACGGCTGCGTTGATCTCCTCGGTGTAGAGCTTGCGGCCTTCGTGGTACAGCGTCTGGTCGCCGCCGGTTTGCGCCCATTTGACGATGCCGGCAACACCTTCGATGTCGCTGATGATGTGGACGCGCACGGCGAGAGACTACTCTCCGTTCGTGGACACCGGCCTCGCAGGCAAGCGCGTCGTCGTCACCGGCGCATCGGGCGGGATCGGCTCCGCGTGCGCACGTGCGTTCGCTGCTGAAGGCGCGCGCGTGGTCGTGCACTACCACCGCGGACGGGAGCGTGCGGATGCGCTGGCCGAAGAGCTCGGCGGCGCGCCCGTGATCGGCGCAGACCTGAGGGTCGAGGCGGAGGTGGACGCGTTGTTCGCGCAGGCGCGCGATCAGCTCGGCGGCGTCGACATCTGCGCTGCCGTCGCCGGCGTCTGGCCGTCAGCAGACGAGCCCGCCTGGGAGCTGTCGCTCGAACGCTGGGAGTCGACGCTGCACGCGAACCTGACTGCGACGTTCCTCACGTCGCGCGCGTTCCTGCGCGAGGTGCAGCGCACGGGCCACGGCAACCTCGTGCTCGTCGGCTCGACCGCGGGCCGGTTCGGCGAGCCGGGGCACGCGGACTACGCCGCAGCGAAGGCGGCGATCCAGGTCGGGCTGCTGCTCAGCCTGAAGAACGAGATCGTGCGCATCGCGCCGCGCGGCCGCGTCAACGCGGTTGCACCCGGTTGGACGCATTCGGAGATGACTCGGGGATCACTCGACCAGGATGTCGTCGAACGCGTGACCCGCACGATGGCGTTGCGAAAGGTCGCCGCCGCCGAGGACATCGCGCGTGCGGTCGTGATGCTCGCGTCCGACGAGCTCTCGGGACACATCACCGGCGAGCTCATCACCGTTGCGGGCGGCATGGAAGGCCGCACGCTGCACTTCTAGGCACTTCTAGGCACTTCTAGGCAAACGAAAGGCGGCGCCTCGCGGCGCCGCCTCGAACGCCAAGCCGCAGGAAGAGATTGCCGTCAGTCCCCGGGCAGGAGTCCGGCCCCTGTATCGGCGCGCATGCGCGCGACCTTTAGTCGTGAACAAGCCGGGTCAACCGCGTACGAGGGATAGGTGAAGTCGCTGCACCGCTCGATACTCACACTGCATCCGTTGAGTGGGCCCCGATGCGGCGGGGGCAGCTCCGGAAGCTTCCGAGTACGGAGAGCGCAGGGCTGGCGGCGGCCCCGCTCTCCGTTCTCGGTTACCTCCATGCCCTCCCTACACTGGCGGTAGTGAGCAGGTTCCTCGAGCGGCTGAGCGACGGCGCACCGATCGTCGCCGACGGCGGCATGGGAGCGCTGCTTGCGAGCGCTGTCGCGCGCCTGCGCTGTCCGGAGGAGGCGAACCTCCGCGCGCCCGACAGCGTCATCGACGTGCATCTCGGCTACATCCGCGCAGGCGCGGACTTGATCGAGACGAACACGTTCGGAGCGAACCGCCCGAAGCTCGCGCAGCACTTCCTCGAAGACGAGTTCCTGGCAATCAACAGCGCAGCCGTTCGCCTCGCGCGCGAAGCCCGCGAGGTTTCGGGTCGCGACGTCTTCATCGCGGGCTCGATCGGACCGCTCGGCGACACGGAGCTGCGCGACCTCGAACCGGCGGCGCTGTACGCAGAGCAGGCCGGCGTCCTGGAGGGCCGCGGCGTCGATCTCTTCATGGTCGAGACGTTCTTCGATCTCCGCGACCTCGAGACGGCGATCGCCGCGATCCGCTCGGTGTCCACGTTGCCGATCGTCGCGCTCATGACCTTCGGCAGCGACGGCGAGACGCTCGGCGGTGTGACGGCGCACGCTGCGGGCGAGCGCCTGCGCGCGCTGGGGCTTGCCGCTTTCGGCGCGAATCACGGCGCGGGGCCGGCGGCGGCGCTGCGAGCGCTTGCCGAGATGCGCAGCGACGGTGCCGTGCTCGCCGTGTTGCCGAACGTGGGTCTCGCAAGCATGTCGGGCCAGCGCATCGTGTTCCCGCACGCGACGCCCGCGTACTTCGGCGCGTTCGCCGCGCAGGCGCGCGCGCTCGGCGCCGGGATCATCGGTGGTTGCTGCGGAACGACGCCGGCGCAGATCGCCGCGATCCGCACAGCGATCGACGAGAACCTCGAGCCGTCGGGATCGGTGCTCGTGCGCGAGCGCGAGCTCGCCGCACCTGAACCCCACTCGAGCGAGCCGACGAAGCTCGCGCGCCTGCTCGACGAGGGAACGTTCGTCGTCTCCGTCCAGCTCGACCCGCCGCTCGGCGCCAATCCGGAGGCGCTGCTCGCAACGGCGCGCGCGGTGCACGAGTCGAACAAGGCGCAGTTCGTCGACGTCAACGACAACCCACGCGCCCGCGCACGCATGAGCGGAATCATGGCGTCGGTCGCGATCGAGCGGTACACGGGCGTCGAGACGATCCCGCACCTCACGCCGCGCGACATGACGGTGGCCGGGCTCGAGTCGATCCTGCTCGGCTCGCATGCGGAGGGTGTCCGCAACATCCTCGCCGTGACCGGCGACCCGCCCGAGTCCGGCGACTATCCCGGCACGCACACCGTGTACGACCTCGATTCGATCGGGCTCGTCGAGCTGATGGCGCGACTCAACCGCGGCGAAGACTTCCACGGACGCGCGATCGACGCGCCGACGTCGTTCTTTCCGGGCGTCGCGGTCAATCCGACGGCCGACGATCTCGAGCTCGAGGTCGAGCGCTTCCACCGGAAGGCCGCTGCGGGTGCGCGCTTCGCGATGACGCAGCTGCTCTTCGACCTCGAGTTGCTCGACGCATTCCGGCAGCGCATCGGCGGCACGTGGCCGATCCCGGTACTCGTCGGCGTGTGGCCGATTCGCACGTACGAGACGCTCGTGCGCATGCACAACGAGATGCCCGGTCTCGTCATCCCCGAGCACGTGCTGGAGCGTTACCGCGTCGCCGGACCGGCCGCACGCGACGTCGGGCTGGCACTCGGGCACGAGCTGATCGAAGGCGCGCGCGCGGTCGCGCAGGGCGTCTACGTGATGGCGCCCTTCAAGCAACCGATGAACGTCGTCGAGCTGCTGCCCGAGCTGCGCTCTTAACCGGCTGCGCAGTCGCCGGTCGACACGCGCGCCTTGGCGCCGTCGAGCGCGCGGCGGACGAGCGACGCCGGTACGCCGTACCCGCTGGGCGCGCCGGCCCGCTTGGCGAAGATCGTCGACTCGACGGAGCCGGTCGCGTCCACGGCCGGGCCGCCGGAGTTGCCGTGGCGCACGCCGCCGGCGACGGCCGTGATCGTGCGCGGCACCGGTCCGTGCCCGTACGCGTCGCGCGTCAGGACGACGGCGGTGCGGCCGATGCGGCCGGGAATGGCGGTGAGGGGGCCGTTCTCGGGATAGCCGATGATCGCGACAGGCGTGTCCGGCCGCGCGTCGGCGATGCGGAGCGGTTGCGCCGAGGCCGCTCCGCGTACACGGAGCACGGCAATATCGTTCCGCGCGTCGAATGCAACGACGTCGGCACGGTACGAGCCGACGTGGCCGGGGATCTGCACGGACGTGTCGTGCTCTCCCGCGACGACGTGCGCTGCGGTGACGACGAGCTGCGGTGTGGCGAACCAGCCGCTTCCCTCGACCCCGATGCCGCACGCGTCGCCGGTGATCCGGACGACCGACGCTTTGGCGCGCGTAACCGCGGGACGGCGGACGATCGCGGCGGTCGATGGCGCAGCGGGCGCGGCCGGCCCGGCGATCGACGGGAACGGATCGATCCGGGCGAGCAGCCCGAGCAGGCGGCTCGGCGGCACCTGCTCGTCGAGCCGGCTGACGATCGCGGAGCGCTGCACTTCGTGACGCAGACGCGCCTGGCCGGGAATGAGGAGTGCGGTCGCGCCGACCACCCACACGAGCGCGACGCCGGCGGCCGCGCCGAGGACGACGCCGCCGAGCGAGTCGATGAAACGGAACGGCGTGAGCCTGAGCCCGCCGCGTATGAACGAGCCGAGGATGCCGGCGCCGACCTGGAGGAGCAGCCCGCCCGCGACAGCGCCGGCGAGCCCTGCGAGCGGCGTCCAGGGCGAACCGGGGCCGCCGTGCAGCAGGTGAGGCGCGGCGCGTGAGCCGACGTAGGCGCCTGCCACGAGGCCGCCGAGCGAGAGGGCGCTCGCGACGAGCCCGCGGCGGAATCCGCTGAACGCGGTCAGCGCGATGAGCGCGAGCGCGATCCAGTCGATGGTCGTGAGCGACACGGGCGCAGTGTGGCAGCACCGTCGGAGCGGCCCGCGGCTAGAATGCGCGAGCCCTGGGGGGGCGTAGCTCAGCTGGTTAGAGCGCCGGCCTGTCACGCCGGAGGTCGCGGGTTCGAGTCCCGTCGCTCCCGCCTTTGTCACCCCGCCTGTGCTTGCGCTGGCGGTTGAGCCGTTCGGCCGTCTTGAAGTAGCGGACGAACGGCGGTCGCGGCTTGACGGCGACGATCACACCGCTTCGCAGCGGGGTTCCCAGAGCCGGTTCGACGTCGCGAACCGCGCGAATCGGGTCGCCGGACCGGCCTTTCGACCGGGGTTCCGACCCCCGATCCACTTTCAGAATGGGATCGCCATGACCGAGACGAGCTCCATCCACCACCTTCCGACGGGTGCCTGGGCGTTCGACGATGCCGTCACCGACGTCTTCGAGGACATGCTCCGGCGCTCGATTCCGGACTACGACGCGATGCGCCGCGTTGTCTTCGATGTCGGCCGGAGGTTTGTCCGACCAGGGACCGACGTGCTCGACATCGGCTGCAGCCGGGGCGACGCCCTCGCGCCGTATATCGCCGAGTTCGGGGACGGTGCGCGCTACGTCGGCGTCGAGGTGTCTCAGCCAATGCTCGAAACGGTGCGAAAGCGCTTCGCGGCCGAGTGTCAGCGCGGCATTGTCGAGATCCAGGACATCGATCTCCGCGAGGGCTTCCCCGCTGTCCGGGCGAGCCTGACGCTTTCGGTTCTGACGCTCCAGTTCGTCCCCGTCGAGCATCGCGGCCGCGTCGTACGAGACGTGTACGAGCATACGGTCGACGGCGGCGCGTTCGTGCTCGTGGAGAAGATCCTCGGCAACTCGCCGCGGATGACCGAGATGCTGATCGACCACTACCACGAGCTGAAGCATGCGAACGGGTACTCCCCGGAGGCGATCGAGCGCAAGCGCATGAGCCTCGAAGGCGTGCTCGTCCCTGCGACCGCAGCGTGGAATGAGGAGCTGCTGCGCCTCTCTGGCTTCCAGGAGGTCGAGTGCATCTGGCGGTACCTCAACTTCGCCGCTTGGGTCGGGTTGAAGCGCTGAGCGTGAAGAGCACACTCGTCCTCGGCGCGCGCGCGGGCCGACAGCGATGGCTACGATCGCCGGTTCTCCCCGCCCTCCGCGCCGGAGGTCGGGTTCGCTTCGGCAGCTTCCGCCGACTCGAGCCGGTGAGCGCGCATTTTGGATTCGAGCGCGGAACGCCCGTTGACCGCTACTACATCGAGCGCTTCCTTGCCGCCCATGCCGACGACATCCACGGACGCGTGCTCGAGTTCGGCGACGCGCGGTACACGCGGGCGTTCGGCGGTGAGCGCGTGACACGCAGCGACGTCCTCGATCTCGTGCCCACGAATCCGAACGCGACGATCGTGGCCGACCTTACGCGCGCCGACGATGTTGCCTCGAACAGTTTCGACTGCATCGTCTGCACGCAGACGCTGCAGATGATCTACGACATCCGCGGCGCCGTCGCCGAGCTCGGACGGATCCTCGCGCCCGGCGGCACGCTCCTTCTCACCGGGCACGGAACGAGCAAGACCGGCCGTCACCTCGACAGCGATCCCTGGGGCGAGTACTGGCGCATCACCGCCGATTCCGCTCGCCTGATGCTGCAGGAAGTCTTCACGGCCGAGCACGTTCTCGTCGAGACATTCGGAAATGTGCTCTCCGCCATCTGCTCGCTCGAAGGACTCGCCGCTGAGGAGCTGCACCCGGACGAGCTCGACTATCGCGACCGCGACTTCGAGGTCGTCGTCGCCGCTCGCGCAGTGAAGTGAGCGCGTCTCGCGAGGCGATCGTTGTCGTGTCGCCACACCTCGACGACGCGATCCTCTCGATCGGCGCCTTCATCGCCGGCTCCGCGAGTCGTGGCGCACGCGTAACCGTACTCACGGTGCTCGCGGGCAACCCGCGATCTCGGGCCCCGGCCGGCCCGTGGGACTCGGCGTGCGGCTTCAGCACCGCCGGCGATGCGGCGCGTGCCCGCCGCGAAGAAGATCGTCGCGCGTGTGCGCTCGTCGGGGCGCGGCCGCAGTGGCTTCCGTTCGGCGACGAGCAATACGGCCTCGGCGCGGACGTGGCGGAGGTACGCGGCGAGGTGGAGCGATCACTTGCAGGCGCGCAAACCGTACTCGTGCCGGGCCATCCGCTCTGGCACGAGGACCATCGTTGGCTCACAAGTCTCGTACTCGGCGGCGTTGGGGAGGTTGTGCGCGCCGGGTGCTACGTCGAGCTGCCATACGCGCGGTGGCAGTTGCCCGAGCGGCCGCCACCGGACTTCTCTCTCGGCCCGCTCACCTGGCACTCCGTCGCGAGCAGACCACGGGATCGTCTGTCGAAAGCACGCGCCTGCCTTGCGTACCGGAGCCAGCTGCCGCAGCTCAGCCGAAGCCCGTGGCGCTCGATCCTGCTGGAGGCGCTGCGCAGCGCCGGCGAACGCGTCGCCTGGCTTTAGCGCCGCCGCGACGCAAACACGAGCGTCCAGCCCCTGACGATCCCGAAGGTGGCCCCGATCGCCGCATCGCGCCGGCCGCTCAGCAGGGCTCGCAGACACCCGGCGCCCGCGCGGGCCAACACCGAGAGGCCAAGCAGCCGCGAAGCGCCCCGGCGGGCGTGGCCACGCGTGCGTCCGCGTACCTTGCGGCGGAGCCGCGCCGGTGTCAGCCGCTCGGTCGGGAGGAGATGTTGGACACCGGCCGCCGGCTCGTACCAGATCTCATAGCCGGCAGCGACGAGTCGGCGCTGGAGCTCCTCCTCCTCGCCGTCGTCGTCCGGCGCCTCGGGCCGGATGCCGAGCCGCGGATCGAACCCGCCAACACCGAGGGTCGCGGCAACGCGCAGGCTGATGTTCCCGCCCCAGAGGTAGCCGTAGCCCGGTGCCTGGTCCAAACGACGTTGCACGCCGCCGAGATCGAGGGCCCCAACGAGGTAGAGCTGATGGTCGGTGACCCACGACGGCCGCGGAGCGAGGAACTCAGGGCTGATCGGTCCGCCGATCGACGCCGTCCGGTCCGTCGCGGCACTCCACGCGCGACGTAGCTGCGCGAGCCAGTCCGGCCACGGCCGGGCATCGTCGTCGAGGAAGCAGATGGTCGAGTTGCGTGCCTCGGCAAGCGCGCGGTTGCGGGCGACCGACACGCCGGCCTCCGGCTCGACGACGACGCGGCAGCCGGCGCCGAGGGGATCGAGGACTGCCGCTACCGCGTCGACCGTGCCGTCGCGGGACCCGTTGTCGACGACCACGAGCTCGTCGCCGGCCTCGAGCTGCGGAAGGACGAAGCGGACCGCGGCAAGAACGTGCTCGCGCCGGTCGCGCGTGACGATCCCCACAGACAGCGGGTACCCATCCACGACGGAAGCATCGTCTCACACGGACGCTGACAGGCCAGTCGAGCGAGTGGTTCGTGCAAGACCTTTGGGGCTGCTCGATCCTCGGGATGGCGGAACTCCCGGCCGGGACGCTCAGCCTTCGTTTCTTGAGGGCGCGGAGGTCCGATCTCCTGGCTTCGGCGGCGGCCTGCGTTGTCTGTTCAGGCGAGAGCCTTTGGGCACACTTTGTCCACCGTGACCAATCCGAGCTAGCCTTGCGCAGGTTCAAATCCTGCCCCCGCTACTCGCGGATCTCCATGGGGTGACAATCGCGGGTTTGACCCCCGTCGCTCCCGTTTGCGAAGCCCGCTCCGATGAAGCAGCACCGGTCCGTCTACTTCTTGAGCTGAGGAGCCCAGGTGAAGTGCGCGGCACCGCGTCCGCAGAACCCAGCGTGTGCGAGCGGGATACCCGAGCCCGCGCAGCGGAACCCGCTCGGCGCGGTCAGCGTTTGAGCGCCGATCGCTCCGCTGCGAGGCTTCTGCCTCGTCAACGCCGGGACCGACTTCAAGGCGACGCCGCACGATCCAGCCGGTAGCGCGACCACGTTGTACTCGGTGCCGGTCTGTCCCTCGAACTTCCAGCTCGCGCCCATGACGTGGCCGCACAGCTTCCCCAATGAGGGCGGAAGCCCGCCGACCGCGGAGGACGCGGTGGTTGCTACCACAGGAACGGCAACAAGCGTGAGAAGCGAGAGACAGGTAACGCGTTTGAGCCCGTGCGTTCTATTCATCGTCGAGTTCCTCTCCATTGGGGAGGCGGCGCTTGGGCGTGCATTGCCCGAGCTTCGCGAAGGTGCTGTTGTCGCCGATCGCCGAGCAGTGCCAACCGGCTGGAACCGGCTTGAGATTGAACGTCGCACGATCGCGCCCACTTCGGCACTTGCAGAGCCCAGATCTCTCTGGTCGCAGGCGCTCCTTGGCGCCGCGCGTTTACACCGACGCCGTAGCCTCGATCTCGATGAGCAGTCCCGGCAGGGCGAGCCCCGTAACGCCGGCGATGGTCTGGGCGGGGTGTTGCGCCCCTCCTGTCACTTCGTCGATGCCGCTCGTGATCGTCTCGTACTCTGTGGGCGTCGTCGTGTAGACAGTCCTTCGGACGATGTCGTCCCATGTGACGTCGACCTCGCGCATGGCGGTCTCCAGGTTGCGCATTGCTGCGACCGTCTGGGCCCTGAGATCGCCCTCGCCGATGATGTTGAACCCGCCGTCCAGCGCGACCTGGCCTGCGAAGTAGATCGTGCGCGACCCAGTCGCAACGGTGATGTGACTGAAACCGGGTGCTGGATGAAGAGCGGACGGGTTGAGCAGTTCACGTCCCATGATGACGCCTCCTTCGTGAGATTCGGGGCTGACGTCCCGCATGTGCAGGGGCAGGACGGCCCCTTGTTCCATGTGGAGCCGATTCGTGGAAGCGTCGAGGCACTTACATCGGCGCCAAAATCATGCCGAACTGCGCGCAGCCCTCGATCACCCGCGCGATCGTCGCCTTGCTCACCGAGGTCTCGAACGCGTCAGCTTCGTCGACATCGACACCGTACTCGAGGAAGAACCGCTCGAAGCCCTGCGGCTCGAAGCCGGTTATCACCCTCACGTCGTCCGGCCCGTCGTTGCGGAAAGAGTGCACGGTCCCTCGAGGGACGTTCATGTAGTCGCCCGGTTCGAGCGACGTCCACGTGTTGTCACACATGACTCCCAGACGGCCGGCAATGACGTAGAAGAACTCGTCGGCGTCCTCGTGATGGTGCGGGGGCGGACCGGGCACACCCGCCGGCGTCACGACTTCGAGGGCGGCGACGCGACCACCCACGGGCAGCAGCGTCACCCGATGTCCGATGACCCAGAGCGACCTCGCCTCGTTGGCGTCGACCCGTAGCGGTCCCACCTCCTGAGCGAGGTCGATCTCAGCGCGACGATCCATACCTGCCTCCGATATTGTGTAGTACGTGACCCGTACGAACGATAGTACTGCTGCCGTACGAGACCTGTCAACTTCGGCGGCGCTCGAGCGTGTTCCGAGCGTCGTCGGCCAGCTACGTCTCGCGTACGACCTCGGACGGAACGAGATGCTGGTGCGCATTCATGCTGCCGGGCACCCCGACGTCACCACGGCGATGATCGCTCTCTTCCGGTTCGCCGGCGTGGACCGGCGTCGGCCAGGCGAGATCGCTGCGACAGCACGCCTGTCCAAACAGGCGACCAACGACATGTTGAGAGAACTCGAACGCCTAGGCTATGTCGAGCGGCATCCAGATCCGACCGACGGCCGCGCCCGCATCATCCAACTGACAAAGCGGGGCCAAGCGCTCGACGCAGCCGTCTGGATAGCCGGACGAGAGGTCGAGCAGTCGTGGCGCGATCGCTTCGGTGACAAGCAATGGGCGACGCTCAACGACGTACTCGACAAACTGATCGCAGCCGCTGAGTAGCGGCTCTCGTGTTTGAAGCGAGCGAAAGAGCCGGTGTCCCAGGAAACAGTCTCCCTGCGGTAGTTGCGTGGGATTGTTCGAGTCTTCCGATGTCTCGCCAACTCCGCCGAGGGAGAGGACGCTGGCGCAGGCGACTCCGACCTGTCCTCTTAGAGGTGAAACGGCGAAGAAGGCGGCACAATAACCCCGTGGAGCAAGTGCGCAGCGAGTGGGGCGATGACCTTCGGATTGCGTCCGGCCCTGAACCAGGAAGACCGTAGCGAAGCGACGTTTCGCCGTGAAAGGGCGACGCGGTACCTGATCGTTCTAGGTGAGCTTACGTCCGGCGGCGTCGAACGCCACAACTCCTGCTGACATCGTGTTAGCGGGCGAGTCCGCGAACTCCTCTGCCAACATCGAGAAGATGACCACGTCCCGTTTTGGGCTGTTCGGCACGACGTGGCTGGACAAACATGGGCGTTCAACATGTCGTTCGCCCACGCTCAGAACGTTATAACCGGAGCGAATATCGCGCTCCTCGTCAAGACGCGGGGCGGG
>Ga0209638_1000530_pt1 | contig 25063 bp, 28 predicted proteins | sample BarGraNGADG00211_FD_184490 | JGI IMG/M metagenome (GOLD analysis project Ga0209638, IMG submission 184490) | Arctic peat soil microbial communities from Barrow, Alaska - Barrow Graham LP Ref core NGADG0002-211 (SPAdes) (version 2) | ecosystem: Environmental > Terrestrial > Soil > Wetlands > Peat...
GAGCAGGATTCACGGTGGTGGAAGTGCCGATCACGTTCGTCGACAGAACGGCGGGTCACTCGAAGATGAGCCGGACGATCTTCCTCGAGGCTGTCACGAGGGTGCCGGCGCTGCGACTTGCGGCTCTGACGGGGCGCTTGTGACCGGCTGCCGCGCGAGCGTCGCGTAGAGCTGCACGAGGGCCGCCTGGTCGAGCAGACGCGTGCGACCCGAGAACGAGAACAGTCCGGTGCGCGGATTGCGCGACACGGACCATGCATGCTCCGCGTAGGTCTCGGCCGCACCGACGTAGTCCTGCCGCCCGCCGACTGATGCGAGCTCGAGCAAGTAGCGGAAGAAGACGGCGGCGAACTCAGGAGGCTCGTCGCTGTCCCACCGGCCGCCGAAGTAGGCAAGCGCAGCATCGCCGAGTTGCTCTGCGCGTGCCAGCGTCGCGGCATCGCCGGTGATCGCGTACAACTCGACGAGCGCGCCGATGACGAGCCCCTGGTTGTAGCTCCAGTACGTCTTGTCGACCGTCCCGTCGAGGGCGATGTGGTCCCAGTAGAGATCGTCCTGGCCGAGCATGCAGCGATCGACCCAGCCGAGCAGTCGCTGCGACCACGTGAGGTAGTCCGCCCGGTGCGTCGCGGCATACAGGCGCAGGCCAAGGAGCGCGGCGTTCGCCGTCGTCACGGTGTTCCTATCCCTGTTTCCGGCGGCCGCCGTCCAGAAGACGCCTCCGGCGCACGCGTGCTTTGCATTCGTGTCCCAGGCGCCGACGATCCTGGCGAAAAGCGCGGTGGCGCGCTGCCGCGCCGAGGCCGAGCCCTGCAGCTGGCTCCAGTCGAGCAGCGTGCCGGCGATCCACGCATTGTCGTCGAAGTAGACGTCGCCGCCGGGCCAGGCCGTGTACAGCCCACCCCGACGGAAGTGACGGTCGAGAGCACTGAAGTGCCGTGGCACAGCGACGGCAGCGCGACGCGACGGCAGCGCCGCGACGTCGATGGCGGCGGTGATCGCCTGCGAGGCGGGCCAGGCGCGCGCGCTCGTCATCGCTCCAGCCGTCTCGAGATACAGCCCGCTCCGCGCGTCGAAGAGATACCGCTGCATCGAGTTGTAGCTCGCCACAGCACGAGCCGCGTCGAGCGCGGAGGTCGCCCCGGCCGGTGCGGCGGTGACCGCGATCAGCAGAAGCGCAAGGCCCAGGCTCGCGGCAGGAAGGCGCATGCGCACCACTGCGAGCGTAGTCGCCGTGGAGGCTCGCCGCTACGATCGGGAGGTGCGAGAGCTGGACGCAGGGTCGTTCGACGAGGCGATCGCCGCCGGACCGGTCGTCGTCGACTTCTGGGCGCCGTGGTGCCGGCCCTGCCACGCGATCGAGCCGTTTCTCGACGAGCTCGCCGAGAGCGCGGCCGGCCGCGTCGCATTCGCGAAGCTCAACATCGACGAGCACCCCGAGATCGCAGCGCGGTACGAGGTGCTCTCGATCCCGACGGTGACGCTCTTCGAAGGCGGCGAGCCGCGCACGACGGTCGTCGGCGCACGGCCGCGCGGCCATTTCGAGCGCGCATTCGCCGCGTGGCTCTAGGGACGGTCTACGAGCGGAAGTGCTCCCAGCCCGGAAGGTCGTGCGACTCGCCGTCGAGCGTCACGCGCACTCCTTCGCCTTCCTCGCAGCGGCCGATCACGGTGAAGCCGAGCGCGTCGGGCGTCGCGGCGAGCAGCTCGTAGTCCTCGCCGAAGCCGACGTCCTCGATCGTCGCGCCGTCCGCGAGCGGCACGCACTCCAGCTCGATCGCAACACGACAGCCTGAGCGTCTTGCGATGTGCCCCGCGTCGACGCCGAGACCGTCGGAGACGTCGAGCATCGCGCTCGCAACCGCCGCGAGGCGGCGCCCCTCGTCCACGCGAATGGGCGGACGTGAGAGCCGCCCCGCCCGGAAAGCGGCACCCGCAGCGCCGAGCGGACCCGTCACGACGACGACGTCGCCGACTCGAGCACCCGCACGGCCGGGAACGCGCTCGGAGCGGCCGAGCGCCGTCACGCTCAGCATCACGGCGTCGGCCCGCGTCGTGTCGCCGCCGCGCACCGGCACGCCCGCCTCGGCGATGCCCGCGTAGAGCTCGACGACGTCCTCGACGCGCGTCTCCCCCGGAAGCGCGAGCGTGACGATGAGCGCGAGCGGCTCCGCACCGGAGGCGGCGAGGTCGCTGATGTTCACCGCGGCCGCACGAAAGCCGAGCTCGGCCCACGACACCATGTCGAGGCGGAAGTGCACGCCTTCGACGAGCGCGTCCTGCGTCACGACAAGACCACCGACTTGAGCCGCGTCGTGCTCGATCCCTTGCGCGAGACCGAGCCGCTCGAGCTCGGCGAGCAGCCCCAGCTCTCCCACGTCGTCGAGCCTCACAGCTCCTCGACGCGGACCCGGCCGTCGATTGTCGCCGGGTCGAGCGCGTACAGCGCGTCGTACAGCCGCGCGTGGAACGTTCCCGGCCCGCCGGCGCCGACTGCTGCGTCCTCCGCCGCGACGCCGAACGCGGCGAGAGCCTCGGCGGCGGCTTCCAACGGCTCGCCCGGTTTCGCGGCGAGGAAGCAGCCGGTGATCGCAGTCGACATGCAGCCCGTGCCGGTGACGGTCGCGAGCAGCTCGTGGCCGTTCGAGACGGCGAGCACCCGTTCGCCGTCGGAGACGTGATCGACGGGGCCCGTCACCGACGCAATCACGCCGAGCGCCTTCGCAGCCGCGCGCGCGAGCTCCGCCGGCTCGAGACCGGTGCTCATCGACTCGACGCCGCGCACCTCGGCTTGCGCTCCGACGAGCGTCGCAATCTCGCCCGCGTTGCCGCGCAGAACGGTCACGTCGACGAGACCGAGGATCCGATGCGCCGTCCTGGTCCTGTACGCGGTCGCGCCGGCGCCGACCGGGTCGAGCACGACGGGGATTCGTCGTACGTTCGCCGCTCCGCCGGCGAGCAACATCGCCTCGACCCAATGCTCGGAGAGCGTGCCGATGTTCAGCACGAGCGCCGAGGCGAGCCCCGCCATCTCCTCGACCTCCTCGCCCGCGTGCGCCATCACCGGTAGCGCCCCGAGCGCCAGCGTCGCGTTCGCCGTCTCGTTCATGACGACGTAGTTCGTGATCTGGTGGACGAGCGGCTTGCCTTCGCGCAGCGCACGCAAGGTCGAACCGGGCGAGATCATCTGTTCCGCACCCCCAACACGTCGACGGGACCTTCTCCAGAACCAAGCTCGACGAGACCCTGCGCGACAGCGCGCGAGGCCGCGGCGGCCGCGCCTCGCGCTGCATCCAGCAGACTCTCGCCCCGCGCGAGCAGCGCGGCGAGCGTCGCCGAGTGCGTGCAGCCGGCGCCGTGCGTCGCAGCGACGTCGTGCCGCTCGACGGGAATCTCGAAGTGCTCGCGCCCGTCGAAGAGATGGTCGACCGCGTCCTCGCCGTGGCCGCCGGTCACGATCACCGCCGCCGCGCCGAGCCCGTGCAACCGCAGAGCGAGGTCACGCCGGGACGCATCGACGCCGGCCAGCGCCTTCGCCTCCATCAGGTTGGGCGTGATGACGGTCGCCAGCGGAAAGAGCCGTCCGACGAGCGCGCCCACGGCGTCGTCCTCCAGGAGCTTCGCCCCCGAGCTCGCCACCATCACCGGATCGACGACGAGCGGCACGGGATGCGCCTCGAGGTAGTCGGCGACCGTCTCGATCAACACGCGCGAGAAGAGCATCCCGGTCTTCGCCGCGTCGACCCCGATGTCGCCGAAGACCGAGTCGAGCTGCGCCCGGACGAACTCGGGGTCGAGCGTCTCGATCGCGTCCACCCCAACCGTGCTCTGCGCCGTCAGGGCGACGACCACCGACATGCCGTACGCACCTGCCGCAGCGAACGCCTTCAGGTCGGCCTGGATGCCTGCACCGCCTCCGGAGTCGGAAGTCGCAATCGTGAGGGCGCGTGGGACGGTCATGGCTCCCTTCGCCGGTACGAGCCGGATCAGGTTCGACGGGTGTGATCTCAGCCGCCAGGCGGCACCCCGGTGCTCAGTCGAGCAGTGTCGTCAGGCTAACACTCCACAATTGAGGACCGTGCGCACGCTAATCGCCGCCGGGACCGTCGCCCTCGCCTGCACGGCGCTCCTCGGCATCCAGCACGCCGTCGCGATTGTGCTCCGCCAGACGGCCGGCGGAGTGACGACGATCATCACGCTCGGGATGGCGGCGCTCGGGCTCTGGGCGATCGCCGTCCTGCGCGAAGAGTGAGACTTCCGCCCGCCCTCGCGGCGAGCGCGACTCCCCGCATCATCGAGCTGCTCGGGCCGCCGCCCGCTCGGGTGCTCGAGCTCGGCTTCGCGGGGATCCACGCCGAGCCGCTTCGCCTCGCCGGCTTCGAGGTGACCGTCGTCGAGCCGGACCCCGCCCACTTCGCCCGGGCCCGGGAGCGTGCCGGCGAGGCGCTCGCGGCAATGCCCGATGTCGACTTCGATGCCGCCGTGGCCCCGGACGGCGCCGACCTGACCGACGTCCACGCCGCGCGCGTCCTGCTCGTCGCACGGGATGGTTCCGTGACGGAGCGGCGCTGACGCCTTACAGCGTGCTCGAGTAGCTTCAATGACTCGATGGTGGCCGCATGGGATGACCTCCTCCAGGGCGAGGAGCTCGCCTACCTGACGACGGAGCCGCCGCGCGAGCCGCGCACGGCTCCGCTTCCCGTCGACCTGCACCCGCAGCTTCGCGCCGCCCTCGCGCGGCAGGGCATAGAGCAGCTCTACGCGCACCAGGCGGAAACGTGGACGGCAGCCCGCGCGGGCGGGCACGTCATGATCACCACCGGCACCGCGTCGGGCAAGACGCTCGCCTTCAACCTGCCGGTACTCGACGCACTTGCGACCCAGCCGAAGAACCGCGCGCTCTACCTGTATCCGACAAAGGCGCTCGCGCAGGACCAGGCGCGTGCGCTGAGCGAGCTCGCCGTCCCCGGTGTCCGCACCGCCATCTACGACGGGGACACGCCGCAGGAACAGCGTCCGCAGATCCGCAAGGGCGCGAACCTCATCCTCACGAACCCGGACATGCTCCACATCGGCGTGTTGCCGCGCCACGACTTGTGGGCGGATGTCCTGCACAATCTCCGCTTCGTCGTGATCGACGAGGCGCACGTCTACCGAGGTGTGTTCGGCTCGCACGTCGCCAACGTCCTGCGGAGGCTGCGACGCCTCGCACGCATCTACGGCGCCGATCCGCAGTTCATCTTCGCGTCGGCGACGATCGCGAACCCGGGTGAGCTTGCGCACTCGCTGCTCGGCGAGACGGCGAAGGTCGTCGGTGACGACGCTGCGCCGCGGGCGGAGCGCACGATCGCGTTGTGGAATCCCGAGCTGCTCGACGCGGAGCTCGGGCTGCGCGCGAGCGCCCTCGGAGATGCCGCGCGCCTGCTCGCAGCATTCGTACAGCGCGACCTGCGCACGATCTGCTTCGCGAAGAGCCGCAAGGCGGCGGAGCTCATCCATCGCATGGCGGCCGACCGAGTCGACTCGACGACCGCGAAGCGGCTCGCACCGTACCGCGCCGGCTACACGCCACAGCAGCGTCGCGACATCGAGCAGCGGCTCGTCGCCGGCGAGCTGCTCGGCGTGTCGTGCACCGACGCCCTCGAGCTCGGCATCGACATCGGGCTGCTCGACTGCGCGATCTCGGTCGGCTTCCCGGGCACCGTCGCCAGCCTCCGCCAGCAATGGGGACGTGCGGGACGACGAGGACACGGTCTCGCGGTGCTCGTTGCATCCGAGGACGCGCTCGACCAGTACTTCATGCGCGAGCCCGAGACCCTGCTCGGCCGGCGTGTCGAGGCCGCCATCCTCGACCACTCGAACCCGCGCGTGCTCGACGGCCACGTCGCCGCCGCGGCCTTCGAAGCGCCGATCGACGACGCCGACCGTGCGACGCTCGGAGACGAAGCGTTAGAACGAGCGCCGCACATCCCCGAGCTGCAGCACACGCCGCGCGGCTGGGTCTGGGCAGGCAAGGACTACCCGGCCGGGCACACGTCGCTGCGCTCGACGACCGCCGACGCGTTCACGGTCATCGACGCGACGACGGGGTCGCTCATGGGCATCGTCGAGCGCGAGCGCGCGTACTCGACCGTGCACAAGGGCGCCGTCTACCTCCACCTGGGCGAGCAGTGGCTCGTGCGCGACCTCGACCTGCTCGCGCGGCACGCGATCGTCGAGCCCTTCTCGGGCGACTGGTACACGCAGGTCAAGAAGGAGACGTCGACGGACATCGAGGAGCCGCTGCGCGTCGAGCGCCGCCTGGGCCTCGAGCTCACGTTCGGCCGCGTCTCGGTGACCGAGCAGGTCGTCGCCTACCAGCGCAAGAGCATCCGCGACCAGTCGACGATCGACACCGTCCAGCTCGACCTGCCTGCAACGACGTTCGACACCGAGGCGGTCTGGTACGTGCCGAGCGCCCGGCACCTGGACGGGCTCGAGGCGATGCCGACCCTCCTCTCCTCACTGCACGCCGCCGAGCACTCGATGATCGCACTGCTGCCGCTCTGGGCGATGTGCGACCGCTGGGACATCGGCGGCCTCTCGACCAACATCCACCAGGACACGGGCGAGCCGACGGTCTTCATCTACGACGGGCACCCCGGCGGCGTCGGCATCGCGGAGCGGGGCTTCGACCAGTTCGAGGGCTGGGTCGCGGACACCGTCCGCATGCTCCAGGGATGCCCGTGCGAGCGAGGCTGCCCCTCGTGCGTGCAAAGCCCCAAGTGCGGCAACCTCAACGAGTGGCTGGACAAAGCCGGATCGCTGACACTTCTCAACCGGATGTCGAAAAGCCGCTAGCCCGTTCGTCGTAGTCTCAACAGCTACCCCCGAAGGAGGGCTCCATGAAGTACATGCTGCTGATCTACGACAACCCGGCCAACTGGGAAGACGTGACCGAGGAACAGATGAAGGGTCTCTACGCGGAGTACGGCGCCGTCTCCCAGAATCCGGCGACGCTCAGTGGCTCGCAGCTGAAGCCGGTCGAGACGGCCAAGACGGTGCGCATCACGAACGGCGAGACGCTCGTCACCGACGGGCCGTTCGCCGAGACGAAAGAGCAGCTCGGCGGCTACTACCTCGTCGAGGCCGGCTCGATCGAGGATGCTGCGAAGATCGGCGCAGCGATCCCCTCAGCCCGCATGGGCGGCTCGGTCGAGGTGCGCGAGCTCGTGGAGATGTAGCGATGCAGTACATGCTCCTCATCTACGCCGACGAAGCCGCCTGGGAGACGTATTCCGAGGAGGAGCGGCGGGCGATCTACGCCGAGTACGGGAAGCTGAACGGCGAGCTGCGCGCCCAGGGGAAGCTCATCTCGGGCGACGAGCTCCAGCCCGTCTCGACGGCGACGACGGTGCGAGTCCGGAAGGGCGAGACGCTGGTGAGCGACGGGCCGTTCGCGGAGACGAAGGAAGCCCTCGGCGGCTACTACCTGATCGACGCGGAGTCGCTCGACGAGGCGATCGAGTGGGCCGGGAAGATCCCTTCCGCCCGGGCGGGAACGATCGAGATCAGACCGGTCGATCACGTAGAGGCCGGCGCATAGACGACGTCGCCCGCGCCTTCCGTGACGAGCGTGCTCGCTGCATCGCAATTCTCGGCCGCGTCCTCGGCGATCTCGATCTCGCCGAGGATGCGGTGCAGGACGCGTTCGCGATCGCGCTCAAGCGGTGGCCTCGCGACGGCACGCCCGCGAACCCGGGCGCGTGGATCGTCGCGACGGCGCGCAACCGCGCGATCGACCGGATCCGGCGCGAACAGACGCTCGTGCGCAAGACGGAGCTGCTCGCACGTGCGCAGCAGCTCCCCGACGACGAGGACACCACGATTCCCGACGAGCGTCTCGAGCTGATCTTCGCGTGCTGCCATCCTGCCCTCGCGGCCGAGGCGCAGGTTGCACTCACGCTCAGCCTGCTCGGCGGGCTGACGACCCCCGAGATCGCGCGGGCGTTCCTCGTGCCAGAACCGACGCTTGCGCAGCGGCTCGTGCGCGCGAAACGGAAGATCCGCGACGCGGGCATCCCCCTTCGTGTGCCGCCGGAGCACCTGCTTCCGGAGCGCCTGCGCAGCGTGCTCGCGGTCATCTATCTCGTCTTCAACGCCGGCTACGGGCCGCCCGTCCGCGTCGAGCTCTGCGCCGAGGCGATCCGGCTCGCGCTGCTGCTCGCAACGCTGATGCCCGACGAGGCCGAGGTCCACGGACTGCACGCGCTCGTGCTGCTCCAGGACGCGCGCCGCGACGCTCGCGTCACGCCGAGCGGGAACCTCGTCCTGCTCGACGACCAGGATCGCCGCCTCTGGGACACGGCGGAGATCGCGCAAGGCCGCGCGGCGCTCCTGCGCGCCTTGCCGCTTCGCCGGCCCGGCCCGTACCAGCTCCAGGCGGCGATCGCCGCAGCGCACTCCGAGGACGAGCGCGACTGGCTGCGAATCGCGCTCCTCTACCGGCGGCTCGGCGAGCTTGCGCCGTCGCCGGTCGTCGAGCTGAACCGGGCGGTCGCCGTGGCGATGGCGGACGGCCCGCAGGCCGGGCTTGCGCTCGTCGACGCGATCGACGGCCTCGATGAGTACCACCTGTTCCATTCGACGCGCGCAAACCTGCTCGGCCGGCTCGGCCGCGCCGGCGAATCCTCGGCTGCCTACGAGCGGGCGCTCGAGCTCGCACCGAGCGACGTGGAACGCGAGTTTCTCCGCGGCAAGCTCGCGGCGCTCGAGTCTTGACAAAGGAACTACCGCGTTCTCCCGCGCCTCGAGCGAGTCGTCTCGAGCTGCTAGAAGTTCCTCGTGGCTGCACGCGACGCCCAGGGAGGCGTGTTGATCCTCGGCGGAGGCTTCGCCGGCGCGTACGTCGCGCGCCTGCTCGGCGCGCGCGGCGCGACGATCGTCAGCCTCGAGAACTTCATGCTCTACACGCCGCTGTTGCCCGAGGCGGCGTCGGGAACGCTCGAGCCACGGCACGCGGTCGTCCCGCTGCGCGTCATGTGCCCGAACGCGGAGCTCCTGCTCGGCACGGCGACCGGGATCGATCTCGACGCGCGAACCGCGCAGATCGACACCGAGGTCGGCACGCAGACCGTGCGCTGGAGCGAGCTCGTGCTCGCCCTCGGCGCGGTGCCCCGCGTCGCCCCGGTGCCGGGGCTGACAGAGCACGGGCTCTCGTTCAAGTCGCTCGCCGACGCAATCCATCTGCGCAACCACGTGCTACGTGAGCTCGAAGCTGCGGATGCCGCAACCGACGACGCCGAGCGAGCTCGCCGCCTCACGTTCGTCTTCGTCGGCGCGGGCTACGCAGGCGTCGAGGCACTCGCAGAGCTCGCCGATCTCACCGAGGACGCCGCCCGTTACTACCCGCGGTTGAAGGACGTCCCGCGCCGGTGGGTGCTCGTCGATGCGGCGCCGAAGATCCTGCCCGAAATCCCCTCGAGACTCGGCGACTACGCGGCGCACGAGCTCGAGCAACGCGGCATCGAGATCTACGTGAGCACGACACTCGAGTCGGTGTCCAACGACGGCGTCGTGCTCGCCGGCGGCAGGAGCATCCCGACGGCAACGCTCGTGTGGACGGCCGGTGTGATGGCGAACCCACTGCTCGGCGAGCTCGGCCTGCCGCTGGACGAGCGTCGCCGAGTCGAGGTCGACGAGTTCCTGCGCGTGCGCGGGCACGAGCACGTCTGGTCGCTCGGCGACTGCGCGCGCGTCCCCAACACGCGCAGCGACCGGCCCGATCCGCCGACGTGCCAGCATGCTCTGCGACAGGCGCGGCAGCTTGCGAAGAACATCCAGGGCGACTTGCACCCGTACGGCTATCGCATGCTCGGGCAGGTCGCGACGCTCGGCCGCTACAAGGGGATCGCCGACGTGCTCGGCGTGCGGCTGCGCGGCTTCCCCGGCTGGTTCGTCACGCGGTCGTATCACCTCTACCAGCTGCCGCTGCTCTCGCGGAAGCTGCGGGTCGTCGTGGACTGGACGACGTCGCTCCTCTTCAAGCGCGACATCGCAGAGCTGGGGACGCTCGGGCATCCCGAGGGCCTCGACGGCCGCTGACGGTACTCCCGCAGACGTTGTGACCGTGGCAGCGCCGGATTGCCCCGCAGCGCGAGTGACACCTCGCGCTTTTCGCGCGGCCCGAGAAATCGGGACCTGGTTCGGACCAGGTCCCGATTCTCGCAACGCCGGTAGCCGAGCGGGCTTGCGGGACGACATGTCTTGCAGGCACATCAGGCGGGACCAGGTCCGAACCAGGTCCGGCTCTTGGGTCGGAGCATGGCCCGGCTGGACATGCGGAAACTCGGCACTAGGCGGCGCAGCGAGGTTCGCCCGCGCACCCACCACGGTTCAACCCGACTGACCCAGGGCCGTAACCCAAACACGGCGCAGCGTGCGGCAGCCTGGTCGACAGGAGGGTGCCGCCCTCCATCCGCAGACCACGATTGGTAGGGGAGGATCGATGAGCTCGAGAAGGCTCAGCCGCCGCGTGTTCACGCTCGCGGCCGCAACCGCAGCCGTACTGGCCGTCAGCGTCACCGCCGCAATGGCAAACAGGGGCGACTTTCCGTCGCAGACGAGGGGGCCCGACCACTACACGATCGGCCTGTTCGGGGACATGCCGTACAACGCGCAGGGCAAGGCCGACTATCCGTATCTCCTGCAGGACATCAATTCGAGCAACGTCGCTTTCTCGACGTTCGACGGCGACCTCAAGGCGGGTGGCGACGGCCCGTGCAGCGACAGCCTGTACACGACGGCGATCGCCGGCTTCAACTCACTCGAGCGGCCGCTCATCTGGGTGCCGGGAGACAACGACTGGACCGATTGCTGGGGACGCTACGGGCCCGGCACGGCACCGTTCTCCGACCCGATCGAGCGGCTCAATCACGAGCGGCAGCTGTTCAGCTCGACGAGCCAGAGCCTCGGCGAGCACACGCTCACGCTCACGCGTGAGTCCAGTGAGCGCGGGCCGTATTCGATCTACTCCGAGAACGTTCGCTGGACCTACGGCCCGGTCGTCTACCTCGGGCTGAACGTCCAGGGGTCGAACGACAACTATCCGTATCACGACACCGATCCCTTCCCGCGTTCCGACGCCGAGATTCTGCGTCAGCAGAACGAGGAGGTCGCACGCAAGGCCGCCGACCTACACTGGCTCGACGAGGGGTTCCAGTACGCGAAGCGGATCGGCGCCAAGGGTGTGCTGATCGTCTGGCAAGCCGATCCGAACTTCAACAACGAGATGCACCTGGCGAACCCGCATGACGGAGACGCCTTCCCGGACTACGTCAACGCGCTCAGGACCGAGACGCTCGCGTTCCCGGGTCAGGTCGTGCTCGTGCACGGCGACAGCCACTACTTCAAGGTCGACAAGCCGCTCACGCTCGCAAGCGGCAAGGTGCTCGGCAACTTCACGCGCGTCGAGACGTTCGGCGCGGCGAGCACCGACTGGGTGCAGGCGACGATCGATCCGAGGAGCCGCAACCTCTTCTCGTTCGAGCCGATGATCGTCGCGGCCACCGCAACGTCGTAACACCCGCAGGAACGATGCGGTGAGCGGCCGGGGCACGAAGGACCCGGCCGCTCGCCGTCCGTTCGAGATCTACCGCAGCGCCTTCAGCGCCCGGTCGAGCCGCTGTCTCGTGGCGAGCACGCCCTCGAAGAGGTCGCCGTGCTTCGCGACGCGCTCGAGGACGGCGTCCATCGTGAACGAGGACGGGTCGAGCGTCTCGTTCACCTCGTCCCAGCGGAGCGGCGCCGAGACGGGCGCGCCCGGCCGGGGACGCACGGAATAGACGGAGGCGATCGTCTTGCCCTCGCCGTTCTGATTCGAGTCGATGAGCACGCCGCGACGTTTCGCCTTCGACCACTCCGTCGTCGCGAGACCGCGGTGCGTACGCGCGATCGCGCCGGCGACAATCTCCGAGAACTCGCGTGTGTCGTCGAACGTATAACGGCGCTCGACGGGCACGAGCACGTGCATGCCCTCTGCGCTCGACGTCTTCGCAAACGACGTCAGCCCGAGCGCGTCGAGCGCCGCCTTGACGAGCAGCGCGACCTGCACCGTCTCCTTGAAGCCGACGTCCGGCGACGGGTCGAGATCGAAGAGAACGAAGTCAGGACGGTCGGGCTTGTCGACGCGCGAGTACCACACGTTCATGTCGATGCACGCCATGTTCGCCGCCCAGAGCAGCGCATCCTCGTCGTTCACGAGCGGCGCCTCGATCCACTTCCGCTCACGCGGCTTCTCGCGCGTCGACACCTGCACACGGAAGCGCGGGATCCACTCCGGCATGTGCGTCGGGGCGTCCTTCTGAAAGAACGCCTTGCCGTCGATCCCGTCGGGATAGCGGCGCATCGTGAAGGGGCGGCCGCGCAAGTGCGGGAGGATCACCGGCGCTACGGCGCGGTAGTAGTCGAGCAGGTCGCCCTTGGTGATGCCCTCGTCCGGCCAGAACACCTTGTCGAGGTTCGACAGCTTGACGCGGCCTTCCGTCTTCTCGACCGGTTGCTCGCGTCGCACCGCGCGCGCCGGCTTGTCATCGCGCAGGCCCTGGAACGATGGCGCGCGGAGATGCCCGTCGTGCGTCCACTCCGCGAACTCGACTTCGCAGACGAGCTTCGGCTCGACCCACACGACGTCGTCCTTGCGCACCTTCGCCATCTTCGGCACGGCCGGAAACGGCGCCGTGTCGCGGCGCAGGGGCTCGAGCTTCTGCAACAGCTCGTCGATGTCGCGCTCCGTGAAGCCCGTGCCGCAATTGCCTACCCAAACAAGTTCAGCGCTGCGCAGGTCGTCGCCGCGGTGGGTCCCGAGCACGAGCGCGCCAAAGCTCCCCGCGCGCTTGCCCTGACCCTTCGTCCAGCCGCAGACGACGAACTCCTCGCGGCCGTGCGTCTTGATCTTCAGCCAGTCGCGCGTGCGCTTGCCCTCGGCGTAGCGCGACTGCCGGCGCTTCGCCATCACGCCCTCGAGCCGGCGCTCGACCGCAGCCGCGTAGAGGCCGTCGCCGTCGTCGAAGAACCCCGAGACCTGCACGGTCTTCTGCCGCGTATCGAGCAGCGCCTCCAGCCGCGCACGCCGTTCGACGAGGGGCTCATCGAGCACAGGCACGCCGTCGACTTCGAGCACGTCGAAGACCGCGTAGACAATCGGAGTGCCGGCCTTCCCCTGCTGCATCGCCGAGAAGCTCGGCCGCCCCTCGTCGTCGAGCGCGCACACCTCACCGTCGACGACGCACGCCGGACTGCGCACCGCTTGCGCAAGCGCCTTCGCCACCTGTGGAAACCGCTCGGTCAGGTCGTTGTGGTTCCGGGAGACGAGCTGCGCCTCGCCGTCGCGGACGTAGCCGAGTGCGCGATAGCCGTCCCACTTGACCTCGTAGACCCAGTCGTCGCCGTGCGGCAGCTCCTCCGCGAGGGTCGCGAGCATCGGCCGGTAGTCGCCCCGGACGGGCCCGCGCACGACATCGTCCTTTTTCCGGATCAGCAGCCAGTTCTTCGGATCGCCGTCGAGGGCGGCGGGGACGAGCGTCCACGTGCCCTCGAGGCGGGAGCCGTGCAGCCGCACCGTGAGGCCGCCGTCCCGCTTCTCCTCCACGAGCTCGTAGGTGCCCGTGTCCCAGACTTCGACGGTGCCGGCGCCGTAATTGCCCTTCGGGATCTCGCCCGCGAAGGTCGCATAGTCGAGCGGATGGTCCTCGACGTGCACCGCGAGCACGCGCCCGCCGGGCTCGAGCGGAACGCCCTTCGGAACGGCCCACGACGCGAGCGCACCGCCACGTTCGAGCCGGAAGTCGTAGTGGAGCCGGCGGGCGTCGTGACGCTGGACGACGAAGATCGGCCCCTTCGCCGGCGTGCGCTTCGACGTGAACGGCTCCGGGGTCTGCGTGGGATCGCGCTTGCGCCGGTAGTCGCTGAGCTTCTCGGCCATCCGCGCAGCTTGCCAGGCACGCAGGCCTCGAGCCGGCCGCCGGCTCGGCGTTTACCAGCCTCGAGTTATATCGAGCCGCTTTACAAAAAAGGTGAGCATCCGGGGATAAGCCTGTGGACGCTGTGGACAGCCCTTCCGAGCCTCCTGCACAATCCTTCTGGAAGCTACCGAAAACTTAGGCGAACACGCCGAGCGAGCGGAACTTCGCCCGCCGTCGATGGCGCAGCTCCTCGCCCGGCACGTCCACGAGGTCGTCCAGCGCGTCCCGGAGCGATTCCCCGAGCAGCCGGGCCGCGGCGTCGTGGTCCGTCTGAGCGCCGCCCTCCGGCTCCCGCACGATCCCGTCGATCACGCCGAGCTCGAGGCAGTGCGGCGCATCGAGCTTGAACGCCGCCGCCGCCTTCCGCTTCTCGCCGGCGTCGCGCCAGAGGATCAGCGCGCAGCCCTCAGGCGAGATCACCGAATAGATCGCGTGCTCCATCATCAGCACGCGGTCCGCGAGCGCGATCGCAATCGCACCGCCCGAGCCGCCTTCGCCGATCACGCACGCGACCGTCGGAACGGTCAGCCGAGACATCGCGGCCTGCGAGGCGGCGATCGCCCCACCCTGGCCGTGCTGCTCGGCGGAGACACCCGGATACGCGCCGGGAGTGTCGACGAGCGAGATCACCGGGAAGCGATGCTTGTCGGCGAGCTCCATGACGCGGATCGCCTTGCGGTAGCCCTCGGGATTCGGCATCCCGAACTGCCTGGCCGCCCGCTCGTGCGTATCACGGCCCTTCTGCTGGCCGACGAGCGCCACGGTCCGGCCGTCGAGCTTCCCGAGCCCCGCGATCATCGCGCCGTCGTCGGCCCGGCTCCGGTCGCCGTGCAGCTCGAACCAGTCGTCCAGGAGGCGCGCGACGTAATCGAGCGTGTACGGCCGTTCCTCGTGACGGGCCAGCTCGACCGAACGCCAGATCTCCTCGTCGGTCGGTGGCTGGCCGATCCGTTCGAGCTGCCGCTGCAAGCGGTCGAGCTCCCCGGAGAGCTTCGCTCCGCCGAGTAGCGGCATGTTGCGCAAACGGCCGAGCCGCTCGCGCAGCCGGAGCTCGTGCTCACTCGGGGGCATCGAAGAGCCTCAGGAGTTGGGAGAGCGTGGCCCGCAACTCGGGCCGGGGAACAATCGCGTCGACGTGGCCGAAGCGCAGGTTCTGCTCGGCGCGGCCGAAATCTTCGGGAAGCTTCTCGCGGGTGATGCTCTCGACCACTCGCCGGCCGGCAAACGACATCAGGGCGCCGGGCTCCGCGAGCAGGACGTCGCCGAGCGTTGCGAAGCTTGCGAGCACGCCGCCGGTGGTCGGATGCGCCATGACCGAGATCATCGACTGGCCGGCGTCTCGAAGGTCCTCGACGGCGCAGACGGTCTTCGGGACCTGCATCAGAGCCAGGATCCCCTCCTGCATGCGCGCCCCGCCCGAGCTGGTCACGGAGATCAAGGGCACGCCGCGCTCGACGGCCGAGTCGCAGGCGCGTGAGAACTTCTCGCCGACGACGCTGCCCATCGAGCCGCCCATGAACGAGAAGTCCATGACGGCGAGCTCGCAGCCGCGCCCCTCGATCGTCGCCTGGCCGATCACCATCGCGTCCGCAAGCCCCGTCGACATCTCGGCCTCGGCAAGCCGCTCGACATAGGGCCGGAGATCGAAGAAGTGGAGCGGGTCCTCCGAGTGAAGGTCTGCCGATTCCTCGACGAACGAGCCCGGGTCCACGATCGAGGCGATGCGCGCGCGGGCGCCCATCGTGAAGTGATGTCCACAATGCGCACAGACCCAGAGGGACTGCTCGAGCTCGTCGTCCCGATAGTGGGAATGGCACTCCGGACAGGTGTTCGGGTGCTTCGGCGGCGGAGCAGGCTTCTCGTCGGTCTCGATCGACACGTCGATCTTTGCCACGGCGCTAGCTTAGACCGCCCCTCGCGCTCTCGGGTTGCGCCTCGGTCAGAAACCGAGCGCGGTGGACAGACGCTCGAGCTTCTCGATGTTCGCGGGATCGGGCGCGAGCCCGGTCAGGCCGGCGCCGACCACGACACCGCGATCACGGAGGCCGCAGAACAGCTTCTCGACCTCGGCGATCGTGGGGCCGCCGGGCTCCGGCATGAAGACGGCAAGCTCGCTGGGCTCGAAGACGTCGCAGTCGAGGGCGACATAGACGCAGTCGACGCGCTCGAGGACGGCCTCGACGTTGTCGTGGATCCCCGCGGCGGCGATGAACTCGACCTCGGGCGGATCGAGGTTGCGGGACCCGATCAGCGCCACGTTGTGCGGATCGATCGCCCCACCATCGATCAGCATCCGCAGGGGCATGCCCCACTCGTTCCCCGACGGCGAGGTCTCGGGAGTGTTCAGGTCGCCGTGGGCATCGAGCCAGATGACGCCCAAGCGGTCGTGACGGGACGAGAGGCCCTCGACGACGCCGACGTGTGAGCAGCAGCACCCGCCGAGCACGAGCGGTCGCTGCGGCAGGTCGGACGCGACGGCGAGCGTCTGCGCGTGCAGCGAGTCCTCCTCGACGACCGCTGCCTCCGGATAGTCGAGGGGCAGGCTCGCCGCCTCGATCATCAGCTCGCCGCCGTCGCCCCAGGCGCGCGGGATCCGTACGAGCCCGGCGGCGAAGGTCCGACCGCACGAATGGCATTCGTAGTCCGGCCCGATCGCGACCGCGGTGTAGGCCTGGCACGTGGGGCACTTGGCCCGCAATTGGCTCATGCGAGCGCTTTCTCGAAGACGACCATGCAGCTTTCGACTTCCATGCCGACCCGCTCGTAGAGCTTCGTCGCACCGGTGGGGCTCTCGGCGTCGACGCCGAGCGTGACGCGCGTGACGCCGCGCGTCCAGAACTCGGCGAACGACCTGTAGAGAAGCGCCTTGCCGAGGCCGAGGCCGCGCCAGGCTCGGCGCACGCCAAGCAGAGCGACGTATCCGCCGCCGTTCCGGTTCGCCTCGTTGCGCACGACGGCGGCGATCTCATCGCCATCCCGAACGACGAACCACAGCGGACCATCCGCGTCTCGCTCCTCGCCGCGGCGCTTGTCCCACCATTCGTCGAACGGAGCCGACTGCCACTCCCAGTGGTCCTGGAACGCCTCGTCGACAGCCGCAGCGAATGCACGCGCGTCAGGCTGTTGGAACTCGTCGAGGAGCAACTCGCCCGGAAGTCTAGGCACCTGCGGCGGGCTGTCCAGTTCGATCGCCATCTCATAGAAGCGCCTGGCCTCGGCATAGCCTCGCCGACGGAAGAGCGCCGCAGCCGCAGCATCCTCGGACAACGTCACGGTGTGCGCCTTCACGCTCCTGTGCTCGCGCGAGCGTGCCTCGCCGAGCTCCGCGATCCGGCCGCCGAGTCCCCGCCCTTTCGCCCCCTGCGCGACGATGCCAAAAAAGGCGCCCTTCTCACCGTACGGGTGGAACCACCCTGCCGCCACCGGCGTTCCCGCCTCCTCGAACAACCATGAGTCCGGCTCGAGCTCGACATGACTCCACCAGGCGAGGATGTCCGCTTCCTGCAGCCGCGAAGGGGTGCCGCGCAACGCCGCCTCATCCGCGCCGGCGAGCTCTGCAACCGCTGCGGCGTCGGCGGGGGTGAGCGGCCGCACGTTCATGCGACCAAGGAGTCGAGCGCCTCGCCCAAGCCGTCGAGGGAGCGAAGCTCGACGTCCGGCTGCGGCTCGGGCTGCTCGCCGTCGCGGTTGATCCAGATCGTGGGCAGGCCGAGCTCGATCGCGGGGGCGACGTCGTGGAAGAGGCTTGCGCCGACGTGGACCCGGCCTGCGGGCGCGGCGCCGGTCTGCTCGTCGAACGCCGTCCAGTGGCCGTGGCCGGGCTTGTAGGACCCGATCTCGGACGCGACGACCACGTGGTCGAACGGGACGCCGATGAGCTCGAGCGACGCCTCGATGTAGTCGCGGTCGGTGTTCGAGAGGATCGCGAGCTTCCAGCCGCGGGCGCGCGCATCCTCGAGCGCCGCACGCGTCTCGGGGAACGGCTGCCAGGTCGGCAGCGACCGCGCGAGCGCGTCCTCATCGGCGGCTGCCAGAGCGAGCCCTTCACGGGCGGCGAGCCGGGCGAGGGTGACGGTCAGCACATCCCGGTAGCTTCGCGTCGGCTCCTCGCGCTGTACCTGTGGCTCGAGCTCGTGGTACACGCGCAGCAGCTCGCCGGCGCGCTCGGTCCCGAACAAGCGCTCGAGCTCGCGCCCGATGCCGCCGTTCCAGTCGATCAGCGTCCCGTAACAGTCGAACGTCGCCCAGCGCGTGGTGGAATTGCGCTCCATATAGTCCGATCATGGCCGATGCGACGCACTACCGCTGGGAAGACATGCCGCGCGAGGAGCTGAGCTCGGAAATCGGGCGCAGGCTCATCACCGGCGACTCGATGATGATCGCGCACGTGTATCTCGCAAAGGGCGCGGTCGTCCCGAAGCACTCGCACCACAACGAGCAGATCACCTACATCCTCGAAGGCGTGCTGCGCTTCCGCCTCGGCGACGACGAGTCGCAACAGGTCGACGTCGCCGCCGGCGAGGTGCTGCACATACCCGCGGATCTGCCGCACACCGCGGTGGCGCTCGAGGACACGCTCGACGTCGACATCTTCTCGCCGCCGCGCGAGGACTGGCTCGACGGCAGCGACACGTACCTGCGTGGCTGAGAAAGGAGCGGTGATGGTCGAGGAGGCGCGGCTGGAGGAGGTGGGGTCGGGTCTCGCGCCGGTGACCCCGGGCTGGTTCGTCGTCAACGTCGCTGAGTCGGCGTGGGCCCACAGCGAAGCGTTCGGGAGTCGCTGCGCGTTCGAGGGCAGCCCGCGCGTGCTCGTCGAGCGACCCGACGTCGAACCCCAGATGTTCCCGCAGATCGGGTTCACGCTCGCAGTGCTCGAACCCGGCAAGCCGACCGGCATGTACCACGCCGAGTCCGGCCAGGAGGACTTCCTCGTTCTCGCAGGTGAGTGCCTGCTGTTGATCGCCGGCGCGGAACGGCGCCTGCGGGCGTGGGACTTCGTGCATTGCCCCGCCGGCACCGAGCACGTCTTCGTCGGAACGGAGGGAGCTCCGTGCGTGATCTTCATGACGGGCGCACGAACCGCCGGGAAAACCATCGTGTATCCGCGCTCTGAGCTTGCTTCCGCTCACGCCGCAGGCGTCGAGACAGAGACCGATGCGCCCCGCGAGGCCTACGCTCCGTTTCCAGCCTGGACGCTCGGCCAGCCGGAAACCTGGGCCGCCTTGCCCTGGGCCTAGCCGCTCTGCCTACGCACGTTGTGAATAGCTGAGAGCTACATCCGGCCGCCTCGCACCGAGCTTCCGCTCGTCCAGCCGGGCCATGCCCCGAGCCAAGAGCGGGACCTGGTTCGAACCAGGTCCCACCTCGGGCGCCCTGCAAGACATGCCGCCCCACAAGCCCGCTCCGCTATCGGCATTGCGAGAATCGGGACCTGGTCCGAACCAGGTCCCGACTCCCGGGCCGCACGAACAGACGACGGAAGCGCTCGAGGACACGCTCGATATCGACATCTTCTCGCCGCCGCGCGAAGACTGGCTCGACGGCAGCGATACATATCTCCGCGAACCGCAGAAGTAGCAAGGGGCCCCGGGGCGCCGGCTCCCGAACATTCGCCGGTCCAGCGCCGTCGCGGAGCGGAACTTGTTCCGCGCAGCAGTGAGAGGCGCCACCGATAGCGGAGCAGAAGGGGGCCCACGGGGGAAACTGGTTTCCCCCGTGAAGCGAGCGAAGCGAAGCGTTAGGCCGCAGGCCGGAACGCAAGCAGCTCGGGGCCGTTGGCGTGCAGCCAGTCCCGGTGCACGCGCCAGTCGGGCCGCCGTGTCTCGAGCAGGTTCCAGAAACGGCGCGAATGATTCGGCTCGATGAGGTGGCAGAGCTCGTGCACGACGACATAGTCGAGCACGTCGTACGGCGCGAGCACGAGCCGCCAGTTGAACGAGAGCGTCCCGCGCGTCGAGCAGGAGCCCCAGCGCGTGCGCTGGTCTCTGATCTCGATGCGCGTGTAGACGACGCCGAGCTCCTGCGCCTCCTCCTCGGCAAGCATCGTGAAGAGCTCGCGCGCCGCACGACGCGCATCGGTCTCCGACACGTCGCGCGGGTCGAGTCCCAGCCGCGGACGTTGCTTGGCGCGCTCGGCGGCGATCCACTCCCGATGCGACTCGAGCACCCGCTGGATCTCCGCGTCGTCCATCCAGTGGGGGACGGTGAGCGTCGGCGGGTCGCCCCACGGCACCGTCAGGGTCCAGCGGCGCACGCGGCGCGAGCGCCGGACCTCGATCAGCTCGTCCACCGCCGAAACGCTAGCCGCACGACCGGCCGGCGAAACTAGGCCTCTAACCCTCGAAGCGGCGGAAGACGACACAGGCGTTGTGCCCGCCGAAGCCGAACGAGTTGTTGACGGCAACGCGGACGTCCGCCTTGCGCGACGTGTTCGGTACGTAGTCGAGGTCGCATTCGGGATCCGGGACCTCGTAGTTGATGGTCGGGGGAAGCACGCCCTCGTACACCGCGAGCGTCGCGAACATCGCCTCGATCGCGCCGGCTGCGCCGAGGCAATGCCCCGTCGCACCCTTCGTGCCGGACACAGGGATCTTGTACGCCTGCTCCTCACCCATCGCGAGCTTGATCACGCGCGTCTCGCTCGAGTCGCCGATCGGCGTCGAGGTCGCATGCGCGTTGATGTAGCCGATGTCCTCGGGCGTGACCCCGGCGTCGCCCATCGCCATCGTCAACGCACGCGCAGGATTGACGCCCGTCGGATCCGGCTCGGTGATGTGGCTCGCGTCGGCCGAGACGCCGTAGCCCACGATCTCGGCATAGATCTTCGCGCCGCGCGCCTTCGCATGCTCGAGCTCCTCCAACACGAGCACGCCGCCCGCCTCGCCCATCACGAAGCCGTCGCGGCCTGCGTCGAACGGGCGTGACGCGCGTGCCGGTTCGTCGTTACGGCGCGACAGCGCACGCATCGCACCGAAACCGGCGATGCCGACCTTGTTGATCGCGGCCTCCGTCCCGCCGCAGAACATCACGTCGGCGCGGCCGAGCCTGATCGAGTCGGTGCCGTCGCCGATCGCCATGTTCGACGCGGCGCACGCGGTGCACTCCGACATCAAGGGGCCCTTGGTGCCGAGCTCCATGGACACCCAGCCGGCGCCCATGTTCGGAATGATCGCCGGGATCGCGAACGGGTTGACGCGATCCGGGCCACGCTCACGCAGCGTGTCGTGGCAATCCTGGAACGACCTGAGCCCACCGATCCCGGTGGCGATCGCTGCGCCGACTCGGTCGGACTCCTTCGAGATGTCGAGGCCCGAGTCGGCCTCCGCCTGCCGCGCCGCGGCGACGATCAACTGGGCGAACCGGTCCATGCGGCGCGCCTGCTTGTGGTCGACCCAGTCGGACGGATCGAAGTCCTTCACCTCGCACGCGAAGGTCACCGGGAAGCCTGTGGTGTCGAACTGCGTGATCGGGCCGGCGCCGGACGCGCCCGCGATCAGGTTCTCCCAACTCGAGCGCACGTCAAGGCCGAGCGGGGTAACCGCACCCAACCCGGTGATGACGACGCGCCGCCGCCCGTTCGATGAACCGTTGTACGCGCTCACATTCCCAGCCCCCCGTCCACGAGCAGCACCTCGCCCGTGATGAACGAAGCCGCGTCGGAACAGAGGAATCGTACCGCCCCGGCAACGTCCTCCGGTTCACCGAGGCGGCCGAGGGCGGTGTTCGTGAGCATCGCGGCGGTCGCTTCCTCGGGCAGCACCTCGGTCAGCTGCGTCTTGACGTAGCCCGGCGCGACGACGTTCGCGCGCACGTTTCGGCTGCCGAGCTCCTTTGCGAGGGATTTCGTGAAGCCGATGATGCCCGCCTTGGAGGCCGCATAGTTCGTCTGGCCCCAGTTGCCGTGCACCCCGACGATGGACGAGACGTTGACGATCGAGCCTGCGCGCTTCTTCATCATCGGGCGGCAGACCGCGCGGCAGGTGTAGAAGACCGACGAGAGGTTCGTGTCGATCACCGTGCGCCAGTCGTCGTCCGACATGCGCGCCAGCAGGCCGTCGCGCGTCAAGCCGGCGTTGTTGACGAGAATGTCGAGGTCGCCGGCCTCTGCGACGAGCCGCTGCGCCTCCTCCGCATTCGACACATCAGCCTGGACGGCGCGCCCGCCGAGCTCTGCAGCGAGCGAATCGGCTTCGTCCTTGCCCGAGCGGTAGCCGATCACCACCGTCGCACCGGCCGCCCCAAGCTCCCTCGCGATCGCTTGTCCGATACCGCGCGACGCCCCGGTCACGAGCGCCGTCTTCCCTTCCAGCGACGCGAACGTCACGCCTCGGACAGCGCCTCGTGGAGCTTGTCGAGCGAGGCGAGATTGTTCACCGAAACGGCCTTCACGCTACGGTCGATGCGCTTGACCAGACCGCTCAGCACGTTGCCGGGACCGACTTCGACGAACGTGCGCACGCCTTCGCGCATCAGCTCGGTCGCCGCCTGCGTGAACCGAACGGGCGCCGTCAGCTGATCGACGAGCAAGGGGCCCATGCGCTGCGCAGACTCGACCCGCGCGGTGACGGTCGACATGAACGGCGATACCGGCTCCTGGAAGCGCACGCGGTCGATCGCAGGACGCAGCCGGTCGGCCGCGCGGGCGACGAGCGGCGAGTGGAACGCGCCGGAGACCTTCAGCTTGACCGCGCGGCGCGCGCCCTCCTCCTGCGCACGCTCGCAGCACTCGTCGACCGCGTCGTTCTCGCCGGAGACGACGATCTGGCCGGGACAGTTGTAGTTCGCCGGCCACACGCCGAGGATCTTGCGACAGAGCGTCTCGACGACCTCGTCCTCGAGCCCGAGGATCGCCGCCATCGACCCGGGATGCATCGCAGCGGCCTCCGCCATGGCGATCCCGCGCTCGCGGACGAGCTCGAGCGCCTCCTCGACGGTCATCGACCGTGCTGCCGCGATCGCCGCGAACTCACCGACCGAGTGACCGACGACAAAGTCGGGCTCGATGCCGCGCGCGCGGATCGCGGCGAGCATGGCGAGGGACGTGGCGACGAGCGCCGGCTGCTGCACGGCGGTGTCGACGAGGTCGTCGCCCGAGCCGCGGAAGCACAGGTACTCGAGATCGAGCCCGGATGCCAGGCTGCCACGCCGGTAGACGTCCATCGCCTCGGGCACGGCCTCCGCGATGTCGAGCCCCATCCCGGCCTCGATCGAGCCCTGGCCCGGGAAGCAAAACGCAATCTTGTTGGCGGTCGATGCCATCAGGCGGCCATCTCCTTCGTCCAGCGAATCAGAGCCGAGCCCCACGTCAGTCCTGCACCCATCCCGGTCATCAACACGAGCTGGCCGGGCCGAAGGCGTCCGTCCGCCGCCGCATCGGCGAGGGCGAGCGGAATCGATCCGGACGAGGTGTTCCCGTACCGGTCGACGTTGATCACCACTCGATCAGACGGAACGCCGAGCTTCTTGGTTGCGTGATCGATGATCCGCATGTTGGCCTGGTGGGGAATGTAGAGATCCACGTCGTCGATCGAGACTTCGCACTTCGTCAGCAGATCCTCGGCCGACTGGACAAGGATGCGGGTCGCGAACCTGAAGACTTCCCGCCCGTTCATCTTGACGTATTTCTCGGACTCGTCGAACCGTCGGGAGCCGCTGCCGGGTAGCCAGAGGTTCTCGCCGCCCGCGCCGTCGGCGCCGAGCTCGAAACCGACGAAGCCCTGCTCGGGCACCGTCTCGAGGACGACGGCGCCCGCCCCGTCCCCGAAGAGGACCAGCGTCGAGCGATCCTCCCAGTCGAGAATGCGCGAGAGCAGGTCGCCGCCGACGACGAGCGCCCGGTGCGCGAGGCCGCCGGCGACCATCGCGTAGCCCTGGGCCAGGGCATAGACAAAGCCGGTACAGCCCGCCGAGAGGTCGTAGGCCGCAGCGCTCGTCGCCCCGAGCCGGTCCGCGAGGATGGCCCCGGTGGACGGAAACGCCATGTCGGGCGTGACCGTCGCGACGATCAGCAGGTCGATGTCCGCGCCCTCGAGGCCCGCCTGAGCGAGAGCCTTGCGGCACGCCGGCAGCGCGACGTCCGAGAGCGCCTCCTTGTCGTCGGCCATGCGGCGCTCGCGGATGCCGGTGCGCTCGACGATCCACTCGTCGGAGGTGTCGACGAGCCGCGCGAGCTCGTCGTTCGTAACGATCCGGTCCGGCACCCTGCTGCCGAGACCCGTGATCGATACCGGCCTGCCCGCTGCCGCGGTCCCAATCATTCGCCGACGAAGACGGTGAGAACCGCCTGCGCAGCAAGCTCGTCACCGACGAGCGCGCGCCCTTCCCCCTTTGCGATCGGGCCACGCACGCGCGTGAACTCACAGATGAGCGTGAGCACGTCTCCCGGCTCGACGATGCGCTTGAACCGGCAGTCGTCGATGCCCGCGAAGAACGGAACCTTGCCGCGGTTCTCCTCGGCAGCAAGGACGGCGACTGCGCCGGCCTGCGCGATCGCCTCGATCGTGAGGACGCCCGGCATGACCGGCCGCCCGGGGAAGTGGCCGGGGAACCACCAGTCGTCGGGCCGGATCAGCCGACGGCCGACGACACGCTTGCCGGGCTCGAGCTCGAGGATCTCGTCGACGAGCAGGAACGGAGCACGATGCGGGATGAGGGACTCGATCACGTCCCGGCCGAACGGTGCGACGGGGGCCAGACCCGGGCGAAAGTCATTGTCCCGCATCTGGCGCCCGTCCTGTCTGCTGTTTCTTTGGGCCTTCGGCCCGGCGGAACGTCACGCGACCTCCCGCTCTTCGAGGCGTTCGCGCAGGCGATTGCGGCCGCGGTGCGCGTGACACTTGGCCGTGCCGACCGGCATGCCTGCGGCCTCCGCGATCTCCTCGAACGAATAGCCGAGCGCGTCCTTGAGCAGAACGATCTGCGCCTGCTGCGGCGAGACGTCCGCGAGCGAATCGCAGAGCTCGCGTCGCAGCTCCGACATGCCGGCGGCGCGCAGCGGATCGTCGTCCGGGCCGGAGCTGAGGTCGTCGCCGAGGGGCTCGTGCACGCGCACCTTGCGACGCTCG
>Ga0209638_1000531_pt1 | contig 25043 bp, 15 predicted proteins | sample BarGraNGADG00211_FD_184490 | JGI IMG/M metagenome (GOLD analysis project Ga0209638, IMG submission 184490) | Arctic peat soil microbial communities from Barrow, Alaska - Barrow Graham LP Ref core NGADG0002-211 (SPAdes) (version 2) | ecosystem: Environmental > Terrestrial > Soil > Wetlands > Peat...
AGGGATATTGATAAAAAAGGAATTATAGCTACTCCTGCAAACAGCTTTATAAATGAGTTAGTTGTCGAAGCAGCACGAATTTCAATATTAAATGATGGAGATATTGTAAATATTGAATACGGACAAACCCCTTGTGTTAAACTTCGTCCAAATAAGTAATTACTTACCAAGGGATTAATACTCGGCAAGAAATTGGTCAACTTTGATTATTGAGTCCACTCCTGTCATGAGCAGGAATAGAAGTATTCATTTCTCACCTTAAGGATGAAAATAGGATAATGAGGAATTATCTAAAAGGCACAGCAGGTGATAAAATCAATACATTATTGACGAAAGCAAAGAACCAAATTGCGAAGCAGGAATGTTGGTAAATACTAAGAATTCATGAATAAATATATTGATAGATTTATGAGACAAAAGTAAAAATTAACTCCTTCTAAGTAATTGCTAAAGAAGCGGTATAGTTTGTAAATAGTCGGGGTGATCCCTTTTACTTATTAATATAAGTTCTATATAAAGTTCAAAACATTAAGCCATTGATTGATCAATTATCTTGTACTTTTTTGCGACCTTGACATTCTCAGAAATTTATCTTAATCCTTTAAACTGTTTCCGATATTCAGAAGGAGGAACTCCGGTTATCTTTTTAAACTGCTTATTGAAATGGCTTATGTTGTTGAATCCACTGTCCAGACATACATCCAATATGCCAAGATCCTTGTTCATCAATAATTTACATGCAAAATCTGTCTTTATCTTATTCAGGTATTCAAATAGGGTAATCCCCATGTTCATCTTGAAATACCGGCATAACGAACCCTCTGCCATATTGACCAGCGCTGCCAGGTTTTTCAGATTAACATCTTCACGATAATTGTTCATTAAATAATTATGGATGACTTCTATTCGTTTATTTCCTGTTGTAAATCTTGATGTAAGATACTCTTTGCTTGACAAAGGAACATTAGTTTCACTCTCTCCAATGATATCCATCATCATAAAAAAATGAAGCATCCTCTCAAAACCTTTTAAATAGGGCAACTGGAGCATTATTTCACTTACTTCGTTGAGTGTATCGCCAATAATCTGAATTCCTCTTTCTGACAAATCCAAAGCCCTTTTAACATGACAGAATTCAGGCAGGATTAATAACTGAGGAGATAAAACGTTCAATGTAAACTGAAGAAAAACCATTTCAAGAGTTCGGTTAGTTGGAATTCTGGATTCCTTATCGGCAATCCATACATGCGGAAGATTTCGACCGATAAATACCAAGTCGCCCGGTTGAAATTCTTCGATAGAATCTCCCACAATCCGCTTTCCCGAACCCTCAGTTATGAAGCTTATTTCAAAATTATTGTGGTAATGCCAGGTACTCTTCTCCAGATTGTCCTGAAAAATCCCGATAAAAAATGATTCACCTTCTTTTACAATTATTTTTTCAAATAAAGCTGGCATAGTGGTAATAATTGCGCTAAAAATGAATATTATGTGAATATAGCATCAAAAGTAGTAATAATTGATGTAGATATCTATTCTCTCAGATATTATTTTTACGACAATTATTTAATATATATCAAATAAAATTAATGAACTATGAAAGAATTGCTCGAAAAACTTCTTGAAGCTGTAGAATTGGGCAAAGTGGATAAAAAATCCCCATATCCTCCTCAATTAAAAGATCAGGATGGAGCCTATGAACTTGCTAAGAATGCACTGGAACAGGGGTGCAAACCCGAAGAGATACTTGAAAACGCACTAATTCCTGCTATGGAAAATGTTGGTAACAGGTTCAGTCGTAGGGAAATATATGTACCACAGATGCTTATGTCGGCAAAGGCAATGAGCGGAGCAATGATTCACTTAAAACCTTTCTTTCAGTCGGGTGCGACAAAAAGAAAAGGCACTTTCATAATCGGTACAGTTACAGGTGACCTTCATGACATAGGTAAGAACCTGGTTGCAATGATGGTGGAAGGTGGTGGCTGGGAGGTAATTGACCTTGGTGTTGATGTCGGATCTGATAAGTTTATAAGAGCAATCGAGGAAAAGCCTGATGCGGTAATAGGACTTTCAGCCTTGCTTACAACAACAATGGAGAATATGAAAAAGATTGTTGGCAACATAAAAGCGAAGTATGCCGGTTCAAAAATTTTAGTGGGAGGGGCGCCTGTTACGCAGGAATACTGCATTAAGATCGGAGCTGACTTTTACTCACCCGATCCGCAGGGTGCAGTGAATTATCTTAAACAACTTGTAAGCCTGAAATAAGATGATGACAATCCTCCACAGCAAAACAAAAGAGGTTATTATCAATACCGAAGGCCCGGTTATTATAATCGGTGAATGCATTAATCCTACGCGTAGAAAGAAGCTGGTCTCAACTTTACAGTCGGGAGATTTCGATTATGTTCTTGAACTGGCTAAAAACCAGATAGATGCTCTGGCCGACATACTCGATGTGAATGTTGGTTTTCCCGGTGTTGATGATGTTAAGCTGCTTCGGGAAACAGTAATACAGTTGCAGAGTCATTTCGATATACCTCTCTGTCTCGATTCACCCAATCCCAAGGCAATTGAAGCAGCTCTTAAAGTTATTGAGGGAAAATGCATGATTAATTCTGTTAACGGTGAAGAGAAATCGATGAATACCCTTCTTCCGATTGTAAAAGAATACGGCGCTGCTGTTATAGGATTAACAATGGACGACGATGGTATAACAGACGATCCATTTAAAAGGCTGGCTATAGCTGAAAAGATTCTCAACAGGGCCGTTAAAATGGGTATTAATGAGGAAGATGTAATTATTGACCCTCTTGCAATGGCAGTGAGCGCCGACCCTCATGCATGTCTTGTCACTCTTGAAACCATAAAACTGGTTCACGAAAAACTGGGGCTGAATATTACGCAGGGAGCAAGTAATATTTCATTCGGACTACCAGACAGGGAAATGCTTAACATTGCTCATATGGTTCTTGCAATCCGAAATGGTCTCACGTGCCCTATAGCAAACCCTGAAAAGATAACAGCTGCAGTCAGAGCCACTGATCTTGTACTTGGACGTGATGACTTTGCCATGAGGTTTATTGAATGTTCACAAAATTCAAAGCAACCTCATTTCACTCATAAGTAATAGTTTATAAATCAATACTCTTAAGTATTTAATTATCAATTGATGTCTCTTTTCACCCCATCGCGCAGATGGCAGCCAGCCTTTTATCCTTTTAAAAAGGAAAAATTTGCCCGACGTCTGCTTGCTAAAACCGAACTTCTTGCAAAAGGCCCATTGTTTGGATGCCGGATGTGTGGCAATTGTCTGCTGCAGGAGACAGCATTCATCTGTCCAATGGAATGTCCGAAAGGGATGAGGAACGGACCCTGTGGCGGTGCAACCCCATCGAAGAATTGTTATGTCGACGAAACCCGTAAATGTATATGGTATTGCATTTATAAACGGGCAGAAAAGCTGGGTAGACAAGAGATGCTTCTTGAAGTGCTTCCCCCTCTCGATTGGGATAAGGTTGGAACAGAAACATGGGGCGAAGTATTAGGCCAGATACGAAAAGTAGGTACCGCAAAATTTATTAAAGATATTCTTTCAAAAGATAAAGAAAAAAAATCAAAGACATGGGATAGCGTCTTTAAAACTATTCGTCAGCCCGACTGGTGGCTGGGCGATTCTGATTACCATGCCCCCGGTTACCAGGAACCGGTCTCGGAACTTGAGAGGCGCCTGCGCAATGGGGAATTTGTTGTTGCTACTGAGGTGACACCTCCGCTTAATGCAAATACTGAAAAGCTGGCTAAAAATATCGAACTGGTAAAACCTTATGTTACAGCTATAAACTTTACAGATTCTTCCTCAGCCCGGCCGAGAATGTCGAGTATCGTATGTTGTAAAGTAGCTCACGACCATATTGTTGATCCTGTTTTGCAGATAGCAGCCCGCGATACAACCCGGATCGGCCTGCAGGCTGATATTATTGGTGTTAATGAGCTGGGTATCTTCAATGTTCTGTGCATCACCGGCGATAGCGGAAAAGTAGGTCCTTCACCAATGAGCAGTATGAATCTTCTGGATATCGATTCTATTCAGATGTTATGGTTATTGAGACGAATGCGCGATGAAGGGATTTATCTCGATGGCAGAAAAATGAAAAATCCTCCGAAACTGTTTCTTGGAGCTGCAACATCCCCTTTCGCTTCAGACCCTGCCTTACAGGCAATAAGGGACCACAAAAAAGTAAATGCCGGAGCACAGTTTTTCCAGACCAACCTTGTCTTTGAAGCTGATAGGCTTGACCTCTGGCTGGAACAACTCGATAAGCGGAATATCCTCGACAAAGTTTATATACTTATTGGTATAGCTCCACTGAAAAGCTATAAAGTTGCTGAATATCTTCATACAAAAGTTCCGGGAGTTAATTTGCCTGATAATATTTTGAGTAGAATGAAAAAAGCTGGTGAAGATGCTCCGGAGGAAGGGACTCAAATTGCCCTGGAACTGATAGAGTCAATTAAGAATAAGAAGGGAGTAAATGGTATTCACTTAATGTCCCTGGGATGGGAAGCAGTAGTCCGGAGAATTGTTACCGATTCGGGGCTATTACCTAAATGAAATATATTTACTTGATTCTGGTATTGCTTTTTTAAATCATTATTTCCCCCAATTGAAACTTAAACCGTTGTAATGAAGACAGATATTGAAATTGCTCAACAGGTTACGATCAGGCCAATCGTAGAAATTGCTGAAAAGCTTTGTATTAACACTGACAAGCTGGAATTATATGGTAAATATAAAGCAAAATTACCCTTATCCCTGATTGATGACGAACGCGTTAAAAATGCAAAGCTGATACTTGTCACCGCTATTACACCTACTCCCGCCGGTGAAGGAAAAACCACTACCTCAATTGGACTTGCCCAAGCGCTTAATCGTATTGGCAAAAAGACAACAGTGGTTCTTCGTGAACCTTCTCTTGGACCCGTTTTCGGAATTAAGGGAGGTGCTGCAGGTGGAGGATATTCCCAGGTGATTCCAATGGAAGATATTAACCTTCATTTTACAGGAGACATGTCCGCGGTTGAAAAGGCTAATAACCTGCTGTCAGCGCTCATTGATAACAATATTCAACTGAATGAGGGAAATCTCGGTATCGATCCTCGTACTATCAGTTGGAAAAGGGTTATGGATATGAACGAAAGATCACTTCGCAATATCATTATTGGGCTTGGTGGTCCCAGTCAGGGTGTGCCCCGGGAATCAGGTTTTAATATAACGGCAGCGTCTGAAGTGATGGCTATACTTTGTGTCGCTAAGGATCTCAGCGATCTGAAGAAAAGGCTTGGAGACATTTTTGTAGGTTATACTTATAAGGGAAAACCTGTTTTTGCCCGTGATCTTAAAGCCCAGGGAGCGATGACAGCGCTACTTAAGGAAGCCATTAAACCAAACCTGGTACAGACTCTTGAAGGCACTCCCGCAATTATTCATGGAGGCCCATTTGCCAACATAGCACAGGGAACCAACAGTATTATAGCAACAAAAATGGGGCTCACCTTTAGTGACTATGTCGTAACTGAAGCAGGTTTTGCAAGTGAACTTGGAGCTGAGAAATTCTTCAATATTAAGTCCCGGTTTGGTAATCTCCTGACGAATGCAGTTGTGATAGTAGCAACAATACGCGCTCTTAAGTATCATGGAGGTCTCAAACTATCGGAAATGCATAAAGAGGACCTGGCAGCGCTTAAAAATGGATTTGACAACCTTGACAAACATATCGAAAATATGAGATATTATGGTTACAATCCTGTGATTTCAATAAATAAATTTGATGCAGATACTGAAGCAGAAATTGATCTTCTAAAGGAACATTGTAATTCACAAAATGTTCTTGTTGCTCTTAATGAATCGTGGTCAAAGGGGGGAGAAGGCGCAATCGAACTTGCAAATCTTGTAGTAAATGCTGTAAACGATAGTCCGGATGGTTTAAAACCTCTTTACGATCTTAAATGGTCATTTGAAAAGAAAATTGAGACTATCGCCACCAAAATGTACGGTGCGGATCATGTTGAATATACCATACTCGCCAAGCAGCAACTTAAAAAAATAGAAGAACTCGGACTGGGTAATCTGGCCGTATGCATTGCAAAAACACAGAAATCTCTTTCAGACAACGAGCACAAAAAAGGCTGTCCCAGGGGATTTACTTTCAAGATCAGGGAAGTGGAACTCGCATCCGGAGCGGGTTTTATAGTGCCGATAGCAGGTACAATAATGCGTATGCCGGGTCTGCCGTCGAATCCTTCTGCTGAAAAGATTGATGTCGATGAAAATGGTAAAATATCAGGTCTTTTCTAGAATATTATTTTAATCTGATTAATTCATAAATTTAAACATAAATAAGTAATTTAAAAATGGAATTTAGTGATGTATTTAGCTTAAATTTAAGGTGTTAAAACAAAAAACACACAAAAAAATATTACATTCAGGATGAATAATACAAAGGAAAAATTAAATAACATTTCGAAATATGAATATTGCGCAGGGAATAAAGGTGGTAAACAACTCACGCTGAAAGTACGATAAGTGTGCATAATGGGACTTAATACAAAAACATTAAAAATGAGAAAATTAAAGTTATTATTTTTTTTGGTATTGATAACTTCGGTGGTTGTTGCTAAAGAATACCATGTTTCGGTAAAAGGAAGTGATAAGAATAATGGTTCCGCTTCAATGCCATATAAGACAATCTCAGCTGCTGCTCAGGTTGCTCAGCCCGGTGATGTGATAATCGTGCATGCTGGTACTTATCGCGAACGAGTGACACCGCCTCGCGGTGGCGAGTCCGACACAAAGAGAATCATTTACCAGGCTGCTGAAGGTGAGAAAGTTGAGATAAAGGGGTCCGAAATCGTCACGAACTGGGTGAAGGTTCAGTACAATGCCTGGAAATTGACCCTTCCGAATTCGTTTTTCGGACGGTTCAATCCCTACAGCGACCTAATCCACGGTGACTGGTTCGATCCTAAGGGCCGGCAGCATCACACCGGCGCCGTCTATCTGAACAGCGAATGGATGACCGAGGCGGCCAAACTCAACGATGTCCTGCAACCCGCTGGAGACATACCGCTTTGGTATGGACAAGTGGACCAGACAAACACAACGATCTGGGCGCAGTTCAAGGGGACGAATCCTAATGAGCAACTTGTGGAAATCAATGTGCGGCAGACGGTATTCTACCCGGAGAAACCGGGCATGAACTACATCACTGTGAGTGGCTTCACAATGAGCGATGCGGCTACGCCGTGGGCGCCGCCCACGGCCGAGCAGATCGGTTTGATTGGCACCAATTGGAGCAAGGGCTGGATCATTGAAAACAATGTGATCAGCCACTCAGTATGTTCGGGAATCGCACTCGGGAAATACGGTGACGAATGGGATAACAAATCGGCCAATTCCGCTGAAGGTTACGTTAAAACTATCGAGCGAGCCCTCAAGAACGGCTGGAACAAAGAAACCATTGGCCACCACATCGTTCGCAACAACACCATCTCCAATTGCGAGCAGGCGGGCATCGTCGGCAGCCTGGGCGCCGCGTTCAGTACCGTCACAGGCAACACCATCCATGACATTCATGTGCGGCAGTTGTTCGGTGGGGCCGAAATGGCGGGCATCAAGTTCCACGGCGCCATAGACGTGGAAATAAGCCGGAACCACATCTACCGGACCTGCCTGGGTCTATGGTTGGATTGGATGGCACAGGGAACGCACGTCTCGGAAAACCTATTCCATGATAACGTCAGCGACCTGTTCGTCGAGGTGGATCACGGCCCTTTCATGGTAGACAACAACATTTTCCTCTCGTCCGTCACATTGACCTCCGTGTCCCAAGGTGGTGCATACGTCCATAATCTCATCGCAGGGGAAATCCGCCAGCTCGCCTTCGACGGCCGCATGACCCCCTTCCACAAGGCACACTCCACCGAAGTCGCGGGATTGCATGACAACCCATGCGGTGATGACCGTTTCTACAATAATCTGATCGTTCAACATGGTGATTTGAGCCAGTACGATACAGCGAGATTGCCCATGTGGATGAACGGTAATGTGTTCCTAAAAGGCGCCAAGCCCGCCAAGCATGAAACCGAGCCGCTACTAAAACCAGAGTTCGATCCAAAGCTCAATCTGGTTGAGAAGGCTGACGGCTTTTACCTCGAACTCATACTCGACAAAGTCTGGAGCGTCGAACGAATTCGAAAACTGGTGACTACTGATATGCTCGGCAAGGCGGTCATACCGAATCTTCCCTATGAAAAGCCAGATGGCTCGCCTTTGAGAGTAGATACTGATTATTTCGGCAAGAAAAGAAACGAAAAGAATCCATCTGCCGGACCTTTTGAGAATCCTGCAGTTGGTAAACAACTCACACTGAAAGTTTGGTGATTGTAACAGGATTAGAATGGGGAGGTTATTATATTCTGGCGCTGTCATCAGGGGATTGATCATCAGATCCCTGTAATCAGATTGAAGAAGTATTTAGAGAGAAAAATCATCAGAAAGAAAAACTTATATTTGAAACCTTGTGGTCTAAGAACGGGTAGTAGTATAGTTTGCGAGATTAAGTTATTTGACTATTTGTCTATTTGATTTTTAACCATGTAGTGGTCGAATTTTTTTTTAATTATGGCTCAATATGGTTAGAAGAAATAAATTGTTAAAAAAACATGAAAGGCAACTATCATAAATTCAGATAATTGCCTTTGTTGTTTTTTATTAGTGGGGTGGAAGATGGGGCTCGAACCCACGACCTTCGGAACCACAATCCGACGTTCTAACCGACTGAACTACATCCACCGTTTCAGGAGTGCAAAATAAGGTCAAAATTTCTATTTCACAAAATTTTAATTTTATTTTCTCATGCTGAAGTCAATTACTATCTTTGGATAGTTCAAAAAAATGAACTTTCCTTCACAATTTATGATCCTTTTAATTGTTATCAGGAAGTAATTTTGACAGATTTTTTCCGGCTTGAGAAAACTAAAATTCATAGATAATATTTCAGGGCTGCAACTTGCCCAGTTGATGAAGGCCGTTATATTCTTCATTATTAGCATTGTATTAACAAAAAGTTCTCTTTCCACCCAGGATATCGGCCAATTTGAAATATTTATGTTTATTAGTGGACTCATGACATTTTTCTGGGTCACGGGAATAATTCAATCGCTCCTTCCTCTTTACCACAGGAATAAAACTTACAGGAAAATGGGTGATAACGGTGTAGACAAATCACCTGAGGTTTTTAATGCATTCCTCCTGTTGTGTTTTTTCAGTCTGCTCTTTTTTATTCTCGGTCATGCATTAAAAGGCAATTTTTCTGTCTTTCACAACAGAGGTAATGTGCCTTTTATAAATCTTTTATTACTATATATTCTATTAAATAGTCCGGTTCAGCTTATCGAATATATTTATCTCCTTAATAACAGATCCTATAGGATTTTTCAATATGGGATGTATACTTTTACGGCGCAACTGATCTTTATTATTACGCCCTTATTATTAGGGGAAGGAATCATCTGGTCTATTTACGGGTTACTCCTGATTACCTGCTTCAGGTGGATTTGGCTGATAATACTGTTGCGCAGATACACCGAAATGAAAATTTCAGTTGAGTTTATTAAGGAGCATCTTTACCTGGGTATTCCTTTGATAATAACTACTCTTATAAGCGGATCAGGTCAGTATACAGATGGTATAATTATTTCGGCCGTTTACCAGGACCCGGCTAGTTTCGCAGTTTTTCGTTACGGGGCAAAGGAATTTCCGCTGGTGCTTATGCTTGCAAATGGATTGAATGCTGCAATGCTTTCAGAGTTTGCAACCCGGGAAAAGATGAAGGAATCCATTGAGATAATAAGGGTAAAGTCGAAGAGACTTATGCACCTGCTTTTTCCTGTTACAATGGTTATGATGCTGATTGCACGTTGGATCTATCCGCTAATGTTCAGGCAGGAATTTGAAAAAAGTTCAGGTATATTTCTTGTCTATGCATTGCTCATTATTCCGCGACTCGTTTTTCCGCAAACAATAATTGTCGGGAGAAAGAAAACTCACATCGCTCTTATTGCTGCAATTCTTGAAATAGTAGTAAATATTTCATTAAGTCTGCTTATGATAAAATGGGGTTATAAACTTGTAGGTGTTGCAGTTTCAACATTTATTGCATATATAGTCAGTAATTTATTTTTGGTGGGATATGTCTGGTTTAAAATGAAAATCAAGCCTGCTGAATATATACCTCTCAAAGTCTTCGCAATATATTCTTTTCTCATTGGAATCCTCTTTATTCTTATTGACCACAGAATAATTGATATACGTTAAATGAGGTAAGAGGTGTGAGGAGTAAGGAGTGAGGAAACTGTATTCTGGCTTCCGACTTCGGCCTTCCGACTTCTTGTTATAAAAATCTGTTTATATTTGCTCCTGATATCGGTAAACTGAGTAAGATCACCGACAGACAGCTGGTTCTCATATAACTAGAATTATGAAGCTAATTGAGGTCAAAACAAACCAGGATAAAAAAGAATTTATAGATTTTCCAAAAGAATTGTATAAGGCTGACCCTTACTGGGTTTGTCAGCTTGATTCAGGACTTGAATCAGTTTTTGATAAAACAAAGAACCATACCTTTCAACATGGTGAAGCGATCCGTTGGATTCTTAAAGATGATAACGATAACCTAATCGGGAGAATTGCAGCTTTTATTGATAATGTAAGGTCATCGGCAAACCGACAACCTACCGGAGGTATTGGTTTCTTTGAAGTTATTGATAGCAGAGAGGCTGCATTTATTCTGTTTAATAAAGCTATTGAATGGCATACCTCACATGGTATGGAGGCAATGGATGGCCCGATTAATTTTGGTGAAAACGACAATAACTGGGGACTGCTGGTTGAGGGATTTGTGCAGCCTGGATTTGGAATGCCATATCATAAAAAGTATTACAGAGCTTTTTTTGAGGAGTATGGCTTTAAAAATTATTTTGAACAATTCTCGTATCACAGGGATGTTAGAGACTCACATAATAAAATAGTTCAGTTTCCTGAGCGAATCATGAAAATTGCTGACTGGCTTTCAAAAAGACCAGGCTATTCTTTTCACCATTTTGAATTCAGGAGAAAGGAAAAATATGTAAAAGATATTGTGGAGATTTACAATTCCACATGGTCGGTTTTTAAAGAAGATTTTACACCTCTTGATCCTGCAATTCTGGAAGAGTCGCTTGCGAAAGCAAAGCTGATTATTGATGAAAAACTTATTTGGTTTGCCTATTTCAATGATAGACCAATAGCTTTTTTTGTGCTTTTCCCGGATCTGAATCAGATACTTAAGCATTTCAACGGGAAACTTCATCTCTGGAACCTGATGCGCTTCGTATACTTTAAAGCGACTCATAAAATGACAAGAATGAGGGCTGTTGTCGGTGGAGTTCATCCTAAATTTCAGAATAGCGGAGTTGAATCTGCTATCTTCTTCCAGCTATATAAGGTGTTTATTAAGAAGCCATGGTTTAGAGAGCTGGAACTCTCATGGGTAGGTGATTTTAATCCCAAAATGATTGCAATTTATGAGGCAATAGGTGCTAAGAAGGCGAAAACACACATTACCTACCGGTATATGATAAATCCTAAACTTTCTTTCATAAGATACAAAGACGAAATATCTGATAAACAATCATTTAAGCAGGAATATTCATGATATAATCAATAATTTTGCAATTATTTTTGCATTTTAAAAAATGTTAATTAATTTTGCAAGCCCTTATCAGCTGGAATTTATTAGGATTAATCAGGATAAAAAATATTAAGCAATGAAAAATGGTATTCATCCAAGCAATTACAGGTTTGTAGTTTTTCAGGATATGTCAAACGGGACATCTTTTCTGAGTAAATCAACTGCACCTTCAAGAGAGAACATTAAATGGGAAGATGGAAACGAATATCCTCTTCTCAAGCTTGAGATTTCAAATACATCTCATCCTTTCTATACGGGTAAAATGAAACTTGTTGATACTGCAGGTAGAGTAGACAAATTTATGAACCGTTACAAAGATCATCTCGGTAAAAAGAAATAGCTATAATTATAAACTCTTTTAAAGTAGGGACATGCCATGGCATGTCCCTACTTTTTTGGTTTTATTTATACTGTGGCACAATCATTGCAATGCTCAAATTCACATCAGTTGTAAAAATAATATGTAATTTTGGCACTCTTATTAAAGACAAAAGACAAAAGGCAAAATACCGCAAACCACAAAAAACAAGGAATACAATACCAGATGGAAAAAAAATTCAGGAAACCTGTCAGTGAGATATTCCTTCCGGATATTCTTGATGGAGATGGAGATATAATACCGATAATTGCTGACGGAGACGATGGTGAGCTTGAGGATGTTGAGGTCCCGGAAGCAATTCCAATATTGTCACTCAGGAATACTGTACTCTTTCCGGGTGTGGTCCTTCCTATATCAATTGGTCGTCCAAAATCGATCCAGTTAATTAAAGATGCTTACCGCAACAATAAGATAGTAGGAACAGTAGCACAAAAAGATCCGGATATTGAAAACCCCGAGTTTCAGGATCTTCACTCTGTTGGCACCATTGGTCAGATAGTGAAACTTCTCGAGATGCCAGACGGCTCAACAACTGCTATTATTCAAGGACGGAAAAGAATGGTGTTACAGGAACTAATCTCCGACGATCCATACTTTATTGCAAAGGTAAAGACAGTTCCTGAAACGAAACCGGAAATCCTGAGCAAGGATTTTGATGCTATTGTCGGCTCCCTGAAAGACCTATCTCTCAAGATAATTAAGATTAATCCCAATATAAGCCCTGAAGCATCTTTTGCAATTAAAAACATTGAGAACAATACATACCTTATAAATTTCATCTGTTCGAATACGGACATAAAGGTTCAGGATAAGCAAAAGCTGCTGGAAATGAATAGCTTGCGGGACCGGGGGTTTATGTTACTCGAGTTTCTTGTGCAGGAGATCCAGGTTCTGGAACTTAAAAATGAATTGCAATCCAAGGTTAAAAGTGATCTTGATCAACAGCAAAGGGAATTTCTGCTTCATCAGCAGATGAAGACCATCCAGAACGAGCTTGGCGGCAACCCTGCTGAAAAGGAGATTGAAGAGTATACTAAGAAAGCCGAAACCAAAAAGTGGAGCGCTGAAGTCAAAAAGGTATTCGAAAAAGAACTTGATAAACTTCATCGTCTTAACCCCGCAGCAGCTGAATATTCAGTTCAGGTGAACTATATTCAGACTCTTCTTGATCTGCCCTGGGAATACTATACAAAAGACAACCTCGATCTTAATAATGCCCGACAAGTTCTCGATTGTGATCATTTTGGGCTTGATGAGGTAAAGGAAAGAATCCTCGAACATCTCGCGGTTCTAAAACTTAAAGGTGATCTGAAATCTCCAATCCTCTGCCTTTATGGTCCTCCGGGTGTCGGGAAAACTTCTCTTGGCAGGTCTGTAGCCAAAGCTCTTGACAGAAAGTATGTCAGAATGTCACTGGGTGGATTACATGATGAAGCTGAAATAAGAGGTCATAGAAAAACTTATATTGGAGCCATGCCAGGTCGAATAATCCAGAATATAAAAAGAGCAGGATCATCGAATCCTGTTTTTATTCTTGATGAAATTGACAAAGTAGGTCAGGACTTCAGGGGTGACCCCTCTTCAGCGCTGCTTGAAGTTCTTGATCCGGAACAAAACAGCACCTTCTTTGACAATTTCCTTGAAATGGAATACGATCTGTCGAAAGTGTTATTCATAGCTACAGCTAATAATCTTGCTACAATCAGTCCGGCTCTGAGAGACAGGATGGAACTAATCGAAATAACAGGTTACCTGGTTGAAGAGAAGCTGGAGATTGCAAAACGGCATCTGTTCCCGAAACAGCTTGAAAATCACGGAGTAAAACAGGATCAGATTACTATTGACAATAAGGTGATGGAGATGGTTATTGAAAAATATACCAGGGAGTCAGGTGTACGTGAACTTGATAAACGTCTGGCAAAAATAATCAGGGTAACTGCCAAGAATATAGCATCTGATACAAAATATGACACTGTTCTTACGCAATCAAAACTTGTTGAAATGCTCGGCCCTCCAAAATATACACGTGATCTTTATTCAGGAAATGAACAGGCCGGGGTTGTCACAGGACTTGCCTGGACAGCCGCTGGAGGAGAGATTTTATTTGTGGAAACCAGTCTCAGCAGAGGTACCGGAAAACTGACTCTTACAGGTAATCTTGGCGAAGTAATGAAAGAGTCTGCAATTATTGCACTTGAGTACCTGAAATCAAACGCAGATTTGCTCAATCTTCCTGATAATTTCTCTGAAAAATGGAATATACATATTCATGTTCCTGAAGGAGCAATACCAAAAGACGGACCATCAGCCGGAGTTACCATGGCTACTTCGATAGCCTCCGCGTTCACCCAAAGAAAAGTAAAAAAGTTCCTTGCAATGACTGGCGAGATTACACTGAGAGGAAAAGTTCTTCCGGTAGGAGGTATCAAAGAAAAAATCCTTGCGGCAAAACGTGCCAGCATAAAGGAGATAATCATTTCTGAAGAGAACAGAAAAGATGTTGAAAACATAAAGGAAATATATATAATGGGATTGAAATTCCATTATGTGGAGACAATTATGGGTGTACTTGAGCTGGCTTTGCTTAAACAAAAGGTTAAGAATCCCAAGATAATATCATTTGAATGAAGAAGGTAGCTGTTTTTCCAGGATCATTTGATCCTTTCACACGCGGACATGAAGGAATCATAAGGCGGGCGCTGAGCCTGTTCGATGAGATCATAATCGCGGTTGGGGTAAATGCATTGAAAAAGAACTTCTATTCCCTCGAGACAAGAAAAGAGATGATTAGTAAGGTCTTTGAAAATGAACCCAGGATAATAGTTGATCAATATGAGGGTCTTACAGTTGACTTCTGCATCAATAATGGAGCCGCGTTTCTCTTGCGCGGGCTTAGAACTGCTGCTGATTTTGAGTTTGAAAGAGCCATTGGTCAGGTAAATAAAGCAATGGCTCCTGGCATCGAATCGGTTTTTTTACTTACGGTTCCTGAACATTCCTTTATTAATTCTACTATTGTCAGGGATATAATTAAAAACGGAGGTGATGCTTCCAGATTTGTTCCTGCAGCAATCAATCTTAAAGATTATAAAGGGATCGAGGACTAAGATATTATTACCTTAGGATTGAACAGTTGATGAGATCCATCAGAGACAGCCAGGCGCTACTTTTAATTGAATTCAACTCATCCGGGAAAAGCCATTCAACTTTTGTTATCCCTTCCGACAGCTGAGGTTCAATTATCATCTCTCCGTCATATTGCATAAGATACCAGCTTGTTTTCTTGAGGTATGAAATACCTTCCCAGCTGTATGTATGATAACTTGGACAAATAGGCTTCACGATTGTATGGCCCTTGATACCACATTCTTCGGATACTTCTCTTAAAGCACATGTCCCCGGTTCTTCCCCTTTTTCAATGTGCCCTTTGGGTAGATCAAGTTTCCCCTTCTTTTCGATAAAAAGATATCTGCCTGATGTATGCTTTACCAATCCGCCGGCAGCGCCAACTTCTGTAAAATAGATTCTGAAGATTTTCCAGATATGTTTAATGTCAGGTCCATAGATATTGATGGCTGTAATGCTCTTATCTGATTGAAAATCAGCAATTATCCTATAAAGTTCTTTTGTATCATAGAATTTATGGAATAAGCCGTATTTTTGTAACCTGTCAGGTTCAGGGCTTATCATTATAAATCTGTTCTCGAAGTGAACTTTATACATTCTCAAATGGGGAATTTTGAAAAAAAAACAGCTGAATATCTTTTACAAATTAAAGCAATTAAATTGCAACCATCAAATCCATTTACATGGGCTTCGGGATGGAAATCACCTGTATATTGCGACAATCGTAAAACTTTGTCATTTCCGGAAGTACGGTCTTATATCCGCGACTCCTTTTCTGCTATGATAATAGATCTCTATCCTCAGGCAGACGTGATCGCCGGTGTTGCAACAGGAGCAATTGCACACGGCGCTCTGGTAGCAGACAAGATTGGATTACCATTCATTTATGTCAGATCAGGAGCTAAGGAGCATGGACTTGGAAACCAGATTGAAGGATATTTTGAGCAAGGGCAAAAAGTAGTAGTTATTGAGGATCTGATATCTACCGGGGGAAGCAGCTTAAATGCCGTGACTGCTCTCAGGGAATCGGGTTGTGAAGTTCTTGGTATGGTCGCAATTTTTACTTATGAATTTAAAAAAGCCTCTGATGCATTTACTGCTGAGAATTGCAAACTGAATACATTAAGCAACTATTCCGTATTGATTGAAACGGCCTTAAAAACAGGTTATATCGGACAAGAAGAAGTTGAAACATTGAAAAAGTGGAGATTAGATCCTTCAATCTGGGGAATTAATAAGTAATTTGAGTACTTGATTTATAATAAACCTTGTGCAGGAAAAGAATCATTTTTTTTCAGGTAGCCTGTCTGATCGCATAAAATCAGTAAAAATTACATTGCTATTTTCAGTACTGGCTGTATTCAATTTTATATATACTCCTTTAACTTTTGCTGACGGGAAAACCAATGTACTCAGTTTCGATTACTTTTCACAGACGGATGGTCTGCCGAATAACCAGATACAATGCATCTTTCAGGACAGAAAAGGATGGATATGGCTCGGCACAAGCCAAGGTCTAAGCAGGTTTGATGGTTACCGTTTTGTGAATTTTATACATAGTCCTGAAGATACCAGCAGCTTGTCGGGAAGTCTGGTAAGAGTCATCTTCGAGGACAGAAAGGGAAACTTACTGGTAGGAACGGAAAATGGCGGACTGAATGTTTTTGACCGTGAAAGGGAACGGTTTCTTCACCCTTATAAAAATCACCCGGAGTTTAAATTCAAAGAAGTATCTGTCAATACGATAAAGGAAGATCTTGATGGAAATCTTTATATTGGCACAGACATAAATCTCCTGAAGGTTGACAATAGCGGACACCTAAGTAAGGTAAGTCCATTGACTGGTGCCCAAACAACGAGTTTCTCAGGTAGTTTTATCCGTGTAGTCCAAACCGATAACTCCGGCAACTTATGGCTTGGTACAACTAATGGACTTTTCCTGTATCATCCTGATTCAAATGTTATTGAAGAGATTTCAATTCCAACAAATACTAAGCAATCCAGGGAGGTTTTTGATATATTTAAAGATGAAGACGGACTTCTGTGGATAGGGACTTATTCTAACGGTTTACTTATTATGGACCCTGTCACAAAATCATTTCATCATTTAAGTCTTGATCCACATTTTGAACGTACTGAGACGATAAGAACTATCTCAAAGGGTATTCTTGGTGATTACTGGATCGGCACACGCGGGGGCCTTTATGTTTATTCAAAAACGAGGGGTGTAACTGGATTCTTCAGACACGATGACAGGGACGACAGAAGCCTTGCCAACAATTCTGTTCTCGATATCTTTCAGGATGCCCGTGGGGAAACCTGGATCGGAACACGCGGTGGTCTTAATTTGCTTGCAAAAAGTAAGCAGGTATTCCGTAATTTCAGCGCTTTACCGAATGATAACCATTATCTGAACAGTAACATTATTTATGCCTTCTGGATAGATGATAAGGAAAGGATTTGGGTGGGTACCGAAGATGGGGGAATAAATATTTGTGATCCGAAAAAAGGAACAATTGAATATTTATTAGCAAAGGATGATAACACAAATTCCATATCACAGAACTGCATTAAGGCTTTTCTTGATGATGGAAAAGGCAACCTATGGATCGGAACATTCTGGGGTGGTATTGATGTTTTTAATCTGAAGACCGGAAAGATTATCCATTACCAGCATTCCCCTGATGACCTGCTCAGTCTTTCTGATAACAGAGTGTGGGCGCTGTGTCTTGATGATGACGGAGGTATATGGGTCGGTACCAGCGGAGGTATTGACCGGTTTGACCCTGAGACCAGGTCATTCATCCATTTTCCGAAACTTGCACAGAACAGACAGGTTAACTGGATAAGTACTGATTCAGATAAAAATATTTGGCTCGGCACTCCTGATGAGGTTGTAATTTATAATCCTGATAATGAAAACATAATCAGGCACAATGAACATTCAAGGTCATTTCTTGAAGACTCTGATAAAAGGTACTGGATCGCAACATTGGATAAAGGAATAGCTCTTTACTCCAAATCTCAAGGCGCCGCAATCTACTATAACGAACTTGATGGCTTGGCAAACAACCAGGCTCTGTCCATTCTTGAGGATAATAATCATAGTTTGTGGATTAGCACTTCCAATGGGTTATCGAAATTTGATAAGGAGAAGAAACAATTCCGGAATTTCACAAGCAGAGATGGATTACGAAATGACCAGTTCACTTATGGAGCAGCATATAAAGCAGTCAACGGGGAATTACTTTTTGGAGGTATTGCGGGATTTAATATGTTCAATCCCCAAGACATTCTGACAGAGGACCAGCATGTTCCTCTAGTCTTTACTGAACTAAGGATGTTCAACAGACCTGTTCCGATAAGAGATGATAAAGATGCAATACTTAAGAAAAGCATTTCAGAAACCTCTCACCTTATATTGAAATATGATCAAAATGTTTTTACCCTGGAATTTGCCGCACTTGATTTCATTAATAGCAGTAGCACACTGTACTCATATTATCTTGAAGGATTTGACAAAGGATGGAATGAGCCCAGCACTTCCCGGACAGCAACATATACAAACCTGAATCCTGATGACTACATCTTAAGAATAAAGAGAGTACTTCCCGGCAATCCGGCTGTTAATGAGGATCTGGTGCTCAATATAACTATACTGCCACCCTTCTGGATGACCTGGTGGTTCCGTACTCTGATAATGCTGATAATTGCTGCTCTGAGTTATTCTTTAATCAGGTTCATAATTAATCGGGAAAAGATAAAGAATGAACTTGTTTTTGAAAGAATAAAAGCAAAAAATCTTCATGAATTTGATATGCTTAGACTAAGGCTGTTCACAAATATTTCCCATGAAATAAGGACTCCACTTACACTCATTCTGGGCCCTCTCGAAAAACTGATCTCTAAAAAGGTCCCGGATGAGGAAATACCTTCACATCTGGAGCTGGTATACAGGAATGCACGACAACTCGACAGGTTAATTAACCAGCTGCTTGACTTCCGCAAAGTGGAGACAGGCAACCTTAAACTTGAACTTACACAGGATGATATGGTCAGCCTGGTATCAAATGTTGTCAGATCCTTTGATGAATATGCGAAAGAAAATCAAATCATTTTAGAGTTCCGTACGCTTAAGAAGAAGCTTGTTGCTTTATTTGATCCGGATAAGGTTGAGACTATACTTAATAATCTCATTTCAAATGCTTTAAAGTACACCGGGGAGGGAGGGACGGTTTCAGTTCACCTTTCACTTGTATTTGCTCCTGATGATGAAGATTCTCTCAATAACCAGCCTGAAAAGCAATATATCGAAATTTCAGTGAAAGATACCGGGAAAGGGATTTCGGAGATTAATATTGATAAAATATTCACAAGATTCTTCAGGATTGACTCAAAGAATGAAAGTTCAGGAACCGGGATTGGTCTTGCTCTTGTTAAAGAGCTGGTAAAGCTGCACAGAGGAAGTATTACCGTTATCAGCAAACCGGATAAAGGATCAAAATTTACCTTGCGCCTGCCTTTTGAGACGGAAGTAGCGGGAGAAGTTTCCGGTACCACTGAAGAAATCGTACCTGACAAATCACGCGGAATAGATAATAGTAATTTTGCTGATGAGCTGCCTGAAGAATCAAATGCTCAGATAATGCTTATTGTTGAAGATAATCCTGATGTAAGATTTTTTATCCGAAGTCATTTTGAATCTGTTTATACAATTTTCGAAGCAAAAAATGGTCAGGAAGGATGGGATCTGGCCATGAAATACATCCCTGATGTGATCATCAGTGATATCTTAATGCCGGAAGTTGACGGTTATGAATTCTGTAAACGCATTAAGAAGGATGAGCGGACATCTCACATTCCTGTATTGTTGCTGACCGCACTCCATTCAAAAGAGCAGGAGATCGAAGGGTTATCATGTGGAGCAGACGATTATATTACAAAACCATTTGATATTTCGATCCTTCAGACTAAAATTGAGAATATGCTTCAGGTACGGAGATCTCTCAAAGAAAAATATACCAGGGAAATAATTCTTAAGCCTTCAGATATAACTATTTCATCACCTGATGAACGTTTTCTTCGAAAAGCAATGGAGGTTGTTGAAAGAAACATTTCTAATACGGATCTGGATATTGAACATTTTGCCACTGAAGTGGGTGTCAGCCGCATGCAGCTTTATCGTAAATTCGATGCTCTTACGAATATGACTGTTAAAGAGTTTATCAGGAGTATCAGATTGAAACGAGCGACACAGCTTCTTCTTGACAAAAAAATGACTGTGACGGAAGTTGCTTATGCTGTAGGATTTAAGGACCTGTCAAATTTCAGAAAAAGCTTTCATCGTGAATATGGCATGAGCGCTTCTGATTACGTGAAACAGAATGCCCGGAATGAAAAAAGGGAAATGGTTTAGGAATAGTTTTTTACCCCGTCAGTATTAGCTATAATTTATCTTATTTATCAGGCCGCAAACACGAGGTGATACGAATTCACCCGTTATTTGGGAAATATATCCCGCTATGGGAAGTACAACATAGCTAATTGGGAAAAAAAATACCAGTCACTATTCATTCGATATCTAACTTGTAAAAAATTAAAGTATAGATGAATAAGACTGCGCGCAACCTGAAAAAAATCAATTGGTCCATCATTTTAATTTCAATAGGATTGATACTTGCAATTTTTATCTTTTTGCTGGTAAGCTTTTGATTCTTTTATCATATATCGGACAGAAAATTAATAAAACAACTGAAAATAAATAACTCAAACCAACCTAAACAAAAAACCTATGACAGAACTAATCATTAAAACAAGAAAAACCCAGGGGCGAAAGATCAATTGCCGTTGGGTTTTACTGATGTTCGCTCTCATGATGACTTCATTATCCGCCTTTTCCCAGAATCTGACTGTAAAAGGAACGGTGTCAGATTCTCAGACAGGAGAAGCATTGATCGGAGTGAATGTCGTAATTAAGGGTACATTGACAGGAATAACAACAGACGTCAATGGCCAGTACATACTCAATAATTGTCCTCAGAATGCAATATTGACGTTTTCTTATATCAGTTATACTTCAATTGATGTTGAGGTGAAGGAAAGAAGTGTTATTGATGTCCGGCTTGAATCCGCCATCAGTCAGTTGGACGAGGTTGTTGTAATCGGTTATGGAACTGTCAAGAAGAAAGACTTAACCGGTTCTGTTTCGTCTGTACAGGGCAGGGACATTGCCCGAATCCCGGTTTCAACAGCTGCGGAAGCACTGACGGGAAGAATGGCAGGGGTGCAGGTTGTTACCACTGAAGGATCTCCGGATGCGGATATTAATATCCGTGTTCGTGGCGGTGGTTCTATTACACAAAATAACTCACCTCTGTATATTGTTGACGGGTTTCCTGTAAACAGTATTTCTGATATTCCCGGATCGACAATTCAATCTATTGATGTGTTAAAGGATGCGTCTTCAACAGCTATTTATGGTGCACGTGGTGCAAATGGTGTCGTTATTGTAACAACCAAAGGGAGCAGTCAGGGCAAAGTAAAAGTGAACTATAATGCCTACTATGGATTTAAAAAGGTTGAGAATCACCTGAATTCAATAAGTGTGGAAGACTATATGAAGTGGCAATATGAGTATGCTCTTTTATCTGATAACCTTTTAAATTATGAGAAGTATTTTGGATTATATCAGGATATTGATCTATATGCAGGACAACCAAGTACCAACTGGTATGATCAGGTTTTTGGACACGTTGGAAAAACGTTTAACCAGGATTTAAGCATAACCGGTGGAACTGACAAATTAAAATATGCCTTCGGCTTTGCCGGCTTAAACAGCAAAGAGATTATGTTAGGTTCGGAGTATAAGCGAAACAACTTTTCATTAAAGATTGATAATAATCCCACCGAAAGGATCGGGCTTTCTTTTTCAATACGTTATTCCGACACTAAAATCTATGGAGCCGGCGCTACGGATCAGACTGGTGCCACACCTAATGACGCAAGGGTAAAACAATCTATGATATACATACCGATCCCGTTTAAATTCTTAGGTGATTTTTCGGATGAAGAATTATCAACAACCATGATAAATCCTTTGGATAATGTAAGGGATAATGATCGTCAGCAATTAAGAAAGAGGTATAATATGGGTGCCAGCTTCTCATGGAAAATTCTTGATGATTTAGAATTCAGGACTGAAGCAGGTCTCGATAGTTATATTAATAATGACAACCGTTTCTATGGATTAACGACTTATTATGTTCATAATACTCCTGATGCACTCCATCAAAATGCACCTTCGTTAGAATCAACTGAAAGTAAAAGCCTGAGTTTAAGGAATACAAATACATTAAATTATGATTTTAATAAAATCTTCCAAAATCCCAATCATTCTCTTAAGTTTTTAGTCGGCCAGGAACTGATCGTTACCCAGTCAAATGATATGTTTAATCAGGTTTGGGGTTTCCCGACATTTTTTACCTCAGATCAGGCTTATAATTTAGTCGACCAGGGATTTTCGAACAATTATAGAAATACATATGATCCTGATAATAAATTGCTTTCATTCTTTGGACGTGTTAATTATGATTTTAAGAAAAGGTATTTGATTTCTGCAACTTTCAGAGCAGATGGTTCGAGTCTGTTTTTAAAAGGTAACCAGTGGGGATATTTTCCTTCTGCTGCTGTGGCCTGGAGAATATCAGAAGAAAACTTTATGAAAGGTATTTCATCAACTCTTGATAACCTTAAATTGCGTTTCAGTTATGGTACTGCCGGTAATAATAATATCCCGGCAAATCAGATAGCGCAGATATTCACATCTGGTAACTCTTCATGGATAGATGGATTTACCAAATTCTGGTCACCAACAACAATAATGGCCAATCCTGATTTAAAATGGGAAACTACCTATACCCGTAACCTCGGATTGGATTTCGGGTTGTTTAAAAGCCGGATTAGCGGTAGTCTTGAATTGTATAACAATACAACAAAAAATCTTCTTATTAGATTCCCTGTTTCCGGTACTGGATATGATTATCAATTCAGGAATATGGGTGAAACTGAAAATAAAGGTCTTGAAGTTGCATTAAATGGGGTAATCATTGATAAAGAAAAATATGGGCTTAATATTGGTTTCAATATTGGATTCAACAGAAACAAAATAGTTACACTCGGTGATATGAACGACTTTGTCCAATCTACCGGTTGGGCCTCGACTGAAATTCTTGATGATTACCTGATTGCAAAAGGAGGATCTGTTGGCCAGATGTATGGATATCGATCCGATGGCAGGTACCAAGTTTCAGATTTTTCAGGCTATGACGCAGCATCTGATACCTGGACATTAAATGAAGGTGTTGCAGATGACGGAGGAATTATAGGTAAATTACGTCCCGGCAGTATGAAATTGAAAGATTTAACTGGTGACGGCGTTGTAAATGCTTCAGATTATTCAGTTATTGGCAATGCAAACCCAAAACATACCGGAGGGATAAATATTGATGGCCGTTTCTATGGTTTTGATTTATCTGCCGCATTTAACTGGAGCTATGGGAATGATATTTATAATGCCAATAAAATTGAATACACTACGGCCAGGAACCAGTTCCGGAATATGATTGATATTATGGCAGATGGGAAAAGATGGACTAATCTGGATCCTGTAACCGGGCTTATTGTAAACGATCCGGCAACCCTGGAAGCCATGAATGCAAATACAATAATGTGGTCACCTGCTATGAGCAGACATGTATTCAGCGACTGGGCTGTTGAAGATGGTTCGTATCTTCGTCTAAACACGCTGTCCCTGGGATATACCATACCTTCACAAATAGTTCAAAGAGCTCACATCCAGAGCCTGAGACTTTATGTTACTGCCTATAATGTATTTATCCTGACCAATTATTCCGGCTTCGATCCTGAAGTATCAGCCAGGAGAAATACCCCTCTTACTCCGGGAGTTGATTATTCGGCTTATCCAAAAAGCAGGCAGTTGTTATTTGGTTTAAATCTTACTTTTTAATCTGATTTATGTAAATAAATATGAAAAAAATAATATACATACTTAGTTTCGTTTTTGCAGCCTTTTTTATGTCGTGCGAAAAATATCTGGAAGCCCCTTCCAAGTCAACGCTGGATGAATCATTGATATTTTCCAATCCATCTTTGGCATCAATGGCAATTGATGGGATAAAAGTGCCAATGGGGGAGACCAATTCCTACAGAGGAAGGTTACTGACTCATTATGGTGCAAATACCGATTTGGAGTGGATAAATTCAACATCAGTCAGTCCAAAGGGTGATTTGTCAAGATATATAAATTCTCCTGTTAATACAGATATGAATACTTCAAATAATGCCTGGGCTATGATGTATTTAAGCATTGAGCGTGCTAATATCTGTATAAGGGGTATCAGGGCGTATGGAGCTCCGGCAGCCGGAAATGACATGGGGCAGTTGTTGGGTGAAGCATTAACACTCAGGGCAATATTCTACGCTGATCTTTTAAAAGCCTGGGGCGATGTTGTTGCAAGGTTTGAACCTGTTTCTTCAGAAACAATGTATCTGGCAAAAACGAGCCGTGATGTAATTTACAAACAGCTGCTGGCTGATCTGAAGGAAGCATCTGATTTAGTTGCCTGGCCAAGTACAACTGCTACTGACAGAACGGGTACAACTGAGGGAATTAATAAAGCTTTTGTAAAGGCATTTCACGCACGTCTTTGTCTGGCAGCAGCAGG
>Ga0209638_1000533_pt1 | contig 24987 bp, 24 predicted proteins | sample BarGraNGADG00211_FD_184490 | JGI IMG/M metagenome (GOLD analysis project Ga0209638, IMG submission 184490) | Arctic peat soil microbial communities from Barrow, Alaska - Barrow Graham LP Ref core NGADG0002-211 (SPAdes) (version 2) | ecosystem: Environmental > Terrestrial > Soil > Wetlands > Peat...
GAACAGGAGGGGTGCCACGGCTTTGGCCTTTGCCAGCATAAGCCACGCCAGAGCCCGAATCTCGAACTGTGCCCTTAGACAGCAACGCAGCTCAAAGAAGTGTCTCAGCTCCCTGGCATTCATCGTAACCACCAGACGCGACGCGACGCCCTGTGGAAGGACATAGCGTGCGTCTTCCTCGTGCACACCGTCTGCGAGCAGACGCTCGTATTCCGCGTAAGCCTGCTCATAGAAGCGTCTGAAATCGTGGCCTGCGGGAGAGACGAAGATCGGCTGAGCCTTCGTGAACCGCAGGCTCTGCTGCGAGTACGAGGCGAGCCGGTGCCGCACCAACTGATGGGAAGCTGCACGCGACAGTCCTTCGACAAGAAACGTGAAGCTGGCATGCTCGAGAACAGACAGGTGTCCATTGCCACAGACCTTGCGCAGAATACCAGCACTTCGATCAGCGTTGAACGGTTCGGTGCTGTAGCAGATGTGAGCTGCGTAGGCACACAGCATATCCGCGTCCGGAGTATGAGCCAGCAGCTCTACCCTCATGAACTCAACAGGAAGTCGAGCGGATGCTCATCGTCACTCCGACCTGCTGGGAGTTGCCCGATGCGGAAAAGGGATCGGCGCAGGACCTCAACCAGAGTTGTCGATGCCTCAGCCATGGCCTCAAGGACCTCCTTGTGAGTGAGGAGGGAGGCACTTATGCCGGCCGCGTAGTTCGTGATGATGGCGATTGTCTGATACTCAAGACCTGCCTCCCGGGCAAGCGTCACCTCAGGCAAGCCTGTCATCCCGACCACCGATCCGCCCATGGCCGCATACATGCAGACTTCCTGTGGCGATTCGAAGCGTGGGCCTTCCGCCGCCACGTACACTTCGCCCGTGTGAAGCGAAAGCCCCAGGGCGGACATCTCCGTCGCCAGCACGTCCGTGACGGCTGCGCTGTAGGGATGGGTCATGTCTGTGTGAACGACCTTGCCGACCTCGAAGAACGTCTGCACACGCATTTTGGTGAAGTCCAGAAAACCGTCCATCAGCGCATACGATCCTGGCGCAATTGACTTTTTGAGCGACCCTACGGCACTCGTCGTGACGACCTTCTCGATACCGAGCATGTACAGTGCCATGATGTTGGCACGGTAGTTGATGAGGTGAGGCGGTACGACGTGGCCCTCCCCGTGACGCTTGAGGATACAGACATCCGCATCGCCCATTGAGCCCCGCACATAGCCCACTTCACCGAACGGGGTCTTGATGCTGGACAGGCTCGCACCGGAAAGAAGCTGAACACTGTCGACGCCCGTGCCGACGATAAGTCCAACAGGTCTGGACATGACTGCTCCTCACGAACAAGTTGTCTAATACCTAACAGATTGTAGTTCCAAGGTTGCCAATGTCAACCCGAAACATGCTTCCAAGGCTCCATCCTCGCGATGGCGCTTTGACTATCACCGCGAAACCCATATAATGAACGCCGATGGGGCCGTGGCTCAGCTGGGAGAGCGCATCCCTCGCACGGATGAGGTCAGGGGTTCGAATCCCCTCGGCTCCACCACTTGACCACTTACTCTGTCAACAGGCTCATTGATACTGACTTTGTTTGAAGCATGCGCCCTCGCTCGGGCGCGTGCTTCTTCGTGTGCAAGGTCGATCTTCGCAGTCGTCGTGGCGAACGTCCGGTGGATCGTAGCGGTGCTTGCTTCAAAATCCACATCGATTCGGCGTATGCTCCCATGGTACAGGTCGCAGAGTTCGCCCGTGGTTCGGTTCATCATGAACTGAGCGCAATCATGAACTTGAGCGCGGAGCGCATCCACGGTCGTGCGGCTTGCCACGTATTCGTCGCGTCGTGCAACTAGGGACTTCAATTGGGCTTCCTGCTGATTCACATTCTCGCTCACTCCGTCATCCCATCCGTGCGCATACAGATTCGCCTTCATGTTCCCGACGGACGACTGTGTCTTTGCGATCATCTGCTCAACCATTCCCTCTTCGGCTGTAATACCCGGATCCACCAGATCAGTTTCCTCTAGCACCGTGTGGAGCGCATCGGATATGGCATGCTCTATGTGGTGCTGCCATACAGCCTTGTGGCGAGCAGGATTGCGTCCCAGAGAGCATTCAGCAGAGGCTTCCGTGTACTCAGCTAACATGATCTGTGATGACGAACGCCAGTCTCCCTTCCACGCGGAGTCTGTGCTCGTGATTTGCTTTTTTCGTATTGCGTGGTGTACTGCATATGGAGGCTTCCGGGCCGTCACTGATTACATGACTCCACTGTCGGATTGCACGACTTGATGCCAGATTATGCGACTCCAATTGCCGCGCCCAGTTCGTCCTGCGAATCACTCGATCCACAAATGAGGCAACCAAGAATGACGGACATACCACTGCATGCCACGTAGAGAAAGACATTCGGGCAGTAGCGAAGCATCTCGCTTGTTGGTTCGACCGAGTACGACCACGTAGTCTGCAATATGTGCTGCAACCCCGAGAAAAGGCCGCACCTCGCGATGATTACTTCTGACTGACCGAGCGCGGAGTCCTCGTCTGAAGACAGAGTACTCGGCTAGAGTGTGCACAATTCCAAGACACTGTGTTACACTTCCATAGGATGCCCCGAATTCGACAAGGAGGGTACAGTGCTAGAGGTGTTGGACAGCAATCCTTTTGGTGACTACGCCTTCTCTGGAAGCCATGTCGGATCATGGCGGATTCCTGAACTGAAATCCGACGAGCTGCCTGGACAGGTGTCATTTGACGAAACCGGGCGGATCACTCTCGAACTTCTAGGATCGTTTGAGCCGGATCCACAGCAACCGCCTCATCTGGGGCACGAGTACCCTCCTATCACTGGAAGAGACAACTACAACGCATGCTACTGGCTCTTCGGGTGTCAGGCAACTGACTGGCAGTTTGCGACTGGAGGTGATGTCGCTGGCGTCACGCTAAGAGCTGAACGAGCTCTAATGAGTCCTCATGTCCCGTCTGTTGAGGATCTGAAAGTTCTGGCAATACAGTTCCGATCACCCAGACTTGCCGATTGGTGGATCGCGCCGGGAGTTCACGCGAGGAGAGAGACGAAACTGGTCATACGGACACAATCCACGCCAGATCCGGTGTCTCTGGGTGTATGGGGCGATGCATCTCTAGATCTGGCATGTCAGTCGGTCATCTCCTACTCTCAAAGGGGCGTGCAGCCCGTTGACACAACGCGAGACATGTACCTCGAAGTAGCAGGCGCGTCTGATCACTCACTTGAGTACTACCTGCATCTGTTGGAGATAGCTTGCACGTTCGCCGCTATCGCTCTTCAGGGGCTTGTGGACGCTCCTTCTATCTCAGCCTACCTAGACGGCGGCGGCGTAGAACTTGAACCAGGCAAGCTCACGTATATGGGCTGGCCGGTCCTCTGGCCGCTCAGGGGATGTATGAAGCAAGGCAGCACCAGCAGATCGAGACGTTTGCTGTGTGTAGAGAGCCAGGCAGACCTTATCGCCCGAATGCTAAGCAAATGGTATGCCGACTATGAGCGTCTGGAACCCATCACCGACGTCCTGCTCAACTCGTTTCAAGGTCCCAGGCTCCCCCGACGTCAGAGATTCCTTGCGTCCGTGTCCGCTCTCGAGGGCCTGCACAGGATGGCCTATCCTGAACCGCCTTGGTCTCCGGAAGATTGGGGGAAGAGGATCGACTCGATTATCAACTCGTCGGCTCCAAAGAAAGTTCAGAGATGGGCCCGGGGACTACTGAAGGACCATAATGAGCCGAGCCTGCCAGAACGGCTCAGGCAGCTTTGTGACGACTGCACTGCTTTCTTCGGCCTCAACAGAACCAAGCGCGATGACTTCGTGAAAGAGACAGGGAAGCTTCGGAACGAGTTCGCTCATTCGCTCCCGCAATCAGCAAGCGGTCGATCAGATGTTCGGCGATTGGATCTTCGCACAAGACAGGCCGAGGCGCTTCTACTCGTCTCCTTGTTCAAGTACCTTGGCTGGACCGACGCAGACTCAGCCCCAAGGATGTCACCACTCAACCTGCCCGAATGGCAGGATATCCGCAAAGTATTCGAATCGTAGCACTGTCAGCAGACCGGAAGTACTCTTGCGATATCGTTCGCAGACGAACTCAAACAGGTCTAGCGGCTCACTAGCACGATTTGTGCCACTAGGTCCCTTTCCTCCTCGTCGACAATCTCCCGGCAGTGCAGTTCGGCTCGGAGGCAAACCTCAACTGCTGCTGCAGACCTGTGATCACCGGCTGTGTTGAGACGTTGGAGTACACTCCGATGTACGGCGGCAAGATCACTCTCCAGCGAGCATATCAGTTCGAGGTCGTACGACTTCCGCTTTCGTTCGTTCCCTGTCAGGACCAGGCCATCCAGACAATACATCATAGAGGCTGTCACATTCCTGGCGCGCGATTGGATGAAGCCGGAGGACGCCTGTTTCGTCACCATCCACAGATAGACTAGCGCCGACACGAGCCAGCAGTGTCTCGGGATCGTCTGCCAGTAGCTTCGCTTCTAGGGAGCATCTCCTTCGTCAATGCCAGTCTGGGCACCAACCTTGTCAAGCACGATATCAAGCTCCGGCCAGTAGATCCGTCGTGACTCATCACGAGTCCAGATACGAACCGATTGCGTCCAATAGCCAGACCTCTTGTAGTATGCCCTGGCCGTGATCATGTCCCCCTTGAGCTCCACCACTGCATCAATGTCTATGACCTTGCCCTGGCACGTGTCCTGCCAGCTAAGGCCATACGGTCCATGATTGTTGAGGAAGGACTCAAGGAGATCCCATGCCTCAGCGCCATTCCGATCTGGGTCTCGTATGTTCATTGCTCCTCTTTCCGTCTATCTGTCCGACCTGCACCGTGCCTCTTCGGTAAGCCTTCTTCTTCATGTAGCATTCCTGCCTGCAGTCCTTGAATTGCAGGAGAGACCCTCCCGTGTCCGATACGATCGCCTTGCTGGTCGACCTATGCGCGAGCCCCTCGTTCTTCAGTTTCTCTCTCGTTTGAGAAGAAGCTCCCGGAAGATTCCGGAGTATCTCAGAACTGCCTGACGCTTCACTCTCTACCGCTGCAAGCCTCTCGATCCAGTAGGCTTTCCAGAAAATGCTTCCCTTGGTCATGTACCAGAAACTACACGCTGATACCCTAGACCGAAATCTCCTATGGCGGTACCCCTGCACTGCGGCAGCTTTGTCAGAGGCGCACCGGCTTCCGCAGCGACTGTGCAGCCGGGTTGCTCGGGAAGTCGACGATCCTGCCGATTCCACTACTTATGGCATTTCGGCACTTCCCTGCAAAGGAAGCATCTCGTGTCTCCTGAACGTACTTCGCGACGCGGAACAGATCGGACGTCCGCACTAAGATGCAGTTTAGTGATTGTGCCGTATTCATGCACTTTTCCGTAAACTGCTCCGCTCTCTCCGATGGTCTCGAAAGACGGAATCCATTCCCGAAAAGGATTCCAGTAGCCAGACTCGCCACCTCCTCCCGTCGTAAGTCTTCGTGAACATTGCTTGTCAGCTGTCTAAACTTGTCGATGTTCACGGCGGATGTGTCCTTGCCTTCGGTCTCGCCTATGAACCGTTGTCCTTCAGGCGACAGAATGACCTGATCAACCTCAAGCCACTTGTCATGGTAGTTTTCGGCATCATATCCCAGTATCTTCAGAGCAAGGATGACCGCGTTTTCGAGGTTCTTCCCTTTCTCAAAGAGCAGGTCTCTGAGCCTTGTCGTCTGGTCGAGTTCCATGAGCATCTCGTTCTTCTTCATGACGAGATCATCTATCTGCCTGTCCTTCTCGCCAATCCCGTTCTTCAGACGCGCTTCCTCAGCCAGCTGGAAGCACTCATCGGAAGTCCAATCCGGCGGCGGCGTTCTGTCTTCGCCTGTCCGCAACGTCTTGTCTATCGCCACCAGAACCTGAACTAGCCTATCACCGAACCCCTGTGCCTCCGGCGTCCAAATCCACCCATGCTTCTTAGCACTGTACTCCTTGAACTCGTTCTTGTCATAGTCCACAGGAGGCAACAACACGAGATTGCCCTTTCCGACTCTGAATAGCGCCCCCACTACCTTCTCTCCGGTCCTCGTGACGAAGAGGGGATTGGCGACCTTGCCGTCAAGATACGACTCGTACTTGAGTGACTTCCCAAACTCGGTCCAGAACGAAGAGAACACCGGACTTCCAGAAAAGAGAATCTCCTTGCCTTCCTTTGGCACTATCGTAGGAAGCTTGATTGGAAGGAATTGATAGTTGTCGAAGATGGCGAGCACATTGGAGACCCCTGTGCCCGAGCGCTCGTCCTTACCAGTATAGACTAGCACTTCCTGCACTTGGCGAAAGAACACGAAGACCGTCTTTCCAGCATCCAGCGCGGTAGAGATCTCCCCCTGCCAGTAGCGAGAGTCCTCTTGAAGCTTGAAGGACTCATTGTTGTCGATACGCGGCTTCCCCTGAAACGCGGCTGTTCGGGTGTAGCCACTCAAGTCTGCCTGGAAGACCATGATGTCGGCGTCCAGAAGTGACTGTTTCGAGGACTGATCAAGATGCCAGTCGGAATGACCGGGGATTTCATACCCAACTGTCAGTATCTTGTCTACCATGTTCTCATTGTAGGACAATGTCCTCTGGAGTCACGCGGGCCACGACGTACGTCTTTGCACGAGTCGATGCATCTCTATTCTCGGGGAGTCGGCACACAACCGACAAAGCTCATTGTGATTCCCTGCATGCCCGTGCGTGCCGTCAAACACTAGATCCAAACACTGCTTGCACCGTCCGACTTGGCACCGAGTTTCAAACCCTGGTATACATGGTATGGGGGTGCACCAAGCACGTGGTGAAAGCTTGCCAGGATGGGACACGATGCTCTACGAGAAGCTCGGCGAACTCGCGGCCCGATCTTCGGACCAGCAGAAACGGATCTGTCACAAAGAGAAACGGTTCATCACGGCGACAAGTGGAGCCGACGATGTACGTGACACATGGGGAGACCAGTTATGGAAACGAGCGTTGAAGTGTGGAATGCTCTTGTAGCGTTGCCAAAGTATGGGCCACTGGCCGTCGTCTGGAGTCAAGGCAACGGTCACGGTGGTTTGACACCTTTGACACGGTCATCCAGTTGTGAGGCAATGAGATCCGGCAACGGACATATTGTCAGGAAAAGCCTGCGACAGCAACACGGCGCGCCGAGCCAGCAGAGTTCCGCTCTAGCGATGCTTTTCTACGCGACAGAGCGCCATTCGCTCAATGGGCGTATCTTGAGTTTCTGCTAGACTTGGTGGAGTGCCAACATAGGGCCCTGAGAGAAGGAACGCGACCTGCAGATGAGCGTGACGGAGGGACACATGCTTCGAACCGAACTCTTGGACGAGTCAGAGGAACTTGCGGAGTGTCTTCTGAGTAGCGACCAGGTGGACACACTCTTGCAGACGGCAGAGAAAATCGCCGCAGCCATCGACAATCTTGACCTGAATGTTGATTTTTCCTCCTTCTGGCAACTCGACGCGTCGATCGGCGGCATAGGCGGCTATTGTCTTCTGTCCTCCATGAAACCCTTCAGGAACCCGTTCCTTCACGGTATGGCTAGGGAATTGTTCCGTCCCATACAGTATGCAGCTGCACAGATCCTGTACCACAACGGCCCGAACACGGCGAGGACTATTGCACTTTTTCGCTGTTGGCTAGAATAGGTGAGCGATCGTGTCACATCACTTGTGTTTGCAAGCACTCAATCGGAGGGATGCAGATGAAGCAAGACGACGGAAAGAGAGTCATGTGCTCCGTAAGCACGCAACCGCCAAAGATGCCGTCAGCGCAGATCAGAGGGCTCGCTAGTCAAGTCAACCCAGACCGACAACCGCCTGTCACGCCGACTCAGGGCTCGACATGCGACAAGCATGGAAAGTGACTCTGAGCACAACGGGCAGATCCCCAGAGACCCTGACGACACTGCCGAGGGGGTGGTTCAACAGCGCAAGTACGAGTCTGTCGCTGAGTCAATGCGCCATGATGCAAATGAATGCTGCTGGGAATCGTCGAGGCAGGTCATCCTCGCAGCATCTGTGCTGCTGGCAGTCACTGGCACCTTCTTCACGCAGCCGTCTTGGCTTGACCGTCTCTGTCTATGGGCTCGCATAGGGGTTCTCTTCTCCTGGGTCTTCCACCTCACATCAATGGTTCTGGGTTGTTGGCTGTTCTTGTCGGAGGAACGGTTCTTCACTAGGTGGACCGAGTTCTTTGGCAATGTCGCGGCGAAGTACTCCGACAATACCGTCTCCGTGTCACAAACCTCTGAGAACACACGAGTGGAAGCCCAGAGACTACCAAGAAGCAGTCCTCGGGGTCCTCAGCTATGGCAAGTTGGTCTCTTCTTGGTGGGATGCATCCTGGATGTTGTCGTGTTCGCCGCACTCATTCTGTGAGGACGGACTAAAACACAAGAGTCGGCGATTCACTCAGTTCGCCTCAGTCGAAGTAGGGCAAGCTCTTTGCAAGGGAGGATCTCATGATCTATCTTCTGCACGACGTAGCCTCTGCTCTCATTGGAATCGCTTTCACCTTGGGTGCGCAGACTCTGCGGCAATGGCTCCAGGAACAACGAGGGCCATACACAGGCACATGGTATGCCACGGCCTACAGCGAGAAGGGCCAGAGTATCAAGCACGACACGTTTTGCCTGAAGCAACGGGGAGACAGAATCACTGGGACCATATCCAGGACGTTTCCCGAAGAGCAGAATTATAGGAGATGGCACCTGTCTGCCACGGTAATCGGAAATGAGCTTTACGGTTCTTTCTGGCCGACCAGGAGAGACATTACGAGCTACGGCTCCTGGTGCTTGAAGCAAGACACGGATGATCGCTTCGTTGGATACTACCTGAGCTGGAAACACGAATCTCACGATGACTTGACTCGAACGGAAGCCCTGAAGACCACCAAGTGTACGCTGGAGAGATATCGAACTTCGGGCAACTACGTCGACTCAACTGTGCGTGCCCGGAAGTCATAGGGCGGTGAGTTCAGTGGACATAGTGACTGCACCTTTGGTACCCGCCTATCATTTGTCCTGTCTAGAAATAACGGAGCTACTCAACAGATTGCCTGAAGGCCTCGGGACTCCCTTTGTGGTCTACAACGATGACGACTCTCGCATGCGCGAGCATCTCGAGTCTTTGGAGAGAGGAGGCCAGCTTCGCGCCGTTTATGTTCCGTTGCAGGTTGGCAAGGCTGAAGCAGTGCGGCAGGGGCTTCAGATGCTATTGGACATGTCCGCTGCCGATGTCATCGTTCAAGTAGACGGCCATCTGAAACAACCCCCTGAAGAAGTTCCCGAACTTGTCTGCCACCTAGTGGAAACTGGTTTGCAGATGGTTGTCACTAATCGGTATGGGTTTCAGAACTTGCGGGGACAAACACACAGAAGCACGATTTCAGGGCTCTTGTCTGACATCGTGGAGCAACTCACTGGATACAAGCTGCATGACGTCGTGTGCGGAACGAGGGCATATGTCCGAAGCTTGGCTCAACAGTTCCTGCATGTCCGTTCTTTTGGGTACGGACTCGAAGTTGAGGAAGTGCTGATCGCCGCGTCTGAAGGTTTGTCAGTAGGCGAATGCCCAACACGCTCCAATCTTCAGGCAAGTGCAACCAACGCCGAGAAGATTGAAGACAACCTCTTCGCGCTGATCAATTACGCCAATGAAACACGGATGCCAGATAACACAAGGGCAATGCTATGCTTCATGCTGACGAGAGTCAAGCAAAGGACGTCATTTGATGTAGATACGGCAGTATTCGGAACAAGCGGCGTGGTCCGGTTTGAGTACATCGGTGACGGCGGATCGATAGCTAATGGCTATGCGAGTGGAACGGCTGCGGATGGATACAGTCTATTCCAGGCATCCCAAGGTCAGACGTAGGGGGCGCACCGCCAGCAATGCCCATGTGTGTTGCCCCGGTTCTAGCAACCGTGGCTAGCAGAGGTCAAACCGTTGACTCCACTGGGTGTGACGACAGGCTCGTGCAATCGACGATGGCGGCATCAGAGATTCGCTCTTCGAGCGTCGCTGCCATGTCTGTCTTGTCCGAATCGCCATCCATTGCGCCTTCGGAACCATTTTGGCCGCATTGCCAAGATCTTCGGCTTTAACCCGTCCCCTGACGTGCATCCAAAGACAACTGCATTCGCTGATTGACGCTATGCTGTTGTTGAAAGGGGCAGAGCATAGACTACGATGGTTACGGCGAAGGAGGCAGCATGCAGGAACGAACCGTCTACTCTGAGCATCCTGAAATCACCCAGTGGGAAATGCTGATGCAGTATTCCTACGAATCAAACGTTGCAAAGGAGCTATCGAGGAGAGGGCGCAATGGCCAAGGAGACCTACCAGCGACAGTTGCAGGTGCCTTCTCACAGGCATACGAGTACTTTCATGCATCAAGTGCGTCGTCGCTCTACACATCACCACTTCTCCTCTACTACGGCATGGCAAATCTCTTGTCTGGTGCGTGTCAGATAATGGCAGGGAGTCTCCTGAGAGTCGAGGGACACGGCATGTCCATGCTGCCGATCTCGGAGGACCAGCTACCGGAACATCTTGCAGATGTCACAATCTGCCCCAGCGCGAGCGCTACGGGAGCATTGTCAGTCTTCGGCCAGACCCTATCTCCTCACTTGGATGTCAGTCGATTGGGGAATTGGACGCTAAGTGGACTGTTTGGAGGCATACCTGACCTATATGACGAGTATTACGATTTCTATGAGCCTTCCTTTCCGAGTCTGATCCCCGTTGTGCGGGGCACGAATGGGCGCGTTGTCGTCGACAGTGTGGAGCAGTACTTGCTCGAGAAATACCCCCAGTTGCCCAAAGCCTTGGGCACGGTTCCCGGCTTGTCCAGTGCCTATCTGGATCCTCAGGATGTCACGATGGGGGGGCACCGAATCGTACTGTACAGGAAGTCCGGTGGACCAGACATTGTATTGAAAGCGGTGTCCGGCTCCCTCTTCTTGTGTACCGGACACGGACCTATGCATGCCAATTCCGCTCCAATCCAGGAAGTACTGCTCTATATGGCTTTCTACGCTCTCAGCTTCCTGAGCAGGTACCACCCGGAGCTTTGGAATCCCTTTGTGAAGACGGATTCCACTGGCGAGAGGCATGTCTTCGCTAAGTGTGTCGATGTCGCCCGAAGAGCGTTTCCAAACCTCGTGCTCAACCAACTTCTGGGGTACTCAGTTGAGTTTGGCTCAGGGAGGGAACGGCCAAAGGCAATCAAGATCTAGCGCTGGGGCAGCTGCATCGGACGAATACGCGCCTGAACCGTACATTGCCAGAATAGGAGACAAGCATGACTAGCGTGAAGACCGCGACATTTCACCTCTGTGACATAATCAAGGAAACCGAATTGCGAAACGACGTTTTCAGAGTGGTGGAGCAGTTGGAGAGTGTGGGTCCGTCGGACAAGAACTCGACAATACCGTTGTCCTGTTTTGCGCAGCGTCGATACAAGCAATTCTTGGGCTATCTTGAAGTGCACTTCCTACGTCAGAGATTCATGGACGCAGAACCTGATGTCCAAATCGAAGGCCTCTCAGACGATCAGCTTGGAGTGTTAGCGACAGCGCAAACGCTACTCAATGGGATTGTCGAAAGCGTGTCCCGTAACGTTTTCAGAGTCCGACCAGACCTAGCATCTACGGTAAATCCATACTACGAAGCAGATCCGAGCTGGTGGATTGCGGCACAGCCAGTTGGCCAACTACTTCGTGATGCAACCAGTGAACTGGTTGGTGCCATTGTGGAGGACGAACCCGCGAGGATCCTCGCCCAGATCGTGACCGATCTGCCAAGAACGATGTTCGTTGGCAGATCTGACCTTCTTGTCGGGACTATGAACGGATTGGAGGTCGCCATGGGCAAGGCAGGCGTTGATAATGCTCCTATTGACCTGCGTGAGACTGTCGCCAAGGGGCGCAAGAATGACGTAGAAGGAATTACGGCCCTGTTTGCATTCGGGGAACTATGTCTCAGAGCTCAGATCAAGACCGCCCTGCAATTGCTGTATCAGCAGTTCATTACTGGTAAACTTGCTGCCCTGAACGACAAGAACATAATCGATGTGACGTATGACGGCATGACTATGGTAGGCCCCGGCCTCATCGTCAAGGCACAAGCATCGACAGAAGTACTGGGGATTCCAGCCGGAGATGTAATCGTAGTAGAACGCGACGATTCTCAATCACATGCCTTTGCGAGTGTTGAGGCATTCAACATATCCCTTAACAGCCAAACGGGGGGAGTAGGTACGTTCAACCTACGAGTGTTGGACGATTCGCTCGAGCCATATTCGGGACTGGTTGCATCAATCCTGCGAATCCAGCAGAAGAGGTAATTGACACGCTTGCTCAGCGATGTAGCCCAACTTCCACAGTCCGGATGTGATTCCCGAGGATGAGGCCCAACATCGAATTGGCGGGAACGTCGTCTGCAACATCAAGAGAGCCTGAGCGACTGAAGCACAAGTGGATGCGCCAGCTGCAGCGGACAGAGAGACGGACAGTCCTTGGACTTGAGTCTGGGGCCTCTTCCACTAGTAGCTCTGGGATTTGAACCTAGGGACTCTCTCCATCTTCCCACATCTGCTCTCCGGCCTATCCAAGCATCCTTCGTATTCTTCTCTCCTGTTTCATCTTTCGTTCCTCTGCAATCAGCTTTGCGTGCGCCTAATTTATCATTGCGATCTTCGGAGACAACCGACCCGTAGGTGGGGTGAGACCCGACGATTGCCTCCTGTCTCCACCACGCGATCACAATCAACCTCCCTTTGGCTTGGGACTGACTTCAGAGCGAGTCAGTTCGCGCACGTTTGCCGAGAACTGCATGTAGATGACTAGGTTGGCAGTCCCGCGGCGACGATGTCTTGATGTGTAGTGACGAGAGAGGGTGCCATTCACCGATTTCGCCCTACTGAGACGTGCGTGCGCGTCCTGCACCTGCGCCATGGCGCCGCAGGAAGAGCGACTTCTGAGCGGTTCGCCCAGGTCCCGAAACGGCAAGTACGGAACTGTCATCGCCGACACTGATTTCTCGCCTACAGAATTCGCAAATACCTAATCTTTTGTTAACCTATTTGCATGCCGATGTTCTTCGACTGATGTGAACCACAGTTCAAGAAGACACCGGCAAATCGTACGTGGGAGAGAAGTATGAAGCCAACCAAGCCAACCAAGCAGACCCAGGGCAGGGCCGAAGCGGACGTTCAAAACGTGGTCAAAACTTATGATCCGGGCGCTTTTGCTCTGTCGGCAGGTTTAGTGCATGAAAAGGCAGCCAGGCAATACGCAAGTGAGCTCCAGCCAACGAGAGCTGCCACAGTTACCAAAGGAGTCACGGCTCGGAGAGACAAGGCTTGGGGAGGCATGGCTGAGGTAGGCACGGCTCAGATTACGAGAAACACGCTCGAACAGCTCATGGATGCGAAGATCCTAAGCCCAAAAGAGGCACTGGCCCTCGGGCGAGTCTTGACGCTCTTTGAGGCTGGATCGGTTTCAACTGATGAAGTCAAGAAGGTAAGCCTTGAGGTCTACGAGGAATTGGTGCGATCCAAGGCAAGCCCGGTTGCAATTGCGTTGGCAGGCATTGCCAAGAACAGCGTTCAGATTGCTATTGAAATGCGACACACGAAAAGCGAGGTCAATTGGTGGCGCGTTGTGGGTGCTGACCTGGCGGGAGCTGGTACAGGTGCGCTCGCGGGCGCAGCTGGCGGGCCACTTGGAATTATTGGCGGTGCAATTGCCGGTGCTGTAGTAGCGTCAGGTGGGGAGCTTGCCAAGAGCAAGTGATTATCGGCTGTAGGAATTGTCGTGTCTGGCCGCGGACTTTCAACGCGGAGCAGGACAACAGGTAAATGGACTTGTGAGGTGACATCGAGAGCAGCGTGCATTCCGTGCCGACTACTCTCTCGAATTATGGAGCATCCAGTCTTCCGGGCGGTCTTTCTTGCGGAGGAAGGGGTGTTTTCTCGTCTGAACATGCAACCTCTGGTACGCTTGGTGTAGTTCCTCCTTGACATCCTCAATATCCCTGCGAAAGCCAACCTCCTTAGCGAGAGACCGTGCTTGGACGCTGCTTTATCGCAGCCCCTGCAGCACTCCTCGCAGCTGTCTCTGCCGAACGAGCTTGTAGAACGGTGAGGAGAGCACCCAGAAGTGGTCGTGACGACCGATCAATCCCCCTCGGCTCCACCACCTGACCACGTTCTCCCTCCATGGGCGCATCAATACTGTCATTTTCGAGAAGCCATGATCTTCTTCCAGGACAGTGCCTGGATGTCATATGAAGAGCCATTTTCCCCTGTGTCTATACAGCCATTTTCATGACTGGTATGCGATCGTAATCGTTCTGGTTGCATCTGCCCAGACAACTGAGCATCCAAGGTTCTCAGTGACGAATCTCAAGGGAAGCATGGTCCTGCTGTTGATGATCTCCGGAACAACTTTCGCGTTCGTAGAATCGATAAGAGTACTCATACCATTCACCGTTGCAGCATTCCAGCCGATCCAGAATTCGATGGTCGCGCCTCCAAGGGTCACTGTTGCCTTTCTGGCGGTTCCATCCCAGCCAACGGTTCCTCCGAGCGCTACGATGATTGCACGTATCGGGAGAAGGGTCCTTCCATTCTTGATGACGGGAGGGGAGTCAAGGGCAATCGAATCACCGTTGACGGTGAACATGGAGTTCCCTATCTGAAGGACAATGACCACTTGCTTCTTCTCCTGCTCGAATCTTGCGCTGATGGTATGGTTCGAGGCTACGTTGCTGAAGGTGTAGGAAGAGACGATCCCCTGCGATACTCCATCGACCGAGACATCGACGATGTGGTAGCCTGCAGTGGGAAACATGGCGAAGGTTCTGCTCCCACCCTGGAAGATGGTCTGCGGCGTGCTCGGGGTGATGGTGCCCCCGGTACCGCCAGTGGACGTCAGGGTGTATGTGGGCAGGGTGGTGAAAGTCGCGGTGATGGTCTTGTTCCTGTCTATCGTGATCAGCATGGGGTTCGTGCTGCCCGTGAGGTCGCCGGACCAGCCGGCGAAAGTGTAGCCGGCTGCGGGAGTCGCAGTGAGGGTGACGGATACGTTGAAAATATAGGTGGCCTGGTCAGGGTTCTTTGTGACCGTGCCATTCACCGCAGGAGCAACTGTAAGAGCATAGGAATCGGGAGTGAAGGATGCTTGGATGTTGTGGTTGGCCTGGACGTTCGTGAACCTGTAGGACGTGACAGCCCCTGTGGAGACGCTGTCGATGACGACGTCCTGGATGTGGTGCCCTGCAGCAGGGACGATGACGTACATCTGGTCCTTTCCACTCTCTACGGTTGTCGCGCCTGAAGGTGATATCGTGCCCCCTTCTCCTGTCGAGGCTGTGATAGTGTACTGTCCTTGTCCTGCAACGGCAATCTCGGCTGACTTCGCCTGCAGGATCTCCTTTGTGGAGAAGTCCTGGATCCAAGCCACGATGCCAAAATCGCCCGGATTCGAACCCTTTAGTAGAGCAAGAGGATAGCTGAACTGTCGTGTCCGAAACCCAGCCAGGTCGATCTGCTCGCCCATCTCGCCGAAGAGGTAGTCTCGCACAACAAAGCGGTGAGTCTTCACCCCGTTGGTGCCTTCATAGACCACGACCTTCTCGAAGAGGGCAACGATGAGATGCAGGTTCCCGTAGCCAGTACTCGTCAGTGACTTGACTTCGATGGCTGCAGTACCCTGAGACGTCGTGCCCTGCACCTGAGCAGAGACACCTACTTGGAACAGAGCCGCAATGCTGTTCATGTCCCTTATTCTTTGCACGAAAGTCGAGTACTCAGCAGGACTATATGCGTACAGGCCGTTGACGTAGAGCGTCGGCACTCCAGTCACGCGATAGAAATTGGCTCGGGCGTTTGTCTCGTCAGTATCCACTCCGTCCTGCCCCACCTGGTCTCTCAGCAAGATGACCTGCTGCGGACCCAGTTCGTTGTAGGCCTTGTCTGCGTTCGGCCCATACGCCGCGCAGTATCCGCACCACGTCGCGGTGAACAGCTCCATGAGTGTTGTTCTCGCCACCGTCGCGGCGGACGTAGTTTCGATTGCAGTCAACGGATTTGCAACAGAAACAGCCAGCACGCATACGACGAGGATTGCCAGGATTTTCTTAGCCATCGCTAATCCCCACTTGCTGTGACATGTACGTTGAAGCCATCATCGCCCAACTCCCCTGAGCTGACAACCAGCGAAGCGTCGCCTTCGCCGGTTCCTCGTGTGTGAACCGATAGTTCGATGATTTTCTGTTCGTGACCATGCAGCGTGATTTCCGTACTCTTGAAACAACAGATATCCCCATAGCAGAATTCGACCATCCAGCCTTGTGGCAACTGTGCTGCAAGCAGGGTGGCCTGGACGATGATGTCCGTGGCCAACGGATTGCGGAGATAGATTCTGCAGATGGCCGTGGCATCTTGCCTGACAGCCAATGCGATACTTTTGTCGCTGTTCTGAATGAGGTTTTGCTCAAAGGTCAGGCTGATCTCTCTTCTGGTCTGATTCCACGCTACCTTGGCGCCAAGGCTTTCGGCAACAAACCGCAGCGGAACCATCGTTCTCCCTTTGGCGATTTCGGGCACAACCCGAGGACTTTCCGAATCGATTGGCCCGGAGACACCGTTCATGCTGGCCGTGCTCCTTCCTATCCAGAGCTCCATGGTGATGTCTGCGAGTGTTATGGAGACACTTTTGTCTGGATTACGCCAAGAAACCCATCCCCCCAGTTCTTCGACTATGGCTCGCACGGGGACAAGAGTCCTGCTGTCTCTGATGATTGGTCTGACGTCTCTACCCGGGTCGATCTCGTGTCGCACACCGTCCACCGTCATCGTTGGGCTATCAATCCACAGGAGAACCGTCATGATGTGCGATCCAGCCGGTGCCTGAGCAATGTCACTGAATGTTCCAGGAGACCGTTGCCCTGCACCTTGTGCCGTACAGTCTGCAACTACCGATAGTACTTGTATCAGCGCCAAGAAAATCGCGCAGATCCTCACGGGAGTCTTCATCGGGGCACCTCCTCCCGCACACACAGTACCTGTGTCGACAACCTGCGTCAAGACTTGACGACTGTCTGCGGGTGCCCCAATGTGCCAACACCCCCAACAAGTGTCATGCGTTGCACAATGCAGCTCATAACCTGTGGCGATGGATCTCACCCCCCGCACGATTGTGCGCCGGGGAAGCGGTAGCTCCGCCGAAAGCGCTCTCGGAGTAGCACTGTCAACAACCTTCTTTCTGTGGCAGTTTCGAAGCAGCACAAGACTCCTGCGAAACCACAGAACCACAGCATCAGCGTCTCTGACAGAGTTCACGAGCATATCTCGTTCTCTACCGAGTCTCGGGCGCCCTGATGGTGAGGAACACGCCATCGGTGCCGGCCACGATGCCAGTAGGACTGATAGTCCAGACGGGTTTGGAGCGCACCTCGGCCTGGCGACGGCATACAGGAGAGGTCTGGGGAAGAATGCGGGCGGGTTTCGGAAAGGGCGGGTTTCGGAAAGGCGAGGGCACTAAAACTTGCTCTGTATCTTCTCGAACAATTTGGATAGATTGCCTTTTGTCGTTGTGTCCAAATTGATTGTGGTTCCATTTTGGCAAGTTTCTAAAAATTTCTTTGCGAGCAAAACCTTGTCCAATTTACTCTTCTTGACATACTCCGAATTAGATTCGGTATAGGTCTTGCTCACGTCGCCAAGCACAAACTCCCGAAAATTAGACGGCGAGAAAATATCCTCAATGCTCCCTGCGGTATCTAGCACAGCAAGAACTAAACCTTTCGTAATCAACCAATTATCTTTTAGGTTTTTCTCGCCGTCCTTTTTTCCTTGATCATTGTCATAAAGATAAATAACCTTTCCACCCCAACCATGCAATATAGTGCCGACAACCGGCATATTTCCAGCTCCACCGCCGAAAATAAAATTTACACTATCTCTATTAAGAATTTTCTTAAATGCATTTAGATAATAGAGATCAGATGGCCCTTCAACCACGATATTATTGACTTTATCTAACGCGGTAATTCCTGCGTTTAATTCTAACCCTATCGCGGTCATAATGGGAGTTAAAGTTTCCTTGTCCGCCAAAGCGTGAACCTTATTTTCGATCTTCGTTCCTGCTTTTTTTGTACGATGAATCAATCTAATTCGATTTAGCTTTTCGGCTTCCAAGAGATACGGTGAATGTGTTGAGAATACTAATTGAACTTCTTTTGCCGAATCTTCAAGTAATCTCAAAATGTCTTCTTGAGCTTTTGCGTGGAGGAATAATCCTGGTTCGTCAATTAGAATAATGTTTTGAACATTCTCATTCGCTCTTGCCGACACCTTTATATAAAACGCGAGGTGCCATTGCATGCCCTTACTTCGCAAACGTGGTTCATAGAAATAACCGTCTTCTTCAATCCAAAAATAAAGGTCATGAGAATCCCAATCTACGCTTAAATTCATAGCATCTTGAGTCCAGAATTTTTCGTAGTCCTTATTCATGATGATATTTACATCTTTCTTGTGCTTCTGTTTATCACGAGCGGAAGAAGTTTTAATGGTGGAAACATCTAAATCACTTATCACTGACAAATCCTTAATCCACTCATTCGTTTCAAGTTCTACAAATGGTATCTTGTTTGGAAAAATATCCTCAAATGAGTTAAAGAAAACAAAATTTGGAATCCACTTTTTAAGAGCTTTGAGAAATTTGTCTTCCGTAGAAATAAGACTTTCAAGATCTTGGATTTCTGTTTCAATCTCTACTAAGAATTTCGGCAAGCTCTCACGATCCTTTTCTTCAATTTGTGGGATATTTGCTGCGATAGCCTTCGTGAAGGCTGTAAAGAGGGTTTTTTCATTTGCTAAATCTGAAAATTCAAAATCAAATACGGTACCAGCTAACTGTGGGTATTTCGTTTGTAATGACTTAACTTTACTCCACTTATCTTTGATTGATTTTTGAATCTTCTCAACTTCTTTTGTTCCGAAAAGATCATTCTCCTTAGTAGCTTCTCCAAAGGTGTAGATATCTGGAAAAGTTTTAATAATCTCAAGTTCAACATCAGCAACTGCCTTTTGACTGCTACCTATCTCGGTCAAGATTTCCTTGATAGTATCTTTCTCAACAATAAAAGTGATAGAGATTTCAGGTATCGCGTCTGGCGATTTAATCGGTTTAGCGCTTTCTCTAATCTTTTCGTTTGTATCAAAATCCTCTAACGCCTCGAGGATAGAAGTTTTCCCTGATTCATTTTTTCCCGCAAGAATAGTGATTGTATCCGTTAGGTAACAATCGCCGCTATCGATGATTGACTTAAAATTCTTAATTCTGAATTTCTTGAGTTTCATACTATTTTTCGGAGTCACCTAGCAAGCTCGCCTGTTCTGATTTATCAAATTTTCTTAAGTCTTTTGGTGTCCTTGCTTCTCTCGCATCAAATGAATCTAATGTGGCTAATTCCTTTTTTATACGTTTCTCCGACATTTCAATATATTCAGGATTTATATCAAAACCAATCCACTTTCTATGTAAAAAATTGGAAACTACACAGGTTGTGCCGCTTCCGACAAATGGATCTAAAACGATATCACCCTTATTACTACTCGCCGAGATAATTCTTTTTATTAAAGCTTCTGGCTTCTGTGTTGGGTGTTGTGCTCTTTCTGGATTCGAATAATGAACATGGGAGAATTCCCATACATCGCCTGGATTTGCCCCTTTCATATTATTTCTTTCTCTAAAGTATTTTTGTGGAATCCTTACATCATCATTATTAAAAGTAAAATCATCTGATTTTGTAAAGTACAAAATATCTTCATGCCTAGGTGAAAATCCTTTTGTTCTCCCTATGCCTTGTGTATAGTGCCAGGTTATCCAACCATTAAAGTGAAATTCAAGCTCTTGAAGCATTAAAAACAATCGGGAGACAAACTTTACTCCCATAAATACATAAATACTGCCATCATTTTTTAGGACCCTCTTGCTTTCAGCAAGCCAATCGAGAGTAAAACTCTCGTATTCACGCCATTGTTTCCAATCAATATTGTTGCCGTAATCCTTGCCTAGATTGTATGGCGGATCAGTACAGATTAAATCAATACTTGCGTCAGGCAGTTTCTTTAACTCTTCTATCGCATTACCACTAATAAGATAATTAGTTGTCATAATTATTCACCCTTAATCCATTTGTATTTTTCAGCTAATTTCAACCATGGCTTTAGTCCCTTAGAATTGATATACTTCTTATCGATCATTTTTATGAACTGTTCTGCTGTCTTTCGTTCCTCATCAACATAGTGGATATCTCTAATTTGCATTTGACCAGTACCTAAAGCTGGATTGTAATTTAAGTCTTTTGCTGAAACATATTTAATGTCATAAACATGACAAACGTTTACCTGCATAATTCCGTTCGTAATTCCATTGCCGTCAACTTTTTCACTGAACACTTTATGTTTTAGCGAAAGAACCAGAAAAATGTAATCAGGATCATCAAGATATTCGTTTCTTATTCTTGCAAAGGAAGTGATATTTGGACTTTTGCCAGAAGTCAGAATATCTTCTGCTGTTGCTTTGGAATCCACATTTGCAGATATATAATCATCTATATCCTTCAGCTTAAACTGCAAAACCATATCAAAGGCATCGAGTCTTTTCCCAGCTTGAACATTAACTAAGCCGTATTCATTTCCGACCCTATCTGATATTTCTTCGAATTTTTCTAGAGCCCACGCCTCGACAAATGGTCCAGCAACCTTGTTTATATTTTCTAAAGGTAGTCCTCTTTTAAGATTGGTTCTAATAAAAATCTTATTGTTTCCGGTATCGATGGCTCCTTTCATTATTTCTCGGATTACCCCACAAACACCATCAGACATTTTTGGATATAATGCTGATTCTTTTGGCAATTTTCGTTTTTTTAGAATATCGTTATTCATATCTATTGTTTTAAGAAATCATTACCCGAAACTTCAAACGCTCTTGCGATTCTCTGCATTGTCTCAATAGTAAGGCTAGGACTTTCGTCCAACTCTGTTTTAACAACAGTATTTGACGAAAGATCAGAAAGCTTTGAGAGCTTATCTTCCGAAAGCCCTTTGTCTTGGCTAAATCTTTTTATGTTTTTGCCTCTTGTGAACACAGTATACTATAACGTATGGAAAGTGATGTAATACATTTTATGACTTGCAGTAGAATTATATCAGCTTTCCATTCTTTCCTCAATGCCCCCGCCTTTCCGAAAACCCCCAGTCCGAAACCCGCCCGCATTCCTCCCCAGACCTCTCCTGCGGGCGGGACAGAAGCCCAGGCAGGGCGAATCCATATCCGCAGAGAATTGTTTCGCCCTGCCGAGTCCGCATTAGCTTTTAGGATCTTCCGCAAAATGGATTCTGACTCTCTCAAACAAACACCACGACCTGACCACATTCGCTTTCTATAGGCCTACCAATAGTAACTGTTCGCGAAGCAGGGATCTTCCCCTCGTGCTGTTAATCTTCCCAATACTGTGTGCCCATGGTGTCGATGTAGCCGCATTTGCCGTTTAGTCTGACAGGTGCAAGACCCTCGCTGAAGTCATCTGCGTGATCATAGACGGCCGATATCGCTATGTTCCCCGTGGCGTCGACGAAGCCGTATCTCTCGTTGAGTCGGACAAGCGCCAGTCCCTCGACGAAAGCATGCGCCCAATTGTAGACCGCCGGGATTGCCATATTCCCTTTGACATCAACGAAGCCCCACTTGTCGTTGCGTCCAACGACACGTGCAAGACCCTCGACGAAGGAATCTGCGCCATGGTAGACCGCTGGGATTACAATGTTCCCTTTAGCGTCGATATACCCGTATTCACCATCGAGTTCGACACGAGCAAGACCCTCGGCAAAAGAGTCTGCGTCATGGTAGACCGCTGGGATTACAATGTTCCCCTTGATGTCGACAAAACCCCATTTGTCATCGTGTCCGATGACGCGTGCAAAGCCCTCGGCGAAAGAGTCTGCGCCATCATAGGCAGCAGGTATTGCCATGTTCCCTCTGGCGTCGACGAAGCCCCATGTGCCGTTGAGGCTGACGCGTGCAAGAGATTCGGAGAAGTCATCTGCGTTATCGTAGATGGCCGGTATCGCCATGTTCCCGTTGGCGTCGACGAAGCCCCATTTGCCGTTGAGGTTGACGCGCGCAAGACCATCCCTGAAGGGAAATGCGCCATCATAGACAGCAGGTATTGCCATGTTCCCTCTGGCGTCAACGAAGCCCCATTTGTCGTTGAGTCCTATGACGCGTGCAAAGCCCTCGGCGAAAGAATCTGCACCATCATAGACGGCCGGGATTGCCATGTTCCCGTTGGCATCAATGTATCCGTATTCACCGTTGAGTTTGACACGCGCAAGACCCTCGCTGAAGTCATCTGCGTTATCATAGACGGCCGGTATCGCCATGTTTCCTTTGGCATCAACGAAGCCGACTTTTCCGTCCACGTGGACGCGCGCAAGACCGTTGCTGAAGGGGTCTACACTATCGTAGAGCGCCGGTACTTCTATCTTCCTGTCTCGGTCGCAGAATCCCCATTTGTCCCCCTGCCGGCAGGGGATGAGGGCTGCAACCTTTTTCGCGCTTGCCAGCTTCGTCCTACACCCGGGACAGAAGGTAGAGCCGTCAGGAATTGTCTTTCCACAACTTGGGCACAACACCGAGTACCTCCTTGTCAGACAACGTCACTCATCGTTCTTCTTGATGGTCGTCAGCGACGGTCAGACTACTACTATATAGTAGACAGAATGTGCTTTCTTGGGAATTCACATATCTGCAAGGGCGACAGCTGGTCCATCCTGGCGCACTACATTATTTTTGTGTCGTGACACATTCCTTCCATCCACTGCAGTCCAGAGTACCACCGGAGGAAAACCGTGTCCACGCAGAGCTCGACGGACGACCAGCTCCTACTGCTGCTTGACAGAGATCACAGACGTAAGTCCCCTGAGAGCATCCATCGTCTGCCGATAGGCGGCTTCGTCAGGGAATTCCGCAACGATCTTGATCTGCGTGCGCGGTGCCTCGCCTTTCTTCCTGAACATGGAGAGATGCTCGGCATTTTTCATGTACTTGATGTTGATGTCTCTCTTGGCAAACTCCTCGGACACCTGGTAGAGCACGCCAGGGACATTCAGGGTCTCGATAGTAACAGTCCGTTCACGCGCTTTCCGAGGGATCATCTCCCAGTGTGCTTCTACAAGACGCTCTGGCTCCATCGCTAGCGACGGAATATTGGCACAATCGACCCTGTGAATCGTGACACCCCTGCCACGCGTCACGTAGCCAAGAATCTCGTCGGGATATGACGGGCTGCAACACGTGGCCATGATAATCGGGACCGTCGCATCACCTCGAACGACAATACGGAATCCACTATCTGCTGCAGTTCGCCGGTCCGACAGCGAGGGATGCGTCACGGCCGTGTGCGGGCGCTGCCCCATATCGGGCCTCTCTGGGGCTGAATGCTCTAGTTCCTTCTTCCGCAGATATGCCCGGATATGCCCCTTTGTCGAGGCCGCCTTGACGAACTTCAGCCAGTCTGACTTCGGCCCTCCGGAATTCCGTGATGTAATGATCTGCACACGGTCTCCAGTCACCAGCTCCGTATCGATAGGCACGATGCGATCATTGACTTTTGCCCCAACCAAGTTGTTGCCTACGTCCGTATGGATGTGATAGGCAAAATCCACGGGAGTGGAGCCAACCGGCAGATTGATGACGTCTCCTTTCGGCGTGAAGACAAGGACCTCGTCCGTGAACACGTCTACCTTGACTCGCTCCACAAACTCTCCACTACTGCGGACATCTTTCTGCCAGTCTACCATCTGCCGCAGCCAAGCGAACCGCTCCGAATCGACCAGATCGGCCGCTTTGCCTTCCTTGTACTTCCAATGGGCAGCCACACCCATCTCATCGACTTCGTGCATCCGCTTGGTCCGGATCTGGATCTCCAGCGGTTCTCCGTTCGAGCCCATCACGGTCGTGTGCAGCGATTGGTAGCCATTCGGCTTCGGAAGAGCGATGTAGTCCTTCACTCGCCCGGGAACGACAGTGAATGCCTCGTGCACATACCCTAGAACGAGGTAACACTCTGGGATCGTCTTGACGAGAATCCGTACTGCAGTGAGATCATAGATCTCGTCGAATGTCTTGCCTTGCTGGACCATCTTGCGGTAGATGCTGTACAGATTCTTCGGCCGGCCTGAGACTTGAGCGTGGATATCCTCTTCTTCCAGGAAATGGTCGATCTGGTCGATCGTTTCCTTTACAAACGCTTCCCGTTCAGCCCGCTTGACAGCAACAAGTCCAGCCAGTCTCCGGTACTCATCAGGGTTCAGATAGCGGAATGCGAGGTCCTCCATCTCCCACTTGAGCTCGTATATCCCAAGCCGGTGGGCGAGAGGGACGTAAATCTCCATGGTCTCCTGGGCAATACGCTGTTGCTTGTCCTCGCTCAGGTATTGCAGCGTTCGCATGTTGTGCAGTCGGTCGGCAAGCTTGATCAGGACCACCCGCAGATCTGCAGCCATGGCGAGGAGGATCTTGCGGACGTTCTCAAGGTTGGTCTCCTCACGGGAAAGGTAGTTCAGGCCGCGCAACTTCGTCACTCCCTCGACAAGTGACGCCACCTTGGCCCCGAAACCCTCTTCAAGCTCCTTCGCCGTCGTTTGCGTGTCCTCCAGGACATCATGCAACAGGCAGGCGGCGTAGGTCTCAGCATCCAGACGATAACCGGCCAGCACCAGAGCAGCCTTGATTGGATGGAGCATATAGGGACCGCCAGAAGCACGTTTCTGATCCCCATGCCTCTGGCGCGCAAACACGAACGCTCGCTCAACGAGGCCGACCTCCTCTGGGGAGAGCCAGCCTCGAAGCG
>Ga0209638_1000534_pt1 | contig 24972 bp, 23 predicted proteins | sample BarGraNGADG00211_FD_184490 | JGI IMG/M metagenome (GOLD analysis project Ga0209638, IMG submission 184490) | Arctic peat soil microbial communities from Barrow, Alaska - Barrow Graham LP Ref core NGADG0002-211 (SPAdes) (version 2) | ecosystem: Environmental > Terrestrial > Soil > Wetlands > Peat...
TTATCTCAGTCAGATTATAGAATATGAAAAAATTGATGTAAAACCAGAATATTCACAACTTAAGAAAATTCTGATTGAGATGACTAATCAACTTAGGCAAGCTGTTGCTATGGTAGCCGGTTCGGACAATGAATTTATCGATTTCCATGCAAGAAGGCTTGTCGAGATGGCTTCTCATATTATTATGTCATACCTGCTTATAATTGATGCTCAATCAGATGAAAGTTATGATAACTCAGCAAGCGTTTATATTAACAAATCCAAAGCATGGAATGATGAGAGATATTCTTATATAAAAGATTTCGCTGCTTGTGATCTAAATGCATTTGTCTCAATAAAAGAAGAGATAGTCCCTGAGGGTTAGAATCAATATTTTCCGTTGTATCCGCAATCACAAGATTCGCTACTGTTCGCAAATTTACGAACAAAATTATTGATCAAAAATTTTTACCTTTGTTTCATATAACACCATTCCGGATATGGATAAAAATCTCAAAATTGTAGTTTTTGCCTCTTCACTGCATAATAAAGAAACTCTTCTGGAAACGAGATCTGTTTTATTTAATGAATTAAGGTCTGTTTTTGATGTAGAACTTATTGAAAGTTCAAAAATTGAAGATCTTTGTTCAACAGACAATCTTGTAATTGCATTTATTGCCACCGGTGGTGTGGAAGAGTCGTTTGCCAAACATTATAAAGAACTTTCCAACCCAATCGTCATTTTAAGTGACTCATTCCATAACTCTCTGGCAGCCTCACTTGAGATCTCCACTTGGCTGAACAGTAGTGGTATTAGACATAAACATATTAATTTTCCTATTGAACCGTCAAGAAAATACCTTGAAGAATTGGAGGAAGAGTTGTCGGAATTACAGAAAATACAGTCGGCTAACTATAAATTATCAAAAACAGTCGTAGGGCTGATTGGAGGAGAGTCTTCATGGTTAATTTCATCCAAAGTAAATCTGGACTCTGTTAAGAAGAGGTTTGGAACAAAATTTAAAGAGATTCCTATCTCAAAATTACAAATGCTGTTTGAGAATGAAGGCCGCTTGGATACTTGTAGTAAATCATTATTAAGCAATTTGATACCTCAAAAAGAAGTTGACAGATCCGAATCCGATATTATGGAAGCATTAAAGCTCTACAACTCTTTGAAAAAGCTAATTACTGAGTACGACCTTAATGCTCTTACCATTAAGTGCTTTGATCTGCTTTCTTCGTGTAAAACAACATCTTGCTTAGCACTCTCTCTTTTAAACGATAATGGAGTGGTATCCGGTTGTGAAGGTGATATTCCATCTTTGTGGTCTATGTTAATATCAAGAACTCTTTGTGATTCAGCCTCCTTCATGGCAAATCCTTCTTCAATCGAGAGAGGAGACAGCAGCATCGATTTTGCACATTGTACCGCTCCAATCTCTTTGTCCAAATCTTTCAAACTCCCATCTCACTATGAATCAAAAATCGGTATCGGAGTTGCAGCACAGTTCCCATTAGGAAAGTACACGTTGTTTAAATGTGGTGGCCAAAACCTTGATAAGTTTTACGCTTTTGAAGGGGATATTATTCAAAATACAAGTGTGATTGAGAGATGCAGGACTCAAGTTAAATTTCAATTCAAATCTGTTTCAGAAATTGATGAGTTTTTGGAGAGTTACATTGGCAACCACACAATTCTTATACCCGGAAAACATAAAAAAGAGTTGTCTGATTTTTTTAAATTATATTGAATAAACTTATGTTAACTACCAAAAAAACAATATGTAAAACAAAGTTGTTATTAGTAATAACAACTTTATTACTATCGCAAAATTTCTCTTTTTCACAGCAAATTCAATCCCGTGATCAACTAATTGAAAAAGCTGTTTCTAAAATCTCACCAGATAGTATAAAGAGCCACATTCAAGACCTTTTGGCTTTTCATACAAGACATAATTTGAGTACGAAAACCGACAATAAAATAGGTATTGGAGCAGCATCAAATTATTTATTCAGTAAAATTAGCTCATATATTACAGATTCAAATTCCGATCTTAAAGTAAACAGAGTTGAATACAAAATCGGTGGAAAGGAAAGCCGATTGGGCAAAGAGGTAGTTTTGACAAATGTGATTGCCACAATCAATGGTACGAATAATAACGACAATAGAGTGATAGCACTTTTGGCGCACTACGATAACCGTATAGATGACAATAACGATTCAACCTCATTTGCCCCAGGCGCAAACGATAATGGAAGCGGCGTTGCGGCACTGATTGAAATAGCAAGAGTTCTATCTGAAATTAAAATTCCGGTAACTGTCAAATTAATGTTTTTGTCCGGAGAAGAGCATGGGCTTTTCGGCTCTGAATATATGGCTCAACTAGCGGAAAAAGAGCATTGGAACCTTATTGCTGTGATCAATAACGACATGATAGGGAACTCTTCTGCCAGTGAAACCGACAGTAGAAACAATACAAAACTAAGAATTTTCTCAGAAAACATCCCGGCCTCAGAAAGTGATGAGATGAGGAAGGTAAGGATTTTCAATTCAGCAGAGAATGACAGTCCCTCTCGTCAACTTGCCAGATACATAAAAGAGATAGGTGAAAGGTATGTAATGAATCTGGATATAAGCTTGGTATATAGAAACGATCGTTTTGGACGCGGAGGGGATCATACACCATTTAACAAGAGAGGATTTACTGCTGTCAGAATATGTGAATATTATGAAAATTATAACAGAACACACCAATCTGTCATATTCAAAAACGGAATACAATACGGAGACCTGATAGATGGCGTAGACTTTGAGTATGTTAGAAAAAATGCTGCTGTAAATCTTGCTTCATTACTAAACCTTTCTTTGGCACCTTCTACTCCAAATGATGTAAAAATTGATATCTCCTCTTTATCCGGCGAAACAAAAATTTCATGGAAAGCATCACTGATTGGGAAAAGTCCTAATGCATATTATCTTTTGATCAGAGAGACAGATAAATCACAATGGGAAAAGAAAGTATTCGTCAAAGAAACATCTGTAAATGTTCCTTTAAGTAGAGATAATTTCTTTTTTGGAGTTCAGGCTATTGACGAATTTGGCCATGAAAGTTTACCCGTTTTTGCGATAGGTGCTAAATAAAATAAAATGTACAGAATATCTTTTTGGGGTTCCGGAAATGTTGCTTACAGGTTATCGATAGCTTTAAAAGTTGCGGGACACCCAATTCCATACATTTGCGGCAGAGATAAGGAATCCAAAGAGAAACTTGTCCACATTCTAAACAAGAGTGAGAACAATCCACACAATATTGAGGAAATAACTAAGTCTACAAATGACTTTGCCTTTCTTGCAGATTCTGACATTGTTATATTAGCGGTCTCCGATGACGCAATTGAAGATCTGGCCATAACATTCTCCAGCATCGGACAAAAGTGTGATAAAAAACCAATATTGCTCCATACCAGCGGGGCCTCTTCTGTAAATCTCTTAAGCATGAACTCCTCTTACGGAGTGTTATATCCGCTTATGACGCTAAGCAAGGTTAAGCCGGTCGAGTTTAAACTTGTTCCTTTTTTCATTGAGTCTTCAAATAAAGAAGTGGAAAAAGTCCTGATCAATATTGTAACCTCTTTGGGGGCTGAATACCGGATACTAAATTCTCCCGAAAGGCTTAAGATCCATTTGGCAGCAGTATATGTAAGTAATTTTGTGAACTATTTGATAGGACTTGCATTCGATCTGTGTAAACCAAATCAGACATTTTTGATGCCCCTTGCCATTGAAACTGTAAGAAAGGCGTTTCTTTACGAGCACCCGTCTCTTGTTCAAACCGGACCTGCAAAAAGAGGTGACATTAAAACAATCGAAAAACATCTTAAGTTACTCGAAGGAATGTCCGAACACAAAGAGGTGTATGAAATCATATCAAATTTGATTGCTAAACAACCAATCATTAAAACAAAACAATAATTATTTATGTCGAATTACAAAATTAAACTCTCAAAAATTAAAGCATTTGCGTTTGATGTTGACGGAGTCTTTACAGATGGAACAGTGTTGGCAACAGATAGCGGCGATCTCTTGCGTTCACACAATGCAAAAGATGGCTATGCAGTTAAGATGGCAATTATTCAAGGATTCCCTGTAGCAATTATCACCGGTGGTGCCTCCGAGAGTATTTTAAAGCGATTTGAGCAAATTGGGCTTAATAAAAATGAAATCTACCTGAAATCTCTCAATAAAATTACTGATTTTCTAGATTTTTGTAAAAGGAACAATCTTAAACCGGAAGAAGTTCTCTTTATGGGTGATGATATTCCGGATATCGGGATTTTGAAGGAGTGTGGTTTGGCTACATGTCCGTCTGATGCAGTTGCAGAGGTAAAGGAGGTTTGCGAATATATCTCTCTTTATCCGGGTGGCAGGGGCTGCGTAAGAGAGGTAATAGAACAGACATTAAAAATTCACAACAAATGGGTTGCAAATTCCGAAGCTTTTTCGGAGTAATGACTTTCTGATAGAACGAGAGATGTATGTTAAGAGATAAACTGAATGGATTAAAATTGATTCTTGCCTCCTCTTCTCCACGGCGTAAACTTTTATTGGAGGGAATTGATTTGGACTTTTCTATTGAAGCGGATGGAGATGTGGCCGAAGATTTTGATGAATCAATGGATATTCAAAAAGTTCCTGAATATTTAGCAGAATTAAAGTCTGATGGATTTCCACGGAAATTGGAAAATGACGAAATTTTGATAACTGCAGATACAATGGTTCTATGTAACAATGAAATCCTGGGAAAGCCTCAGGATAGAAATGATGCTATAAATATATTATTTAAGCTCTCCGGAAAAAAACATCAGGTATTGACAGGGGTTTTTATTAGAAGCAATTATAACAGCCGATCATTTACAGCAACCACAGATGTCTATTTTAGAGATTTATCCAGAGAAGAGATTGAGTACTATGTAGACAATTACAGTCCGTATGATAAGGCCGGTGCATATGGAGCTCAGGAGTGGATCGGTTATATAGCAATCAACAGGATTGAGGGATCTTATTTCAACGTGATGGGTCTCCCGATTCAAAGGCTCTATTTGGAACTGGACAAATTCTTAACCAAGTAAAGAATACCTCTCATCCACAATTGTTACGCCTCCCCTATCAACTAAATCTCTTAGAATTAGAATATAGGTTTTTGTTTCGTCCTCCATAAGCTCAGATATCTCCTGAAGGGTCCTCGGGGCAGAGATAAGAACTTCAATAAGTCTTCTCTCAACTTCATTTTCAAAGCTTCTACCCTCTCTCTCTTTGCGTTTTTCTATACAGACATCGCAATATCCGCAATCTTGTGAATCTGCCTGTCCAAAGTAGTTAAGCAGTTGAACAGATCTGCACAGGTCTCCATTTGAAGAATATGAGATAATACTGTCAATTCGGGATTGGTATATCCCTTTTCTCTCCTCATATTTTTTTGTTGAAATATAGAGATTTTTATTGTCTAACCTCTCCTCATTAAGTATCAAAAGTGGAGACCTTACACTTGGTATATAATTGATAATATGCATTCTGGAGAGTGAAATAAGATTGGAAACTATAGAAGCCTTACTGTTTCTGGAAACTCTTGCAATGTACTCCTCATCAATCGGAACAAAACCGGAAAAAAGACCTGTATATATCCGCAAAATAATCTTAATAAACGAGTCTAATGAGCTGTTTTTTAATTGGACTTTATATAATTCGTCTCTATTGACAGTAAACATAATCCTGCTTGGGTTATCAATCTCCTCAGTTAAATTCCAGTAGCCCTCCATTTGAATATATTTTATTGCATGGTAAGAAGACAACGTATGTAATTTCATTTTTTGAGCGAAGTCAATCAGATTGAATTTAATAACCTCTCCTTTACCTGATCCGTATGCATACCCGAGAAATATGAAAAGCTTTTGGTAAACATCTTTAATATATTCAATTTCCGGGAAGGTCAAATTCATTATTTGCCGCAATCTGCGGATATCGCTTCCGTTCCACAAAAGAATTGCATACGCTCTCTTTTCATCTCTGCCTGCTCTTCCTGCCTCTTGGAAATAGGCTTCAGTAGATTCTGGAAGGCCGTAATGGCAGACAAACCTGACATCACTTTTATCTATACCCATTCCGAAAGCATTGGTAGAAACTATTATCCTTGTATTTCCGCTCTTCCAGTCATCCTGTTTTTTAGATCTTTGAACCGACGTGAATCCAGCGTGATAAGCCTCCGCATTTACTCCTTGTGATTGTAGAAAACCGGCTAATTCTTCTGCTCTTTTCCTCTCTCTCACATATACAATTCCGGTTCCATGTACAGAGTGTGCAATTTTTAGGATTTGGCCATTTTTATCTTCTACATTTCTTACTACATATGAGATATTTGCCCTTTCAAAGCCGGATTTTATAAGATTCGGTTTTCTAAAACCAAGTTGAATCATTATGTCCTCAGCTACCTTTGGTGTTGCAGTAGCGGTCAAAGCAATGATAGGAACTTCGCCTATGATCTCCTTGATATCTTTTATTGAGAGATAACTGGGTCTGAAATCATAACCCCATTGAGAGATACAGTGAGCCTCATCAATTACCAGATAATTGATTTTCATCTGTGCAATTCTCACTTTTAGCACTTCGTTCCGGAGCCTTTCGGGTGACAAATACAAAAATTTATAATCTCCATAAACCGCATTGTCCAAAGCAATGTCAATTTCGTTTTTGGTCATGCCGGAGTGTACTGCAAGTGCTTTTATCCCTTTTTGTCTGAGATTTTCAATCTGGTCCTTCATCAATGCAATAAGTGGCGATACTACAACACAAATCCCTTCTGTTATGAGTGCCGGTATCTGGAAACAGACAGACTTTCCTCCCCCTGTAGGTAATAGTGCTAATGTATCATAACCATCCAGAACAGAATTAATAATCTCCTCCTGCATAGGTCTGAATGAGTCGTGGAACCAATGATTTTTTAATATTTCCAGAGGGGTGTTCATAACAATCCAGTATATAGCAAAATTAGTAATAATTGGGGGTTTATGGCAAGATTTTTGTTGATTTAGAATGCAACTTTATCTAATATTAAGATAATACCAAAGGTTTTAATAATAAATTTATATATGGCAAATTTAGATCTAACTAAGTACGGCATTAAAAATGTTAAGAATGTAATTCACAATCCTTCTTACGAAGTTATGTACCAAGCTGAGATGTCTGATAAAAATCAGGGATTTGAAAAGGGTATACTAACAAACACCGGAGCAGTCGCTGTTAAAACCGGTATTTTCACCGGCCGGTCTCCAAAAGACAAATACATTGTGAAAGACTCAATCACAGAAAATACGATTTGGTGGGATGGCAGTATAAACAAACCTATAAATCAAAATGTTTGGGCAGACTGTAAAGCTCTGGTTCAAAATCAACTTTCAGATAAAGACACAATATATGTTGTGGATGCCTATTGCGGAACAAATGAGGATACTCGCATGAAAGTCCGTTTTATTGTTGAGGTTGCATGGCAGGCACATTTTGTCACTAACATGTTTATCAGACCATCAAAATATGAGTTGGATAACTACGGTGAACCCGATTTTGTGTTTCTAAACGGATCAAAGGTTACAAATCCTAAATGGAAAGAACACAATTTGCATTCCGACGTTTTCGTTCTATTTAATTTAACTGAAAAAATGTCTGTTTGCGGCGGTTCCTGGTATGGTGGAGAGATGAAAAAAGGAATTTTTTCAATGATGAACTACTACCTGCCTCTAAAAGGAATCGCAGCTATGCACTGCTCTGCCAATGTTGGGAAAGATGGTGACGTAGCTATCTTTTTTGGACTTTCGGGAACTGGTAAAACAACTCTGTCTGCAGATCCTAAACGCTATCTTATAGGTGATGATGAACATGGCTGGGACGAACATGGGGTTTTTAACTTCGAAGGTGGTTGCTATGCAAAAACAATTAATCTCAGCGAAGAGAACGAACCTGATATCTGGAGAGCAATCAAGAGAGACTCACTACTTGAGAATGTTACAGTCAATGCTGATGGTTCTGTTGATTATGCTGATGGTTCGATTACTGAAAATACACGCGTTTCTTACCCGATCTATCATATAAACAAAATTGTTCTGCCTTCAAAAGCAGGTCACGCAAAAAAAATCATTTACCTGTCTGCAGATGCTTTTGGTGTACTGCCTCCGGTTTCAATTCTTGACAGAGATCAGGCACAATACCACTTCTTATGCGGTTACACTTCAAAATTAGCCGGTACAGAAAGAGGTATAACAGAACCGGTACCATCTTTCTCTCCTGCATTTGGAGAGGCATTTCTTACACTTCACCCAACTATGTATGCAAAAACTCTGGCTAAAAAAATGGATGAGCACGGAGCTAAAGCCTACCTTGTAAATACAGGATGGAACGGTACAGGAAAACGTATTTCAATAAAAGACACACGTGCCATAATTGATGCAATTATTGACGGCTCAATTAATCAGGCGCCTACTGTTAAAATTCCGGTACTGAATCTTACTGCTCCAGCTAAATTAAAGAATGTGTCAGAAGGTATTCTTGACCCAAGAGACACTTATTCAAATAAAGAAGAGTGGACAGAAAAGGCAAAATCACTTGTTGCCAAATACATTAATAACTTTAAACAGTATTGCGATAATGATGCTGCCAAAGCCCTCATTGCTTCGGGTCCACAACTTTAATTAAAATTAAAATGAAGAAAGTAACACTAATTTTAGCTGCTTGCTCATTGCTTTTGAGCTGCAGCAACCAAGATGAGATGAAACTAAAAGAGATTATTACTCAAACTGAGAATACAGTTAAACCATTGAACAAGGAGGCAAGTCTTGCTTATTGGAATGGCACCATCACCGGTGATTCTGCTGAGTTCAAAAAATATTCAGATGCAAACATTAAAATCACTCAGATTTACTCAAATCCGGAGACCTTTGCAGCACTAAAAAAGATAAAAGAAAATGGGAAGATTAAAGATTCTCTGTTAAACAGACAATTGACTATTCTTTATAACTCTTTTTTAGCTAATCAGACAGATACTGCACTTTTAAATGCAATTATTAATAAGACTGCTGCTTTAGAACAAAAATATGCAGAGTACAGAGCAAATTTCAGAGGGAAAAAGATCACAGACAATGAAGTAGAGAAGATTCTTCAAACCTCTACAAATAACAAAGAGCTTGAGGAAGTATGGCTTGCCCATAAAAATATCGGGCCATTTGTTGCCAATGATGTTATAGAATTGGTTAAGCTCAGGAACATGGTGGCTGTTTCATTGGGATTTGACAATTATCACACAATGTCTTTGGAGTTATCCGGACAGAATCCGGAAGAGATTTCCACACTTTTTGATGAGCTTGACTCTCTGACCAAAGGCGCATTCGCCCGGTTAAAAGGTCAGATGGATTCTGCATTTGCCATCAGATATAAAGTAAGCGCAGAAAAACTCATGCCTTGGCATTTTCAGGGAAGATATTTCCAAGAGTCTCCTCGGCTTTATCCTGTAGATCTAAACAAATATTATAAGGGTAAGAATCTTGAACAATTGACTAAAGACTTCTACTTGAGCATAGGTCTAGATGTTAGCAAAATTATGGCAAACAGCGACTTATATGAAAAACCCAAGAAAAATCAACATGCCTATTGCATAGATATCGATACTGAGGGCGATATAAGAGTGCTTGCAAACATAAGTGACAACGAACAGTGGATGGGAACAATGCTTCACGAATTTGGCCATAGTGTCTACTCTCAGGGACATGATTTTCCTGAGAACCCATATTTTTTAAGAAATGCAGCTCATACATTCACCACAGAGGCAGTTGCAATGATGTTTGGCCGTCTTTCCCGTAATCCTGAATGGATGAAGCAGAGTCTTGGCCTTTCACAAGAAGAAAAAGATAAGATTGCGGAAGATTGCTATAAATCATTAAAGTTACAACAACTGGTATTCAGTCGTTGGGTACAGGTAGTTTATAGGTTTGAAAAAGCTATGTATGCAAATCCTGACCAGGATTTAAACAAGCTTTGGTGGGATCTGGTTGAAAAATACCAGTTGATGCGTCGTCCGGAAAATAGAAATTCTCCTGACTGGGCAAGTAAAATTCACTTGGCATTATATCCTTGTTATTATCACAACTATCAACTTGGAGAGTTGTTTGCTTCACAGATGCATTATTATATTGTAAACAACATTACAAAATCCGGTGATTATAAAAACGAATGTTACATTGGCAACAAAGAGATTGGTGACTGGATGAGTAAAAATGTATTCAACGTGGGTATGAAGTATGAATGGAATGAGATGATAGAGCGAGCTACAGGTGAAAAACTTACAGCAAAATATTTTGCAAAACAATTTGTGGACTAATTATTACTTCATATTGAATAGAGAAATACTCCTCTTCTTGGCAGACATGTTAAATCCAGGTCGTGCTCTACATTTACACCGATTTCGGCCAAGGAATTAAATACTGCTTTGTACGCCAGATCAGGAGTGTTGTTGTTTTCGCTGAGATGACATAAGAATAGGCTTCTCAAGTCTGTATGATAAATGTCTTTTAAGGCATTGGCAGTTTCTTTATTGCAAAGATGTCCTTTTCCGTTTCGTATTCTCTCAATCAAAATTTTGGGATACTTCCCTCCTACCAGCATGTCATAATCGTAATTCGATTCCAGGATGAGATGATTTGCTTTTTTTGAGTATTTAATAACCTCATCGGTAATCTTACCTACATCGGTAATCAATGTAAACTTCTCTCCAAAAAAATCAATGTGGTAACCAAGAGTATCAGTGGCATCGTGAGGAACTTCAAAAGGGGTGATCTTTACTCCTTTGTAATTGTATTCACACCCTTTTACAATAATCCTTTTACAGTCGACTAATGCCCCCCTTGTACACGGATGATAAAGAAGGGAGTTGTGAAGTTCTGCTGTGGCTAATACAGGAATTTTATACCTCTCGGAGAATGATCCTAAATATTTTACATGATCGATGTGATCATGAGTAACCAGAACTAAATCAATTGAATTGATAGAAATTTTATACTCTGCCAACCTCTTTTTAATAGTTCTCACCCCCACACCTACATCAATTAATATTGAGATATCCTCATTTCCTATAAAGTAACAGTTTCCGTTGCTTCCACTTGATAAACTAATAAAATTCATCATATAGAAGTGATTATCTCGGTTTCCAAATCACTTTCGTGAGTTACAAGCAGTGTTTTGTAGCCCAACTTAGATGCTGATTCCAAATTTGACGGTCCATCGTCAATAAAAAGCGTCTCTTCTGCTTTAATATCGGCTATTTCCAAAACTTTGGCAAATATTTGAATATTCGGTTTTGTAAGCTTCATCTCATATGAGAGGAACATTTTATGGAAATAATCCTCCATTTTTCTGCCTTCAACTTCAAAAAACCCTTTGACTGCATTAATTGCTATTGGATTTGTGTTACTGAGCAGGAAAACTTTATAGTTTTTTTTTAACTTATAAATTGTATCTAACTTATTTTTGGGAATCTCAACAAGAAAGTCTGCCATTGCCCCGTCAATCTCTTGATCGGTAACCGCTCTGACAATATTTTTCCTGATAAAACTTCTAAATCCCTCTGCAGTAATTAGTCCCTTTTCAAAATCCAGAAAAAACCCCTCTTGCACAAACTCATTTAATATTTTACCAAAATCTTCAAATCCCAGTTTTCTGAATGATTCTATACAGGTTTTTTTGTCTAATCGAACTATTACGCCCCCTAAATCGAATATTATATTTTTAATCATACTAATCGTTAAAGCAATAGGGGTATTTAAAAATACCCTTTTCTGTTATTATTGCAGATATAAATTCTGCTCTGGTAATATCAAAAGCAGGATTATAAACCTTTACACCCTCCGGAGCCATTCTTTTCTTATACCACAAATCCGTAACCTCGTATGCGGGTCTCTCCTCAATAATGATGTCATTGCCACTGTTGCATTTGGAATCTATGGTCGAAGTTGGGCCAAACACATAGAACGGTATTCCCCAATTCTTTGCCAATATCGCAAGTGAGGAGGTTCCTATCTTGTTTGCCACGTCTCCGTTTTTTGCGATTCTGTCACATCCGACATATACAGCGTCCACCCACCCTTTTGCCATTACGGAAGATGCCATGTTGTCACAAATCAATGTAACGTCAACCCCTGCCTTCATTAGTTCGAATGTTGTTAATCTTGCTCCTTGCAATAATGGTCTGGTTTCGTCTGCATAAACCCTTATTTTGTACCCCAATTTTTGGGCTAAATATATAGGTCCTAAGGCAGTTCCTAACCTGGAAACCGCAATATGCCCGGCATTACAGTGTGTTAATATCCCCATCCCTGGTTTTAAAAAAGACAGACCATATTTGGAGATACTTTTACACATCTCCATATCCTCTTGCTTTATTGAATGAGCCTCTTTATAGAGAGAATCAAGTAACTTATCATTTGAAATGTCCGACTTTTCAAGAGAGTCTAAAAGTCTGCTTTTCATTCTATTAAGTGCCCATGATAGGTTCACGGCGGTTGGTCTGGAAGATTCAAAAAAGCTAATCAGATCTAAAACTCTCATTTTAAAATCTTCCAATGTTACAGGAAGATCCCTGTTTAAAACAACGCAAAGCCCGTATGCTGCAGCAATTCCTATAGCGGGTGCGCCTCTTACTTTTAAAGTCGATATAGCATCAAAAACTTCATTCTCTTTGTTCAGATAAAGAAACACCTCCCTCTCCGGAAGTTGAATTTGGTCTAAAAGAACCAGATACGATCTGTCTGGAGAGATATCAACTGAATCATATGGCAATACCCTCTCCATTATTCAAAAAACCTCTTTTTCAGTTCGTGAAGTTGCGTAAGTTGTTTATAGGAAAACTGTCTCGGAACTGCTTTTCTAGATTCAATTATGTGTGCAACTCTGCAATGATTTTCTACAATTTCAGTTCGCCAATAGGCATCTCTTATACTCTCCCCCCATGTCAAAAGTCCGTGATTTTGAAGCACTAATATACTTTTACCCTTTGACAGTGCCTCTACTTGTGAAGCCAATTCGTCTGAACCTGGAAGAGAATAGGGTGCAAAAACCATATCATCAATCCAAATAATTGCCTCAGGACTTAATAGCTGAGTAGGAAAATTCTCGGTAAATGCATATGAACATGTAAACGGCGGATGTGAGTGGATTACAGATTTTGCAGAGGGATTCGACCTGTACACAGATAAATGAGAAGATATTTCAGATGTAGTTTTGTTATTACCATACAGCTGAACTCCATTTTTGTCAAGGATCGTTAAATCATCAACCTTTAATCCTTTTTTTGAAAAAAGTGTCGGAGTAGCCATTATCAGGAAATCCGAAATTTTAAGAGTCACATTTCCTCCGTTTCCTTCAACAAGTGATCTCTGCCATAAAAGGTCTGAGTAATAACAGACGCTCTCGGCTTCCGGATAGTATTTTTTTGGGATAGGAGGCATAAATCAAATATTAGTTATAAGTTGGATATCATGCGGGTAAATAATTTTGACATTTTATCTGCCGCTTTGTTTGCTGCATTTATAACATCATTGCCATCATTAACATAATTTTCAGAAAATGAATGGGCTTCATTGGTAATTACAGAAACTCCAAAAACCGGGATATTTGAATGTCTCGCCACAATTACTTCTGGTACTGTAGACATGCCAACAGCATCTGCTCCAATTTTTTCGAAATACCCATACTCTGCCGGTGTCTCATATGTCGGTCCTGTACCTGCCAGATAGACTCCTTTTCTTAGTGTGATACCTAGTTCGGCGGCAATACTTTCTGCCTTTTTTATTAGGTTGAGATCGTATGGCCTTGTCATATCAGGAAAACGAGGACCAAAGTCATCCATGTTTTTTCCTATCAGAGGATTAGGCATTAAATTAATATGATCTCTGATTATCATTAAGTCACCTACCTTGAAAGTCGGATTCACCCCTCCTGCTGCGTTTGAAACAAATATACAGCTAACGCCAAGTTGCTTCATAACCCTTATCGGTAAAGTAACCTGATCCATACCATACCCCTCATAGTAGTGAAACCTGCCCTGCATCGCAACAACAAATTTACCACCAATTACTCCCGCGATAAGATTCCCTTTATGTCCGATTGCTGTTGATTGGGAAAAATAGGGAATTGTTGAGTAAGGGATAATGATTTTATTTTCAATATTCTCCGCAAATTCCCCAAGCCCACTGCCCAATACAATTCCAACAAGAGGTTTGTTGTCTGATAAATTGGTTGTTATGAATTCTGTTGCAGCATTTATTTTTTCTATGTATTCCATAATTATCTAAATTATAATAATTTTTTATACAATTTGTTAACCATCTTTATAATTTCCTCTTCTCCCTCTACAACCCTCTTTTCCATCAATACTTTTCCATCACATATTACAGTGTCTACACACGAGCTATTTGCAGAGTAAATCAGATTTGCGAGGAAATTTATATTGGGTGTAAATGCGAACGAATTTGTATCGATAATTGTCAGATCTGCCAAATAACCCTCTTCAATTACACCGCACTTTATCCCGAGAGCTCTTCCTCCATTAACAGTCGCCAAAGAGATCAGTTCATCCAAAGGTAAAACAGTAGGATCTCCTCTCCATCCTTTCTGTACTAAAGCAGTTGTTTTCATGGTTTCTATCATATCAAGATTGTTTGAGGATGCACAGCCATCAGTTCCAAGAGTGATTGTTAATCCAGCCGCTTTAAGCTCCTTATACCGGAATTTGTATCCGGAGGCGATTTTTAGGTTAGAATTGATATTGTGTACCACTTTTACATTCCTTTTGGCAAGTATTGCAATATCTTCATCATCAATCCACAAGCAATGGGCTGCAATAACTTTTGAGTTTAATACACCTAATTTCTCAAGATAACCGATTGGGCTCACACCATGTAGAGCTCTGGATTCCTCATTTTCTCCTTTAGTTTCGGAAAGATGGAGGTGCACCAGCAAATCCCTTTTTTGTGCAAATTCACTTGCCCACAAAATCATCTTTTCTGAGACACTATAAGGAGAATGAATTCCGATTGAAAAGTTGTTTCTGTCGCACCAGTTCTTTGAGAGTTCATACATCTTTTCGCATTCAACCTTTAACTTTTCTGATTTAGACTCATCCAGTAAATCTAAAATAACAAATGGTTGAACAGATCTAAGCCCCATCTCCTCTGTAGCTTTTACAGCATATGGAAGACGCCAGTATTGATCATTAAAACAGGTTGTTCCGGATTTTATCATCTCCAGACAGGCCAGTTTTGTACCCCAGTAAACCATTTCGTCTGTAAGCTTACTTTCGGTAGGCCAAATTTTATTATACAACCAATCCATTAGAGACATGTCCTCTCCTATTCCCCTCATCAATGCCATGGCAGCATGTGTATGCATATTGACAAACCCCGGAATTATTGATTTTCCTGTTCCATAAATTATTCTATCTGCCTGAAAGTCTATATTTTCAGATATTATTTTAATCCTATTGCCTTCGATTAATATGTCTGATGTTGTATTGTTTAAATTAATATCTTTTATTAGGATAGATGTCATACTATTATCTTTAGTTTTGGTAAAAATAGTTAGATTTTTGTAGTAACTCAAATAATTTTTATTAACATTGTTACTTGAATCAATTTATTATCAATAATCTTTTATCTTATGAAGTATATTTGTGTTGTTTGCGATTATATTTATGATCCTCAACTAGGTGACCCCGATGGAGGTATAGCTCCCGGTACAGAATTCGAAGATATTCCGGATGATTGGGTTTGTCCGCTTTGCGGAGTCGGGAAAGACGATTTTGAGCCGCTTAAATAATTAATGTCATATTTTATCACAAGGCTATGAGGCTGCTCTGGTTAGACATTAATGCCTCTTACTCTCATTCTTCTTTGGCACTTCCGGCTCTTCATTCACAGCTTACGGAGGAACAGTTAAAACTTGCAGAATGGAAAGTAGTTTCAGGTACCATTAATAGCGATCCTGCAACCTGTTTGCTGGATATTACAGAATATAATCCGGATATAATACTATCTACTGTATGGTTATTTAATCATATCTTCGTTTTAAACTTGTTATCTAAGTTCAAAAAATTAAAGCCAAATGCACTTGTCATTCTTGGCGGACCTGAATTTTTAGGTAATAATTCACACTATCTTTTTTCCAATAAATTTATTGATGCAGTATTCCGAGGAGAGGGCGAAGAGGTCTTTCCGCTTTTGTTTGATTCCCTTAACCAAAATTGTAATTGGAAAAACATATGTGGAATATGCCTGATAGACCAAAATGGGATCTATCAGGATAAAGGAGAGGCTGTTGTCAAGAATTTTACGAAACTAAATCCTCCGGAGAAATCAATTTTCTTTAATTGGGAAAAACCCTTTGTTCAGATAGAAACATCAAGAGGATGTTTTAATAACTGCACATTTTGCATAAGCGGCGGACAAAGGAAGGTTCAGGATATTTCGCTCAAAAATATCAAAGAACGTCTGGATAATATTAGATCAAAAGGCATTAAAGAGGTTAGAATATTGGACAGAACCTTTAATGCCAATTCAAAAAGAGCTGTAGAACTTTTAGTGATATTCAGTGGGTTTCATGGTGATATTACATTTCATCTGGAGATCCATCCTTCGCTTTTAAGTAATGAATTTAAGGAAAAATTGACAAAAGTGCCTGAAGGGACATTGCATTTAGAAGCGGGATTGCAAAGTCTGGATAACCGAGTCTTAAATGCATGTAAAAGAGTAGGCAGCAGTGAAAAATCTATTGAAGGAATAAAATATATTGTTTCACTAAACAAGTTTGAACTGCATATAGACCTTATTGCCGGATTGCCTTTATACAGCTATACCGGATTAATCGAAGATGTTAAGTCTTTAATACCGGTTGGTGCAAATGAAATACAGATAGAGCTGCTGAAGTTGCTTCCCGGCACAGAATTGAGGGAAAAATCTAACGTTTACAACATTATTTACTCCTCTTTTCCTCCGTATGAGGTGCTTAGCACAAGTGTGATTTCTACGCTCGAATTATATAGGATAACTATACTATCTAAAGTATTTGACATTTGGTATAATAACAAGATTTGGAGGGATACTTTCATAAAAATTTTTATTCTGAATAATAATTTCATTGAGTTGTTCCTTGATTATATTATAAATAATAAATTACTTAGCAATAGCTTAAGCTTGGAAAAAAGAGGGGTATTATTGTTTGAGTTCTGCGACAAACATCTGAAAGAAGCTGTTTTGGATGTAGCAACCGCTTGGATCGAGGCGGGCCTTTCACTTAAGAAAGGACCGGGAAAGTTGGCAAAACAATGGATAAGAGGAGTCTCTGGTGACAACAACCCGTTATATGACGAAAACTGTCACTTTTTTAACTATTATTATATTAAAGAGAAAAATAGAGAATTTTGGTATGCCTTTGACAAAAGAGATAAAAAAGGGGTACCGTCTAAATCACAAGAAATAAATTCAATAAAGACCTAATAATATTAACCTAAAATCTAATTTTACATTACTTTTTATTATATTTACAGCCAAAATTCTTAAAAAATGATAACAAAAGAGCTTATTTCACCAAAAAGTATAGTTATTGTTGGTGGTTCCGAAGACAAACAAAAGCCTGGAGGAAGTGTTCTTAGGAATCTGATAGATACTAAATACAAGGGGAAATTATATGTTGTAAATCCAAAATCCGAGGTCGTTCAAGGTGTTAAGTGTTGTAAAAAAGTAGAAGAGTTACCTCAGGTAGATTTGGCAATTCTTGCAATACCTGCGCCACTATGTCCCGATAGTGTTGACATTTTATGTAATAAAAAGGGGTGTAAAGCTGTTATTATTTTGTCTGCTGGCTTCCATGAGGATGGTCCCGAAGGAACCGCACTGGAAGAGAAAATTGTGAAGATTGCTAATAAGGCAGGAGCTTCACTTATAGGTCCCAATTGTATTGGCGTTATGACCCCAAATTATACCGGAATATTCACTAAACCAATACCAAAGTTAGTAGAAAACGGAGTTGATATTATCTCCGGGTCCGGGGCGACTGTTGTCTTCATACTAGAAACAGCAATGCAACTTGGACTTCAGTTTTCATCTGTCTATTCAGTAGGGAACAGTGCTCAACTTGGTATAGAGGATGTTTTGCAACATCTGGACGAAACATATGTACCTGGCAAAAGTGCCCCTGTAAAACTGCTTTATATCGAGAGTATCAATAATCCCGGCCTACTTTTGAAGCATTCTATTTCATTGATAAGTAAGGGGGCTAAAATTGCAGCCATCAAATCTGGATTTAGTGAAGCCGGAAGCCGTGCAGCCTCTTCTCATACGGGAGCTATGGCCAGCCCGGACAAGGCAGTCTCTGCACTTTTTAGAAAAGCAGGAATTATCAGATGTTACAGTCGCACAGAACTTGCAACTGTTGCCTCAATATTGATGTATCCACAACCAAAAGGGGATAGAGTTGCAATAATAACACACGCAGGAGGGCCAGCCGTAATGTTAACCGATGTACTATCTGAAAATGGAATCAAAGTTCCACATATTACAGGCAAAAAGGCAGATGAACTTCTCACAAAGTTATATCCCGGCTCATCTGTTTCAAACCCGATAGACTTTTTGGCAACCGGTACAGTTGAACAACTTGAATCAATCATAGACGCATGTGAAAAGGATTTTGAAGTAGATGCTATTACTGTAATCTTTGGATCGCCCGGTCTTACTTCTGTATATGATGTTTATGACAAAATCATTGAAAAAATTTCTAAAAGCAAAAAGCCAATTTATCCGGTGCTACCTTCAATCGTCAATGCAAAAGATGAAATTGAAAAATTTAAAGAAAAGGGAGGTATCTGCTTCCCCGATGAGGTACAGTTCGGCAAGGCTCTTGCAAAGGTAATAAACACTAAGAGTGCGATTACAGATTCACAGTTACCTCCGGTTGATTTCAAAATGATCCGGGAGGTGATTAAATCAAATGCAAACGGTTATTTACCCCCGGAACAGGTTCAGAAGTTGTTGGATGCAGCCGGAATTTCCCGGGCGAAAGAAGCCGTCGTGGATACTATTTCAAATTTGAAAAAGGCTGTAAAAGAAATTGGATATCCTTTGGTAATGAAGGTAGTAGGGCCTGTACATAAATCCGATGTCGGAGGTATTGTGTTGAATGTTACAGAAGAAGAAACGCTTATGATTGAATTCAACAGGATGATGAATATTCCTCATACAAAAGCAATTATGTTACAACCAATGCTAAGTGGTACCCAACTTTTTATTGGAGCAAAAAGAGAGGATAAGTTCGGTCATCTAGTATTGTGCGGACTTGGTGGCATTTTTATTGAAGCATTGCAAGATATAAATATTGCCCTTTCACCGATTTCAAAAAATGAAGCTGATGAGATGATCAAAGGCTTAAGAGTTTATAAGTTGATTGAGGGGACAAGAGGTCAGGAAGGGGTAAATGAGATTCTCTTTAACGAAACAATCCGACGCGTGTCTGCACTCTGCAATGCAGCACCTGAAATTTTTGAGATGGACTTAAATCCTCTTTTAGGAAACTCAAAACATATCGTTGCAGTTGATGCAAGGATCAGAATTGAAAAAATAAATCAGTAAATAATGTAAGGATTTATCATTTCGATAGTGATTCTGATTATTGGAATTATCTTAAGATGGGATTACATAATTGATAATATTATAAAGGGTTTTAAGTATTTTTCTAAACAATAGTCATTTTTACATTACGATTTATTGTTTTTTTTGGCAATTTAATATATATTTGTAAAAAATTTATAAACTAAACTATTAGTAAATATGGCATTAAAAGGAGCTATCGTAGTTGACAGAGAGAGATGCAAGGGATGTGGTGTATGTCTTGCAAACTGTCCTACTAATACCATTGCTTTAGCAAAAGAGGTTAACAGCAAGGGTTACAATTTCGCTTTTATGGCATCACCGGAGAGTTGCACGGGTTGTACCAACTGTGCTACTGTTTGTCCGGATACATGTATCACTGTTTATAGAGTAAAAGTATAATTGAATAATATTAAAAATTTCAATATGGCAGAGAAAATTTTAATGAAGGGTAACGAAGCAATTGCATACGCAGCAATACGTTGTGGTTGTGATGGTTACTTTGGCTACCCTATCACACCTCAATCGGAGATCATGGAAACTTTGATGGAGGAGCAACCATGGGAAACCACTGGAATGGTGGTTTTACAAGCAGAAAGTGAGACATCGTCTATCAATATGCTTTATGGTGGTGCCTGTTGCGGTAAGAAGGTAATGACTTCATCCAGCAGTCCGGGGGTAAGTCTTATGTGTGAAGGTCTCAGTTACCTCGCAGGGGCCGAGCTTCCATGTTTAGTTGTAAATGTTGTTCGCGGAGGTCCGGGTCTCGGCACAATCCAACCGGGTCAAGGTGACTATTTTCAAGCCTGTAAAGGAGGCGGTCATGGAGATTATAAGTTGATTGTTTTGGCACCATCATCGGCGCAGGAGATGTATGACTTTGTTGACTTGGCTTTTGATTTGGCATTCAAATACAGGAATCCTGCAATGATTCTGGCAGATGGCATAGTTGGTCAAATGATGGAAAAAGTTGAACTTCGACCAATGAAACCGAGGTTGACAAATGAAGAGATAATTGAGAAATACTCTTCATGGGCTACTACAGGAAAAACTGCAAACCGCAAACAAAATGTTATTACTTCATTAGCGTTGGATGCTGCAATTCACGAACAATTAAATAATTTGCTTCAGGCTAAATACAAAAAAATGGAAGAAGAGGAAGTGAGATTCGAAAAGATACTTTGTGACGATGCTGAACATGTGATTGTTGCTTATGGCTGTATGGCCAGAATCTGTGAGAGTACTGTTGAACTTGCTCGTAAAGAGGGGATTAAATTGGGTATTCTTCGTCCCATAACACTATTTCCATTCCCTGCAAAAGAGATTGACAAATTGGTTCCACAATTAAAATCAATGATGTCAATTGAGCTTAGCGCCGGTCAAATGGTAGAAGATGTGAGACTTGCTGTAAATGGCAGAATCCCTGTTAACTTCTTTGGTCGTCTTGGTGGTATTGTCCCATCACCTGAGGAGGTATTTGAGGCGTTTAAAAAAGAGATAAACAAATAACCAAAATTGACAATCATGGATGTTAAAGATATAATTAAACCCGAGAACAGAGTGTATGCCAAAAGCCCTGTTCTTACCAATACAACTATGCACTACTGCCCAGGTTGTTCACACGGAACAGTAAATAAGATAATTGCAGAAGTTATTGATGAGTTGGGCATTCAGGAAAAAACCATTGGTATCTCTCCTGTCGGGTGTGCTGTTTTTGCATATAACTATATTGATATTGATTGGGAACAGGCTGCTCATGGACGGGCACCGGCTCTTGCCACCGCAACAAAGAGACTTCATCCTGAGAAGTATGTATTTACATATCAGGGAGATGGCGATTTAGCCTCAATTGGAACTGCAGAGATAATTCATGCGTGCAACAGAGGCGAAAACATAGTTGTTATTTTTATCAACAATGCAATATACGGAATGACGGGAGGTCAGATGGCGCCCACTACCCTATTGGGTATGGTTACCGCAACAACTCCTTATGGAAGAAAAAGAGAGCTTCACGGCGCCCCCCTTAAAATAACTGAACTTATTGCACAATTGGATGGCACTTGTTACGTAACTCGTCAATCAGTCCATAATGCTGTATCTGCACGTAAAGCAAAAAAAGCCATTAGAAAGGCATTTGAAAATTCTGCTTTAGGCAAAGGAACCTCTTTTGTAGAAATAGTCAGCACTTGTAATTCCGGATGGAAAATGACTCCGGTAAAGGCTAATGAGTGGATGGTCGAAAACATGTTACCTCAATATCCTGTGGGAGATATTAAAGATAGGTAAATAGCAGTAAAACTATTTTATTATGAAAGAAGAAATAATTATAGCAGGTTTTGGTGGACAAGGTGTTTTGTCTATGGGCAAGATTTTAGCCTACTCAGGTATTATGCAGGGAAAAGAAGTTACCTGGATGCCGTCTTATGGCCCGGAGATGCGTGGTGGTACTGCCAATGTCACAGTCATCCTGAGCGATAAAAAGATCAGCTCACCTATTCTGAGCAAGTTCGATACTGCAATTATCCTTAACCAACAGTCTATGGATAAGTTTGAAGATAGTGTTAAACCAGGAGGATTACTGATTTATGATCCTAACGGTATTACACATCATCCTGTAAGAAAAGACATAACAATTTGCTCTATAGCAGCGGTGGATATCTCTGCCGAACTTGGAAATTCCAAAGCATACAACATGGTAGTTTTGGGTGCTTTTTTGAATAAAAAGCCAATCGTAAACTTAGAAAATGTTATTAAAGGGTTGAAAAAATCTATTCCTGAGAGACACCACTCTTTAATCCCTATGAATGAGCAGGCAATCAAGACCGGAATGGAAAGAATTGTCGAAAAAAACAGGGTTTAATCATTGAAACCGAATGTTCGAAGCTCCTACTTTTAAATAAGCAGGAGCTTTTTTGTTAAATATTTTTTAATTTTATTATCTTTGTAATATTGCATAATTAATAGTATGAGCAAGGGTTATCAATTAGTCGTAAACAGTCTTAAACAGAAGATTGAACTTATTATATCCAGGTATGAACAAGTAGTGACTGAAAATCAAAGATTATCCAGCGAACTCAACAACTGTAAAAATGCATTGAACAGTAGTATTAACAATGTAAAAGAACTAGAAAATAAAGTAAATAAATTACAATTAGTTGAAGCTTTCAGAACATCTTCACAAGATGTTAAAGAGGCTAAGCAAAAAATTGGCAAAATGGTGAAAGAGATTGACAAATGTATTGCCATGTTAAATGACTAAGTATTAATTAATGGAACAACAATCAATACGGATCAGCATTGCAGACAGATACTATCCTCTTAAAATTGCAATTGCAGATGAGGAGAAAATTAGGGCTGCAGCAAAAATTATTAACGAAAAAGTTGATTTATATAAAAAGAGATATATAAATCGTGATACACAGGATGCGCTTTCAATGGCCCTGCTTCAGTTCGTTATACGTTTAATTGAGGCTGAACAAAGGGAGGAGAGCAATCAAATAGTAGACGAATTGCAAAATTTGGATACTCTTCTCGATGAGTATATCAAAGTCAATATTGCTTAATTTCAACTATAGTGGTTAGCCGTTGGTTTAGCTCTTTGCCAAAATCAACACTAAAAAATTACCGAGCAAAACTCGACAGTCAAAAACAGGCCTTTTTACCCTTTCGGGGATTCCGTTATTGGGACGTTGGAAGTTTGCGGCATAAGTCGGAGCTCAAATCTTATATATTAAGATTTTTGTTAAATAGCTCTACCAACGGCTTTTTTGAAAACACAACACTATATATATACACGCAATGGAAATAAAAATAATATTAACAATCCTACTTACCGCATTAGCCGGCTTTGGAGTAGCATACTATGTGGGCAATAATATTTTACTAAAAAAACGCAGAGAGGAGATTATTAAATGCGCAGAACAAGATGGAGAAAACATTAAGAAAGAGAAAATTTTTCAAGCTAAGGAGAAGTTTCTTCAATTAAAAAGTGAACACGAACAACAAATCCTCGAAAGAAGTAACCAGGTAATTCAACAAGAAAATCGATTAAAACAGAGAGAACTGGTTATTAATCAACAAACATCTGAACTTCAGAAAAAAACCAGAGAGTTTGAGACAACCAAAGAATCTTTGAAAGCGCAATCAGAACATTTGGAGAAAAAACATGAGGAGTATGAAAAATTGAGGCTTGAAGCAATTCAGAAAATCGAGAATATCGCCGGGTTATCCGCATCCGAGGCAAAGAATCAGTTGATTGAAACTATGAAGTCTGAGGCAAAATCTGAGGCAATGTCCTTTATTAGCGAAGTTGTGGATGAAGCTAGACTTACAGCAAGTAAAGAGGCTAAAAGAATAGTTATCAACACAATACAAAGAATCGCCCCAGAAACTGCAATTGAAAATGCAGTAACGGTTTTTAATATTGAAAGCGATGAGATTAAAGGTCGGATAATCGGAAGAGAAGGTAGAAACATTCGTGCTTTGGAGGCAGCAACTGGAGTTGAGATTGTTGTAGACGATACTCCTGAAGCAATCTTGTTATCTGCTTTTGATCCGGTTAGAAGAGAGGTTGCAAGACTTGCTCTGCATCAACTCGTCACAGATGGTAGAATTCACCCTGCAAGAATTGAAGAGGTTGTTGCAAAGGTTCAAAAACAGCTCGATGACGAGATAATGGAAACCGGTAAGAGAACTTGCATAGACCTTGGAGTTCATGGCCTTCATGTAGAACTCATAAGATTAATCGGCAGAATGAAGTACCGTTCTTCATACGGACAAAATCTTCTTCAACACTCGAGAGAGGTTGCAAATGTTTGTGCCACTATGGCATCAGAACTGGGTCTTAACCCTAAAGTTGCTAAACGTGCCGGTTTGCTTCACGATATAGGTAAGGTGTCTGACGAAGATCCCGAACTTCCGCATGCTATTCTAGGAATGAAGCTTGCAGAAAAGTATAAGGAAAAACCAGAAATTTGCAATGCAATCGGCTCTCACCATGAAGAGGTGGAAATGACCTCTCTTATCTCTCCTCTTGTTTTAGTTGGTGATGCAATCTCAGGCGCAAGGCCGGGTGCAAGAAGAGAGGTGATTGAATCCTACATAAAACGTCTGAAGGAAATGGAAGATTTAGCATTAGCCTATCCAGGTGTAACAAAGACATATGCAATTCAAGCAGGAAGAGAACTTAGAGTTATTGTTGGGAGCGAACTGGTCTCAGATAAAGATTCTGAACAGTTGTCACTGGACATTGCCAAAAAAATT
>Ga0209638_1000535_pt1 | contig 24967 bp, 15 predicted proteins | sample BarGraNGADG00211_FD_184490 | JGI IMG/M metagenome (GOLD analysis project Ga0209638, IMG submission 184490) | Arctic peat soil microbial communities from Barrow, Alaska - Barrow Graham LP Ref core NGADG0002-211 (SPAdes) (version 2) | ecosystem: Environmental > Terrestrial > Soil > Wetlands > Peat...
CACGATTTCCGGCGTGCCTTTGCGCTTTCCATGCTACGAAATGGCACGGACATTTTCACCCTGGCAAAATTGATGGGGCACGAGGGTATAAGTGTTTTGCAACGCTATCTGAAGCAAACTAATCTGGATACCGAAGAAGCTCATCGACGATCTGGTCCAGTAGATAATGCTGGATTTTAATTATCCAAAAGAGGAATACTATGGACTTCGGCACATGCTTTGTTGTTGTACTGGTGATGTTAATGTTTATTGTGGCATGGATAGATGAACAGTCAAAGAAGAGATAATGAATTGCACTTTGCCTGGGGCCGTCTCAAATCGAGAGACAGCCCCCTCTCGTCAGTAGGGAGATAGTGGAGTTATTGTCTTTAGGGGAAATTGGTTATATACTGCACTTATATAATTTTACCCTTCAATATTAATCTATTGCCGTATAAGCGCCTAAACGTTAAGGATATTATACGGGCCGCTTATACGCGAGTTGGGCGGCTCCGAAACTCAACAGAATTAACTTGCCCTTAAGGATAAGATCATGACATACACCACCAATAGTGCTAATAATCCCAAAGCCCTTTGGAATTTGCTGAAAGACACGGCCGCCGAGTGGAGCCGGGACGAGGCGCCCCGATTGGGTGCGGCTTTAGCTTATTATGCAACGTTCTCGCTTGCTCCGCTTTTGATCATTGTGGTCGCTATCAGCGGGCTGGTTTTTGGCCGCGAAGCAGCCACCGGCCAAATTGTCGGGCAAATTCAAGGTCTCGTTGGTCAGGATACGGCCACGACGATTCAGGCAATGATCGCAAAATCCAATCAACCGGCGACCAGCATCCTCGCCAGCGTTATTGGCCTCGTCGCCCTTCTTTTAGGCGCTTCAGGCGTATTTGGTGAACTTCAGCAAAGTCTCAACGCGATTTGGGATATTGAGCCAAGGCCTAAACGCGGGTTATGGGCAACCGTGAAAGATAAGTTCTTTTCGTTCAGCATGGTGTTGGGAACCGGTTTTCTCTTACTCATTTCTCTGGTGATTAGTGCTGCCCTGGCGGCAATAAGCAATATTGTCATCGGCCTGATGCCCGGCTGGGGCGTCATAACTCAAATTATCAACTTCATCATTTCCATGGCGGTTATCACCGTCCTGTTCGCCCTGATTTTCAAATACGTGCCTGACGCTGAAATTGCCTGGGCCGATGTCTGGATCGGCGCATTGGTGACCGCCCTGCTGTTCACGCTGGGTAAGGCATTAATCGGTTTTTACATCGGGTATAGCTCGTTGTCGTCAACCTATGGCGCAGCGGCTTCACTGGTCGTGATTTTGCTGTGGGTCTATTATTCGGCCCAGATCTTGTTTTTCGGGGCAGAATTTATTCAGGTGTATGCCAACACCTATGGCTCACGCATCCGCTCCGCAAGCACCGGCAAGATCACCAAGCCCTCGATTGGCCCGGCGAGTACCACTGGTCAGACAGCAAGCCCAATCGAGACCAAACAAGCATGAAGTATTGTCTGAGTTATTAGCTATCTGCGCCCGCATAATCTCCAGTCGTTGTGTGAGTAAAAGAGTCGCCTGCCAATGGGTTGCATTCTCATCCTCAGAAATCTTTTAGAGCAAAAGGCCGCCCAACCATGCGTGCACTGGACGCTGGGGATTCTGCCGCTTTTTCAAACATTTTCCTCGCTTCGAGTTTTTCCTGCTCCCAAGCCGAGTCCACGCTCCGCCCGCCAGCAGGTAACGCAAGCCGTTGGGCGTCCAATAAGTTAAGCTACGTTCAGAAAAGGACAAGGAAGATATGGGACATACCAATCTTGATCTCAAACGGGAACAGCACGCCTCCATAGCGCGGCCACGGTATCAGTACTCCTTGGCGGGGCGCTTCTTTTTCCTAGTCATGGATTTGGTGACAGGCCGGAAAACTACCCTGGCTAAAGCGAAACTTCTCGAAATATTGGCCAGCATTCCATATCGAGAGTGGGAAACTCGTCAGTATGGACGGATGACGCAAGGCTATCGAAACCTGGCGGTGGTGCAACGAGCACGTCAGATCGTTACCTGGGGACGGGAAGCGCAAGATAACGAATATTGGCATCTTCTGGTGATTCAAGAGAAAATGAAGGCCGATGGGCTGCCAGACCCCTGGTATCTGGTCCCGCCCATTCCTTGGCTGATAGTCTGGTCGTATAGGCTGATTGTGGGGCTGTTGGTGCTGGTTAGTCTACGCCGTGCGTTTCTGTTTAATGCCGAATTTGAAGATCACGCCGAGCACATATACGCGCAATTTGTGGCAGAACATCCAGAATGGGAAACGCAACCCGTCCACAATGCGTTGGTGAAAGAGTACAGTAGGGATGTCAGTAGTTGGGCAGATGTCTTTCGGCGGATTGGGCTAGATGAAAGAGACCACCGCAATCGGAGCTTTGTCCATTCTGGCAAAGCAGAATGCGTGGTTCGGTATGAGGGAATGCCGGAAACAGATTCGCCAACCCCAGATTGAACAGACGCCTAACACCAGCTCCAGCGGACAGCGGCTCCGCCGCTCATAACTGCGTCGACTTGCCAGAAATGGCGCGATAATGTAAAGAAGTCCCGCCGCTGCCAAAGAGCCATATAGTTAGCTTGCTCCCTGAGCAAAAAGTAGGTAGCAGGAATAAAAACAGAAAACTCTCAACATTAAGGATAAATTTCTATGTCTTTGGCTATAGGTATTCAAAGATCCACGCTGGCTCAAGCAATTGCTCGATCTGTTTTGCGATTGACAGGATGGCGCACCCATATCCTATCACCTCGTACGTCTCGCTATGTGTTGATCGGTGCACCGCATACATCAAATTGGGATTTTGTTATCATGCTATTGTTGATGACCGCGGAAGGTATTCCAATCCGTTGGATGGGGAAGGATTCGCTTTTTCGTTGGCCGATGGGAATATTCTGGCGTTCGTTAGGTGCGATTCCAGTCAACAGGCGGGAAAGAACAAACCTGGTTGATCAAGTTGCCGCAATATTTGATGACTACGAAGAATTGATCATTGGTATTTCCCCCGAAGGAACTCGCAATAAGGCCTCTCATTGGCGTACAGGGTTTTATTATATTGCGTTAAAGGCGGATGTACCAATCGTGATGGCCTATATTGATTATGAAAATAAAGTCTGTGGCCTTGGTCCCAGCATTAAACCTACCGGTGATATTCAAGCCGATTTTGTGATAATTCGAGATTTCTACTCAGAAATCGTCGGAAAGTATCCACATAAGCAAGGGCTGATTGAGTTATCTGCAAAATGAGGTACATATATTTACTGCAAGCAACCCCCTTTCCATCGGGCAGCGACTCCGCCGTTCGACCCGCTGCCGCATAGACCGCAGGTCTCCGATATTTGACGCTAGACGTTTGACATTTGACTCATTCTTCCACAGGTCTCCGACGTTTGACGTTTGACGTTTGACGTTCGGCTTCTTTTACCTGCGAATCCGCCCACTCCCAGCGCCTGACATAAGGGCGTTAACTTCCTCCACTGAGCAGAAGTTCATATCTCCAGGGATGGAATGCTTCAGGCACGAAGCTGCCGTTGCGAATTCAAGCGCATCACTGGCGGGCATGCCGACCGTAAGTGCATGGATCAAGCCTGCGGCAAAGGAATCCCCCGTACCCACCCGGTCAACAATATCCGTCACATCGTAGCGCCTGCTCACAAAAAAATCCTTGCGGTCGTGTAGGCAGGCTGCCCAACCATTGTGGTCAGCAGAATGACTGCTCCGCAATGTGATCGCCTGGATTTTCAGGTTGGGGAAGGATTCAAACACGCGCTCACACAATTCCCGATACCGTTCCGGTTCCAATTCACCCGCCTCAAGTTCCTTTTTCCATTGTCCATCATCCAGGGCGATCCCCAGTGCATACTGGCAATCTTCCTCGTTTGCAATTCCAATATCCACATTTTGCACCAGTTCGCGCATCACCTCGCCGGCGGATTTACCATATTTCCACAGGTTCTTTCGATAATTGTAATCGCAGGAGACCGTCAATCCCATCCTGTGCGCGCTTTCCACTGCTTGCATGGCAACCAGGGCCGCATTCGCGCTCAGCGCAGGTGTAATCCCGGTTATATGGAACCATCCCGCCCCATCCAACAACCGCGACCAATCATATGCCTCTGGGCATGCCTCCATGATGGAGGAATGCTGGCGATCGTAGACCACGGTGGGCGGGCGCTGGTTGGCTCCCGCCTCATAATAATAAGTCCCCATTCGCTCCCCTTGACGGAGGATGCCATTCACGTCCACACCTTTGCCTCGCAGGAAGCTAATGCAGGCATTTGCAAGAGGATTGGTCGGTAATGCGCTGACGAATGCCACCTGCTGTCCGAACTGGGCCAGTGAGACCGCCACATTGGCCTCCCCACCGCCAAAAGTGGCTTCCAGGATCGGCGATTGAAGCAGGCGCTCGGAACCGGGCGATTTCAAGCGAAGCATGACCTCCCCGAAAGTGACGATGCGATTGCTCATTTCTCCTCCGTTTTCTGGCGTGCTGTTCTGACATTCTCCACTGCTTGGGATGCCAGGCGGGTTATCTCTTCGAATCTACTTTCCGCTAATAACTTTGGAGTCGCCATCCAGCTTCCTGCAACCGCATGAATGTATGGGAGTTTCAACCAGGTGATCATATTCTCTGCGCTGATCCCGCCTGTGGGAAGATACCTGGCTCCCGGCAGGGCAGGCGAGATGGCGTTGAGATAGTTTATGCCACCAAGTGCTTCAGCCGGAAAGAATTTGAGCACATTCAGCCCCCGCCTCATTGCCAGCATCGCTTCACTGGGCGTGGCAATGCCTGGGATCACAGTCACCCCTTGTTCAAGACACCAATCTACTACCTGTATATTAAGGCCCGGAGATACGATAAATCTGGCCCCAGCAGAAATCGCTTGCTTGGCCTGATCCATGGAAAGTACCGTTCCAGCTCCAACTAGCATTTCAGGCTGAGCTGCGATCAACCTTTGAATTGATTCTTCAGCATTGCGGGTCCGGAAGGTGATCTCCGCGCAGGGAAGGCCGCCATTGATCAACGCTTCCCCGAGCCGGCCAGCGAAATTGCTGTCTTCGATCTTCACCACCGGGATGATTCCCAGTCCACCCAGTGTGGATAAAACATCCATATGATTGCTCCTTTAAAACCATCCAGGTGGGCGCAACCGTCCCCGGTTCATATGCGTACCTGCACCACCATTTCGATCTCCACCGGTATATTATTTGGAAGGATGTTAACACCGATGGAGGTGCGGGCATGTTTGCCGCGTTCCCCATAAAGTTGCACCAGAAGATCGGAAGCGCCGTTGATCACTTCGGGCTGCCGGACGAAATCTGGTGTGCTGTTAACATACCCATTCAGCTTTACCACGCATTCCACCCGGTCCAGGTCACCCAGAACGGCTTTAACCACACTCAGCAAATTGAGCATGGTCTGACGGGCAGCGGCGTATCCTTGTTGAACATCCAGCTCGGCGCCCAGGCGTCCTTTGTAGAGGATACCGCCCGGGACGTAACAGGTGGTGCCGGAAAGGAACAACAGGTCTCCGGTTTGCCTGGAAAACAGATAGGCGCCCACGGGCGTGGGAGGATCGGGGAGAGTCCAGCCAAGTTCTTTTAAGTGAGTTTCTATTTCCGTCATTTTACCTTCACTTGCTTTTGGGCTTCTCCAGCGAATGAAGGCATCAAGCCTGCTGGAGAAGCCCATTGGTTGGATCGGGTCGATTTCAGAAAGGATGCTTGAACCCGGTCTTAGAACGTGCCATCCGGATTCATGAACTTGATCACGTTATCAATGGTGATCAACGGGGAGGCCAGGAAGGTATCCCGCACGGCCGGTGTGGCACCCGCCAGGATGGATATCATCATGTGCAACGCCGCGCGGCCGATGGTGTCGGAGTTGTTCAAACCAGTTGCGCCATAGTTCGTGTTGTCATGGATGGCTGTCAGGGCGGCGCTTTCACCGTCAACACCCGCCAGGAACATCTCGCTCGAGCGGCCGGCATCCTTGATTGCGGTCTGGGCGCCCAGGCACATGGAGTCATTCTCGCAGAAAACTGCGTCGATCTTCGGGTTGGCAGCCAGCAGGTTTTCCATCAGTTTGATGCCGCCATCCGCGCTCCAGCTGCCGAAATCGGGGGCCACCACAACGGTGATGCCCGGATAGGTTGAGAGGATACTGTTGCAGCCTTTGCTGCGGTTGAGACCGATCGAGTTATCCGCCGGTCCGCCGCGCAATTCCACAACCACGCCCTGGCCATTGAGCCGATTGGCAATATAGGTGCCATCCTGTACACCGATGGTGAAGTTGTCAGGCCCGATGTAAGCTGTGTAAGCATCGGCAGCACCCTGGGTGAATAGCCGATCAACCAGCACTGCGGGTACATTCGCTTTCTTGAGAGCATCCAGGGCAGCCGGGGCCTGCTCGAGCCAGGCGCCCGAGATGATGACGCCATCCACTCCCTGGGCAATGAGATCCTCGATATCGGATTGGAACTTAGCGGCGTCACCGTCTGCATTGGTGGAGACGATCTTGACGTTGCTGTACAGACCTGCTTCAGCAATGACGGAAGCGTCCATTCCAATGAAGTATGGGCTGCTCAGTGAGAAATTCGCCATCCCGAGCTTGAACGTGCGGGCTTCCGTACCCGATGTGGCGACAGTGGTTGGTCCGCAGGCAACCAGGACAACGGCCAGGACCAAAACAAAGCTAATAACCAGATTTCTTTTCATTTTATGCCTCCTCAAGGATATTATCGGTGGATTGAAGGAACACGGTGCAATGCATACTTTTTTTTCTCCGCTTCAACCTCCTTTCATGGTATTTGGATTCAAACGACTGATTGGCGTCGGTCTTGGGATCAGCGCTGTTTGCGGCGGGCCAACACCGCCACCAGGATGATCACACCTTTCAGGATTTGTTGGTAATAGGATTGCACGTTGAACAGGTTGAGCAGGTTATCGATCATGCCCAGTGCAACCACTCCTGCCAGGGTACCAAACGTACTGCCCCCGCCGCCGCCCAGGATGGCGCCCCCGATCACACACGCCGCAATGGCATCCAGCTCGAAACCCGCACCCACGCTCGGCTGCGAGATTCCCAGGCGGGAGGCCAGGATCACCCCTGCCAGGGCTGCGAACAGGCCGGAGAGCATGTATGCCAGGAAAATATTCCAGGTGACATTGATCCCCGCCAGGCGCACCGCTTCCACGTTGCCGCCAATGGCCACGATCGCCCGTCCCGACCTGGTGCGGTTCAGGAAAAACCAGACGATTGGATAACTTGCCAGCATGATCAAGGCTGATATGGGTATTGGGCCGATCATCCCGGCTCCCAGTGAAGCCCGGAAGGTGGGATCGATGGGTGTGATGGGGACATCTGAATAGACATACACCAGTCCGCGGATGGCTCCCAGGGTGGCAAGTGTCACGATGAATGGTTGTAGTTTAAATCGTGCAATGAATAAACCGTTGACTGCACCAACCGCAGTCCCCACCCCCAGGCAGACCAGGATCGCAAGCGGGAGCGGCATTCCCTGGTTAGAGAAGCCTGCCACCATGATGGCCGTTAGGGCTACGATTGGACCGACTGAAAGATCGATGCCTCCTGTCAGGATGACGATCAACATGCCCAGGCTTAGGATACCGTTGGTCACCGCCTGGCGCATCAAATTGCTCAGGTTCCGCTGCGTGAAGAACACATCCGACATCGTGGCGGTCACGACCAGCAGGATGATGAATGCCGCCAGGAAAGCGAAATTCACCCAGTTCGGCCGGCGGTTACCACCTCTGCTCAGCAATAGGTTGCGTACTCTATTTCCTTTTTTTACGATGTTTGAGCTTGGTACTTGATTATCCACATTACTTTCGTTGGTCATTGGATCACTCCTGCAGCCGAGGCGAGCAGCCTTTCTTCATTGGCATCGCTGCGTGGGAATTCGCCCACCAGGCGGCCCTCCCGCATCACCAGCGCTCGATCGCTCATCCCCAGAATTTCTGGCAGTTCGGATGAGATCAACAGGATGCACATCCCATCGCGAGCCAGGTTATCGATGATATGGTAGATCTCAACCTTGGTGGCCACATCGACACCACGGGTTGGTTCATCTAGAATCAATACCCTGGCGTGGGTCATCAGCCACTTTGCCAGGACCAGTTTCTGCTGGTTCCCGCCGCTCAAATGGCTGGCTAATTGGTCGAGTAACGGGGGGCGCACATCCAGGTCCTGCACGAGCTTCTTCACCTCGCCCACTTGTTTATTTCGGTCGATCACGCCAAATCTGCTCAGATGTGAATATGAAGCCAGACTGATATTGTCACGGATCGACAAATTCATCACCAGGCCATCCCGTTTCCGATCTTCTGTGAGCAATGCGATCCCTGCAGATACCGCTTCACGCGGTGACCTTGGGCGGATCAATTTTCCGTTGAGGCGGATCTCTCCCGAAGTGAACCGGTCAGCCCCAAAGATACTGCGCGCCACTTGCGTCCGCCCGCTGCCGACCAGCCCGAACATTCCCAGGATCTCACCCCGCCGAAGGGAGAAGGAGATGTCAGAGAAGGAATTCTTCAGGGTCAACTCTTTAACTTCCAGGGCCACTTCCCCGCTCGGAGGCTTTCGCACCGGGAAGATCTCTCCCAGGTTGCGTCCCACCATCATCCTGATCAGTTGGTTTTGATCGGATTCCTGTGGTCGCACCGTCCCCACCAGTTGGCCATCCTTCAGCACTGTGATCCGGTCGGCGATCTCAAATACCTCGTCCAGGCGATGGGAAATATACAGGATGATCAGCCCTTGTTCTTTTAACTGTCGTACAAGTGCGAACAACCTCTTCAATTCTTCCTGCGAGAGCACTGCCGAGGGTTCGTCCAGGATCAGGATCTTGCGCGGACCGGCAACTGCTTTTGCGATTTCCACCATTTGTTGGTGGGATACGCTGAGCTGGCTGACCAGCTTGTGAACGTCGATCCCCGTAAATCCGATCTCCTTGAGGATGTTCTCCGCCCCGAGAAATGTCTTTTTCCAATCGATAACTCCGTTCACGCGGGTGGTTGGCATCTGTCCCAGCAGAATGTTTTCTGCGATGGTCAGATGTGGGATCAGGCTGAATTCCTGGTAAACCGCATAGATCCCCAACTGACGGGCGCGCATCGGGGATCCTAGCTCGATGGACTTGCCATCCAGCAGGATCTCCCCCTTGTCGCGAGGCAGGGCGCCGGAGAGGATCTTCATCAGTGTCGATTTTCCGGCTCCGTTTTCCCCGGAAATGGCATGCACCTCGCCCATCGCCGCCGAAAAGTCCACACCGCGCAATGCTTGTGTCCCGTCGAAACTTTTACTGATGCCTTTCATTACCAGGAAATCAGAGTTACCCATTTCCAGTTCCTTACTCCGTAGTTATGGGTGGGAAGGCATTGTGCACGACCACGGTCTTCTGATTGGTCATCTCTTCCAGGGTGTCATGCACGCCTTCGCGCCCGTGGCCGCTCATCTTGATCCCGCCGAAGGGCAGGGTTTCAACCCGCAAAGCCGAAGACCAGTTGACGATCACGCCGCCCGCTTCCAGCCGGTAGGCGATATCCAGTGCCTTATTAATATCCTGGGTGAAAACAGCGGACTGCAGCCCAAATGGTGATGCATTGGCCATCTCCACCGCTTCATCGATCGAGCTGAACGGTACCAGCGGCACCACCGGGCCAAAGACCTCTTCCTTGAAGAGCGGCATGTCGGTGGCCACATCTCGCAGCACGGTCGGTTCCATGAATGTTCCGTGCCGTTTGCCCCCCGCCAGCAGCTTCGCCCCCGCCTTCACAGCCCCGTTCACAAAAGCTTCCACTTCCTCGGCGGCCTGCTCGTTGATCAATGGACCAACATCCGTGCTTTCCAGTAATTGGTCGCCCACCTTGAGCGCCTTGGCCTTTTCCGCCAGCAGCGCTGCATACTGCTCGTAAATGGAGTCCTCCACCAGCACGCGCTTCACCGCGCAGCAGATCTGCCCGTTGCCGCGTGCCAGGCGTCCCAATACCACCGCCGTGGCAGCCTTTTCCAGGTCGGCATCCGCCAGGATGATCAGGGCATCGTTCCCCCCCAGTTCCAAGTGCACCTTCTTCAGGTTCTTCGCTGCGATCTCGGCGATCCGCACCCCCACTTCGGTGCTGCCGGTAACGGTGATAAGTTGGATGCCTTCCGAACGGGCCAGGAAATCTCCGATCAAAGCGCCCGGGCCGGTGATCATCTGGTGGGCATATTTTGGCAGGCCGCATTCCTGCATCAGTTGTGCGATTTTCAACAATGTCAATGGGCAGGCGCTGGGCGGTTTCGAAACCACGGCGTTGCCGGCTGCAAGTGCTGCCGCTGCCTTGTGACCCCATAACTCGACCGGGTAGTTGAACGGCACGATCGCCGCCACCACCCCCAGGGGTTGCCGGATCGTGAAGGCAAAATGGCGCTCGTTTCCGCGCACCGCATCCACCGGCATCACCCGCCCGAAGATGCGTTTGCTTTCCTCGCCAAAACTGCGGAAGATGTTGGCCGTCACCATCACCTCGGCCCGTGTCTGCTGGATCGGCTTGCCGTTCTCAGCCGCCAGAAGCTTGCCCAGTTCCTCGGCTTGCCCTTCGATCGCCAGGGCGATCCGGTTCATGAACTCATACCGTTGGAGGGCCGTCAGCTTGCGCATCGCCACTTTGCCCTTCTGCGCAGCCGCCACCATCCGCTTGGCATCCTCCAGGGTCCCGCGCGGTACCCTATCCAGCACCTCGCCCGTCCCCGGGTTGCGGATTTCCATCCAGGCCTTATCAGACGCTTCCACCCATTCGTCTTCGATGAACATTTTCATTTTGTTTTTTCCTTTAAATATTTCAGAGATGATTGGGTCCCTTGGGATCCCGCGTATTCCCGGATTATGAGTGCTAAGCAGAATAGCCCCAGCGCCTCGAGACTCGCCGCGTGCTCTCCCAGAGCAGGGGACCCAGTTGCATGGCCCGCTCGAGGGTGATCCGTTCGCATGGCCCAGAAATACTGATTGCCGCGATCGCCTTGCCAGAGTAATCCAGCACCGGCGCCCCCACGCATCGGATGCCGGGCTCGTTCTCTTCATCATCCAAAGCAAAACCCTGCGAGCGAACACTCACAAGTTCGGCGCGCAGGGCGGCGGGTGATAATTCTGTATGGCTGGTGCGGGCTTCCAATTGTTCGGAAAGCACCGCATCTAGCAGTTCCGTGTTGCTGAAAGCCAGGATCGCCTTGCCCAGCGAAGTGCAATACATCGGCAAACGCGATCCAATATGGGATGACATGCCTAAAGCGTGCGGGCTTTCGATCTTGGAAATATACACCACCTCTTTCCCCGAAGGCACCGCCAGGTGGATGGTTTCACCGGTCTTTTCGGCCAGCTCTTTCATCACCACCAGGCTTTCATTCCTCAGGTCGCTTTTTGCCAGGAAAACACCCGCGATTTCGATCACCTTTGCCCCCAGGCAAAACCGATCTCCATCTTTTCGCTCAGCCAGGCCCAATTCCTGCAGTGTGACCAGGTAGCGGTGGGTGGAACTCTTGGGCATTTTGATCAGCGCCGAGAGTTCCGCCAGGCTGATGCCCATGTCAGCCTTGGAAGCCAGGATTTCGACGATGTTGATTGCCTTCGCCACGGTGGTGGAGGCCGGTGACACTTTTGGTCCGCCGGTCGCTTTTTGGCGGATTTCTTTTATCGGATCAATTTTGGAGGGCTTTTGGCTCGAATTGTGCTTTACAGGCATCGCTGTGAACCCTTTTTCTAAACAGGAGGGACGAAAGCATAATTGTCGGGAGTAACACCGATTCCATATGACGGTATGTAGTGCTACTATATGGAACGTTATTCCATATAGTAGCACGTGCCGGATTACATGTCAATATCCTTTCTGGTATTCATTATTTGTAAGCTTGGTAATCTACCTTCTCTGATTCCCGCCCGGGATGGGAAAAAAGAAAGTCATGGGGTTGGTGGGCGCCTTTCCCAGCCTCCGGGAACATTTCCCAAGGCCGGGGCAAGGAAGGAAGTGAGTAGAGTAACATATGGCCAAACTGGCCGTGGCGGGATATATCATGATCCCGGCCCGTAGCAACGAGCCACCTTTCAACTTCCCCGGGAAACCCCTCGAGCTGCTGGCAGAAGCTGAGCATGAACGCTGAATGCAATCCAAGCTCGATGACGCTTGGAAGTATGCCCCAGTAACAAACAAGGCCAAGAAGCTGCACAACTGCCTTGTCCCTTGGAAAAAGCTGCCGTAAGATGAGAAAGATAAGGACCGCGACCTGGCGCGTGGGATTCCGCTGATTTTGGCACGGGCCGGGTATGCGATTGTAAAAGCAGGCGTTTAAACTGGAATGAAGGGAATATTCGTGTCTTGGTTTACACAAACCGCACAAGTTGATCATCGCACCTGGTTGTTGGCCTGCCATCTGGGTTTATCAGGCGGTGTAATAAGGAGACTGGATTATGCCCGACGTTTTCATTTCCTATTCCCGTAAGGATATTGCCTTCGCCCGCCTGCTGCATGAAGCGCTTACGCAGGGTAAAGTGGAAACCTGGATTGACTGGGCGCGTATCCCGATCGGCGAGAAGTGGTGGAATGAAATTTCCGCTGCCATCTCTCAATCCGATATCTTCCTGTTCATTATCAGCAGCCATTCGATCGGTTCGGAAGTGTGCAAGAAGGAAATCGATCAGGCGCTCAGCCATAACAAGCGCATCATTCCCATTATCGTGGATGACACGCCTGAAGCCGCTATCCGCGAGTTCGTTCCTGATCTGACCGCCATTAACTGGATCATCTTCAAGCGGGGTGATGTTTTCATGCTGGAGTCGCGCCCGGATGAGAATCTGAAGCCGGAAGAGCAATCGGTGGCGCTGCCCAAAACACCTGAGTTCCGCCAAGCCGTGGAGAAACTGAACGCTGCCATCCACACCGATTGGGGCTGGGTCAAGGCACACACGCGCTTGGAGACGCGGGCTCAGGAATGGGACCAGCACAAGCGGGATCGCAGTTGGCTCTTGCACGGTAAGGATTTGGGCGAGGCGGAAGGATGGCTGGCCCAGGCGGGTGCCAGGGAGGACCCGCAGCCCACCGATTTGCAGCGGCAGTTTGTGCTGGCCAGCCGCAAAGGAGAGAGCCGGCGGCAAAGGATGACTCTGGTGGCCAGTCTGGGAGCATTGGGCGTCATCTCCATCTTCCTGGTGATTGCCATCCTAGCCGAACGGACTGCCCAGGTAAATCTGGCGCGCTCCGAGAGCCTGCGCCTGGCCGCTGATGCCGAGAACATATTGGCTCAGACGTACGGAAATGTTGAAACAGCCGCTCTGCTGAGCCTGCGTGCCCTCCAGGGAGGCTACATTCCACAGGCCGATGCTCCTCTGCAGAAGAGCATGCTGCATCTGTATGCCACGCGCACCTTCATCGGGCACACCGACGCTGTAACAAGCGTGGCGTTCTCGCCGGATGGGAAGTACGTGCTGACGGGGAGCCTGGACAATACGGCAAAGCTGTGGGATGCCGCCACGGGCGCAGAAGTGCGCACCTTCAGCGGGCACTCGGGTTCTGTCGAAAGCGTGGCCTTCTCGCCGGATGGGAAGTATGTGCTGACCGGGAGTTCGGACAAGACCGCGAAGTTGTGGGATGCCGCCACCGGTGCGGAAGTGCGCACCTTCAGTGATCCCACTTCAAGCATTGTCAGGACGTTGGTCGAGATGAAGCGCTCGAACCACAGTGTAGCCTTCTCGCCGGATGGGAAGTACGTGCTGACGGGGAGCCTTGGGGGGCAGCCCGCGAAGCTGTGGGATGCCGTCACGGGCGCGTTGGTGCGCACCTTCAGTGGGCACACGAACATTGTCAGGAGCGTGGCCTTCTCGCCGGATGGGAAGTACGTGCTCACCGGGGCCCTGGACGATACAGCAAAGCTGTGGGATGCCGCCACAGGCGCGGAAGTGCGCACATTCGGGCTTACTGGTTGGGTTATGAGCGTGGCTTTCTCGGCGGACGGGAGATACGTTCTTACCGGTGGCACGAACGACGATCCGACGCTTTGGAATTCCGCCACGGGTGAGGTGGTGCAAACCTTCATCGGGGACGCAAAAGGTGCTATTAGCGTGGCCTTCTCGCCGGATGGGAAGTACGTGCTGACGGGGAGCCTTGGGGGGCAGCCCGCGAAGCTGTGGGATATCTCCAGCGGCGCGGTTGTGCGCACCTTCAGCGGGCACACGGACAGTGTCGAAAGCGTGGCCTTCTCACCCGATGGGAACTATGTGCTGACGGGCAGCTCGGACAGGACGGCCAAGCTGTGGGATGCCACCAGCAACGCGCAGGTGCGTACCTTCAGCGGGCATACGGACTCTGTCTGGAGTGTGGCCTTCTCGCCGGATGGAAAGTACGTGCTTACGGCGAGCTCGGATAGGACCGCGAAGCTGTGGGATGCCGCCACGGGCGCGGTTGTGCGCACCTTCAGCGGGCACATGGACGTTGTCGAAAGCGTGGCCTTCTCGCCGGATGGGAAGTATGTGCTCACAGGGAGCGACGACGCTACCGCGAAACTGTGGGATGCTTCCACGGGTGCGCTGGTGCGCACCTTCACCGGGCACACGGCTGCTGTCTATAGTGTTGCTTTCTCGCCGGATGGGAAGTATGTGCTGGCGGGGGGCCAGGACAGGACCGCGAAGCTGTGGGATGCAGCCACAGGGGCGCTGATGCACACTTTCACCGGGCACACGCAGGCTGTCATCGGAGTTGCCTTCTCGCTGGATGGGAAGTACGTGCTGACAGGGAGCATAGATTGGGACGCAAAGCTGTGGGATGCCGCCACCGGCGCGGAAGTGCTTACCTTCAAGGGGGACAGCTCTGTCGAAGGTGTGGCCTTCTCTCCGGACGGGAAGTACGTGCTTACCGGGAACTATGAGCGCACCGCAACGCTGTGGGATGCCACCACCGGCTCGGCAGTGCGCACCTTCAGCGGGCACACGAGCTATGTCGGCATTGTGGCCTTCTCGCCGGATGGGAAATATGTGCTTACGGCGAGCTATGACAACACCGCGAAGCTGTGGGACGCCGCCACGGGCGTGGAAGTGCGCACCTTCGGCGGGCACACGGACGCTGTCACAAGCGTGGCCTTCTCGCCGGATGGGAAATATGTATTGACGGGGAGCATGGACAAGACGGTTGATCTGTGGGATACGGATTCCAGTGACACCATCCTCTGGGCGTGTGCACACCTGACGCGCAACCTGACGCCGGAGGAGCGCACCCAGTACTTCATCACAGCAAATACGCCGACATGTCCCGCGGTTGATCCCGCCCTCGTATATGATAATTCAAAGCTATTTTCTGGCAATTTACTCCATATTTGGAGAAATATAAAGTTACGACCAAAAAGACCATATTTAATAAATGGAGGAAAATAAGTTGTTTCGTTGGGAAACCCCAAGGTTATCACGATTCCCAGACAAACAAAAAATGCGGTGCACTATTGAATGCACCGCATTATGGTCTTCCCATTCTCCCTTTATGCTTTGATCAATCCCACCGTGACATTTTCTCCGTCGAACTCAACCGTCACAATTTCACAGGAGGGTCCAGGATTGGAAAAGCTTAGTTCCACAGTCAACGTTTCGGCGGTGACGTAATCGCGGTTGGCCTCAATTGCATCCTTTAGCCCTGGGGTCGCCGTCACATAGACCCGGACGCGGTCTGCCACATCCAGACCGGCGGTTTTGCGTAAATCTTGAAGCCGGCGGACGAACTCGCGCGCCAGCCCTTCTTGGACTAATTCGGGTGTCAATTCAGTGATCAGGGCAGCCAGATATGCCCCGTCATTTGCAACAGCAAAACCTTCTTTTGCCTGGGCGCGGACTTCCACTTCATCGGGTAAGATGCCGTATTCCAGGCCTTCAGACGTCACCTTTACTGGCTGTCCAGCAAGAAGCACGGGAGCAGCAATGCCAGGATCCAGTGCAGCGATGGCTTTCGCCAACCCGGGGAATTTGTTTCCGTATTTCTGACCGAGTTGCCTGGACAGGGGTTTAACTACAAACGAGACGGCTTCGCCGCTGGCGTCTAGCAAGCGGACTTTCTTGACATTTAACTCATCGGTAATGAGGGAGGCGTAGGTCTCTACAGCGTGACGTTCTTCAGGTCGGGCAAGGGCAAATGCGGCCTCGGATAGCGGCTGGCGAACCTTCCGGTTAGCCTTCTGGCGGGCATTATGGCCCAGTGATACCAGCTTCATTACAAGAGCCATCTCACGGTTGAGGGTTTCGTCTATTTTTGATTCGTCCGCTTTCGGCCACTTTGCCAGATGCACAGATTCTGGCGCTTTCGCATCGATCGAACAGACCAGGTTACGGTACATTTCGTCGGCCAAGAATGGCATGGCTGGCGCCAGTAATTTCGCCAGAGTCACCAGCGCAGTATACAGGGTATAGTAGGCAGCCTGTTTATCGGAATCGGATTCGGACTTCCAGAAGCGCCTGCGAGAGCGGCGCAGATACCAGGTGGAGAGCGATTCGACAAAGGCTTCAATGGGACGTGTTGCCCCGGGGACATCATACGTTTCGTATGCCGTCGTGACATCCCTGACAAGGGTGTTCAGGGAAGAAAGTAACCATTTATCGAGGTCATTGGTCGGTTTCATACTCCTGGTCAGATCGGGATTGTCGAGGTTGGCGTATGTGACAAAGAACGAGTAGACGTTCCAGAGCGTCAGGGTGAAATTCTTAACCACATCCGTTACCATGCTGGCTGCGAAACGACGCTCGGCGTTGGGCGGAGCGGAGGTATAAAAGTACCAGCGAAAGGCGTCTGCGCCTGATTGATCGAGAACCTCCCAAGGGTCAGCAACATTTCCTAGGTGCTTGGACATTTTCCGCCCATCCGCATCAACCACATGCCCGAGACAGATGACATTTTTGAAACTCAGCTGGTCGAAAAGTAAAGTGCTGATGGCGTGCAGGGTGTAGAACCAGCCGCGCGTTTGGTCTACAGCTTCGGAGATGTAATCGGCCGGGAATTGATTGGCGAATTTTTCCTTGTTCTCGAATGGATAGTGCCACTGCGCCATTGGCATCGAACCAGAATCGAACCAGACATCAATCAAATCGGGAACGCGCGCCATCCTGCCGCCACATTTGGTGCAAGCCCAATTGACGTTGTCCACATAAGGACGGTGCAGGTCAAGGGACGACAGGTCGCGCTCGGCTTTCTCCGAGAGTTCCTTAACCGAGCCGATACATTCACGATGTTTGCAGTCCTGACATTCCCAGATCGGTAGGGGCGTGCCCCAATAACGCTCGCGGCTGAGTGCCCAGTCAATATTGTTGCTGAGCCAGTTCCCGAAGCGGCCATCCTTGATATGCTCGGGCACCCAGTTGATTTGCTGGTTGAGTTCCACCAGCCGGTCTTTGAAGGCACTGGTACGGATATACCAGGAATCGCGGGCATAGTAAATCAGCGGAGTGTCACAGCGCCAACAGAAAGGATAGGTATGGGTGATCGTTTCTGAGCGAAATAACAGGCCGCGCTTATCCAAATCAGCGGTAATTGAAGGATCGGCATCCTTGATAAAGACGCCTCTCCAGGGCGTGATCTGCGGAAGGAAATTCCCGTCGGGGCCGACCGTCATCAGCAAGGGTAAATCGAATTCATGGGATACTTCCAAATCATCCGCCCCGAATGCAGGAGCGATGTGGACCAATCCCGTGCCATCCTCAGTGGTTACAAAATCGCCCATCACCACAAAATGCGCGGGTTTTTCAAGAGGCATGAAGGTAAAGAGCGGGCGATACTTGGTGCCTTTCAGTTTTTTACCCTTGAATCGTTCCACCACCTTGACCTTCTCCTCCCGGAATACTTTTTCCAAAAGAGCTTCGGCCAAGATAAGATGTTCAGTACCACCCTCGGGAACAGCGCGTTCAACCGTAACATAAGCTACATCAGGTCCGGCAGCGACAGCAACGTTGGCGGGCAGTGTCCATGGAGTTGTCGTCCAAACCAAAAGAGAGGTCCCGGGTTTATCCACCAGAGGCAGACGCACAAAAACCGACGGGTCGGTGGCATCCGCGTAACCCTGGGCAACTTCATGGTCAGATAGGGGTGTGCCGCAGCGCGGGCAATACGGAACAATTTTGTAGCGTTTGAAAAGCAGGTCGCGCTCCCAGAAGGTTTTTAATATCCACCAGACCGACTCGATATAGTCGTTGGTGTATGTGACATACGCATCACCCAAGTCCACCCAAAAGGCGATGCGATCAGTCAGTTTTTCCCAATCTTGGATGTAATCAAAAACGGACTTTTTACATAAAGCATTGAACTTTTCGATACCATATTCTTCAATCTGCTGCTTGTTGTTGATGCCAAGTTTCTTCTCAACTGCAATTTCAACTGCGAGACCATGCGTATCCCAACCACCGCGGCGTGAAACGTGGAAACCGTTCATTATTTTATAGCGCGGAAACAGATCCTTGAAGGCACGCGCTTCCACATGATGGACTCCCGGTTTGCCGTTGGCAGTTGGCGGCCCTTCATAAAAGACATATTCCGGCGCACCCTTGCGAAGTTCAATGGTTTTTTGGAAGATTTTATGCGTTTTCCAAAATTTTAAGATGCCCTCTTCCAGAGCGGTCACTTCGAATTTGGAAGAAACTGGCTTAAACATATGCACCTCAACAATCGTTTTTTCGAATAACCAAAAAGAAAACTCCCGTCTCATCCCAGAGACGAGAGTTCAATAACTCGCGCGGTACCACTCTGCTTCCTGTAAAAAAAGGCACTCACGGTATGGTCAATCGGCTCATACCCTGCCATTATAACGGTTGGTTTCCGGCTTTCTTACTCACACATGGTTTTCAGATTGCGGCTACGGGAGGATTTTCGGCCATGCCCACTGACCCGGCTCACACTGTTTCCGGGATCGCTTTCAGCAGTGCGGGGCATACTCGTTCCCATCATCGCTTATTGGTTCCAAGTTGGGCTGAATTATAATAGCATGATACTTCTCCCGCAAGGATAATAATCATGATCCTCCAGATCAATGGACTCAGCCTCCCCTCCAATGCAATAGACATCCGCACCACGAAGGGTGGCATCATCGCCAAATCATCCCATCTGACTTTGAGCCTGCCCTCAGCACCCGAACGCTACCTTTATTCAGGCTGGCAGTCCTGGTCTCTGACCGTCTGGGTGAACATAGACCGGTCGATACGACCAATGCGCCCCCGCAGTATGCACCCTATGCAAACCGATCCGGTCTACGCTGACAAATTGGTTCCGAACGGATCCTGGTATGGGGCAGTGGAACTCTCTGGCGGAAGGATCATTTTCCTCGGAGCCCTGGGGTTAGAAAGCCATGTGACATTGAATGGACAATCCCTCGTTGGGTCATATGAAAAAGGGGAAGGGGAATGGTTCATCGCAACTGGTGATGAGAACGAAATGATGACCCGCTACGCCGAATTGCTGGGTGAAAGCTTTGGGGGTAAAAGAACCAACTCCGACCCGCGTGTCTGGTGTTCCTGGTACAGTTTGTATACAGAAATCAATGAACAGAACCTCCTAAAGATTCTGGGTGACCTGGGATCCCTGAACAGTACCCATGGCTTTCCTTTCGACATATTCCAGATCGACGATGGATGGCAAATCAGCATTGGTGACTGGGAACCGAACGATAAATTTTCATCCGGCATGGACAGGCTGGCCGCCAAAGTTAAAGCGACAGGACGCAAGGCTGGCCTGTGGCTGGCTCCCCTGCTCGCCGTCCGCTCATCGAGCATCTTCCGCGAACACAAAGACTGGCTTCTGCACGACGAAAGGGGAAAACTGGTATCGGGGGGATTCAACTGGAGCGAGCCACTCTACGCTCTGGATACCACCCATCCCTCCGTACTGGACTGGCTGGTAACCCTGATGAAAAAGATTCGCAGCTGGGGTTTCGACTATATCAAACTCGATTTTCTTTACGCAGGTGCCTTGCCTGGTAAGCGATTCGTGGAGACGCCGCGCGAGGCTGCATACCGAAACGGGTTGAAAGTCATCCGGGCAGCGTTGGGAGAAGCTTACCTGCTGACCTGCGGAGCACCGATCCTGCCATCCATCGGTCTCTGTGACGGGATCCGAGTCGGTCCGGATGTGGCCGGGCACTTCAGCTCCCACCGGGATGACGACCTGTTGATGAATTTCGCCATTCCCGGCGCGCGAAACGCGATCCGGACCACGTTCAACCACCTGTGGCTCCAGCCGCTCGTCAAAACCGACCCGGATGTGGTTTATTTCGGCAGTCAGCAGATCAATTTGACCCCATGGCAAAAATCCATGTTGCAAGACCTGGCTCAAATTTGCAATTTCAAGGCAAGCTCGGATATACCGGCCTGGCTGACAGACCTGGAGCGGTCTGAACTGCGCGAATTTTTGGAGAGCAAGCCCGAGATCCGTAAAACGGGACGGACAGCTTACCAGATTGGTGACCATGAAGTGGATTTCGGTCCTCATATCGGCATGCCTTCCCCGCCCAGCACGTTTACCAATTTCCAGGGAGCCGTACTTGGCGGGCTGGCAAATGTGTCGATTCTGATGAAAGTATTCGATAAGCTGGGGAAAATTAAACTGCAGAATTGGTTGAAACAAAATCCTGTCTAATAACAAAACTCCCGCAGTCCAAACGTATGCGGGAGTTTTGTTTAATAACGACACTCTGAACTAAATTCCAATCCAGATGACTTGCAGTGCTTGTTATCGCGAGGCTACTTATCAACTCGTGCTGGCGGGACGAGAGTATCCCCTGCTCAATAGCTCCAGCGCGAATTGGGGCTTCTCATCACCAGCGCAGTGATCTCGATCGAAATATCCTCTCATCCGGTCCATGATCCGGCGCCAAATTCCCTTAGCCGTAAACATGGACCGGAGAGAGGTATATAAAATTGATCAGTTACCGTCCCACCAACGGGAAGTAATACCGATATAGCAATGTAAAGGTGGCAACATTCGGGTCGTGATCACTCGTGCCACGCGCCACATCGGTTGGATAGTCAGCCGGGAAATCGCTGTTGATGTGCGCAATGCGGAACTGATTGAGATCCGCCAGCATCGGCGCGTTGACAAACATCTGGTCGAGCGTCTGGGCCATGCCGAGATAGACATAGCTGTACGCAGCCTCGGGTGCCTGGCTAAGCAGAACATCCCACAGATTTGTCAACCCCAGGCTCGGGTCATAAAGCGACCCAAGTTGATCGCTCGCGCCGTAGGCGATGTCGTCCGGGCGCGGGTAAACGTTCAAGTCACCGCCGACCACGATGCGTGCGTTCGGTTTCGCCCCCTGCAGGAACGTCACAATGGCTGCATTGTATTTGGCCTGCTCTGTGCGATGTGCCACACACGAATCCGGCGTGCTCTTAAAGTGGTTATTAATCACATAGACATCGCGGTAGTTGCCAACACCAATACTGGTGCTGTAAATGCGGAATAGACCGATATCAGGAGCGCGCGGGAAAACCCAACTGGTTTCGCAGGCACCCGTGAAACCTGAAGGCAGTACAGCGTTCAGAGTCTTAGGATTCGAAACGTCAGCATTGGCAGCCACACCGGCACCGGGATAAACAATGGCAGGAGCGCTACCCAAAATGGGATCCCCGGCAGCGGGCAGGAGTTCCACTCGATCGGTTCGATACATGTAGGCCGGGGCAATACCGCGCAGGTCCGAACTATTGGGATCCCAAGCGGCATCATAGGTCGCGCCACCGAGGGAGGCGACCTTGAGCGCCAATTCCTGGAGCACATCCGGTTTTCTGTCGGTGTAAGTGCCATCGGTCGTACTGCAGGTGAATGTACCACTAATAACACTACAGATATCCTGGTTCTCTACTTCCTGAACCATGAGGATATCCGGGTTGTGCAGGTCATTGATAATCTGAAGAGCAATATCATTCAAGCGAGCCTGGTAAGCGGCATCACTGGCGGGCACGTAGTCAAAGGGGGAATAGACATCAGCAAGGAAGGGAGTGCCAGTCTTGGAACAACCCGAGTCGCCCACAAAATCGCAGCCGGAGAAGGGGTTATTGCGGTAGTCGTACAGGTTTTCCAAGTTATAGTCAACGATGCTGTAGTTGAAGCTGCGGTCGAAGGTCTGAGGCGGATTATTAGCGGCAGGATCAACGCCGTCACTAAAGGTGGGCTGGTCAGTGATTTCGATCCGGTACTTGCTGAAGGTGTAATTGACACCACCAATAGGTGCATTCGTTAATGTATCAAAGGTGCGGGCTGGATCGATCAAGGTCTGTGCGTCCCCTGCGGTGGCCTTGATCCCCAGGCTGCCCATCAGGATGCGGTAACCATTGCCATCCCAGTTGGTAGCATTGTAGTTGTCATCAAGCGGATGGGCATCGCGGAATGATCGCCGCGCGTAAGGATCGGTTTTCCCGGCAATCGTGCTATCCGGGCGTGCCACCCAGATCTCGGCATCCGCCGGGCTAAAGACGTTGCGACCACCGAGGACTATACTATCCAACGGGACCTGCGTACGCATGCTCTGGAGTCTTTCCCAATACCGGTTCGCATCTGCCAGGTTGACAGGGGGGTTCGCCACAACTGGAGGAATTTCAGAATTGAGATTCACGTACTTTCTCACGACATCAATCACAGAGAAGGGGCTCACCAATTCTGTCATGTTGTAATATTCGCTTACCTTACCCGACAGAATGATTTCGTCTCCGACAGCAGGCGTATAGGTTCCTTCTATACCGCTCATGGTGCTGGCGGTGCTCATGAAAACGAACATTCCGTCGGAGGTATTTGCATCGGCATCTGCGGTTTCAGATGTGTTCTGGATGAAAAAGCCTTTATAAGTATTTGCGGAATTGCTGATGGCTTGCAGGGTCTTTTCGTATATCAACCCTTGAATCGTTACAGTTTGGCCAACATACGGCGATGTGTGCGTGGTCCCGTTATCCGTATCTCCGACAGGGCCATTGACCGTACCGATAGGGAGAATAGCAGTCACTGTGAGAGCAATCGATGCACTACCAGGGCGACTTTCAGCATCACCGATCGTACAGGTAAGGCTCTTTGCACCTGGAGTTGTGGTTTCGTCTATCGTCGTAGAAAAGGAGAAAGTATTATCCCCGGCGGCAACATCGCCATTCGTGCCATCATCAAAAAAGACCTGGGTTGCCGATCCACCGATGGAAGTCAAGTTGCACGTCACATCCAGCCCCGTGCTCGTTGGATATGATCCAGGCGTAACAGCAACAGTGAGCAGTGAGCTATACCCTTGCAAGACGGATGTAGGATTTGCCGTGCCGATGCCGCTAGGATTCGTCGCCGCGGCTACGTTCAGGCTGATTGTCGGGCTGGTGCTGCGAGCCTCTGAATCCGAAAGGGTGCAATTGAATGTCTTGCCGCCCACGATCGAGCCAATTCCAATGGTTGCCTGGTAGGAAAAGATATTGTCTCCTAATGTAATATCACCATTCGTGGCATCATCGTAAAAGGTTTGAGTGGCTGAACCGCCAATCGTAGTCAAATCGCACGTTACGCCTAAACCGGTGCTGGTCGGGTTCGTCCCGGGTGTCACTGTCATGGTCAGGAGTGATTGCTCAGTAACGCCCACAGTAGCAGGAATGGCTGCGCCAATCCCCGTTGGTGGGGTGGAGGATGCGACAATAGTGGTTACAGTCTGAGTCGAAGAGTTATTGGATTCGTTGGATTCTATTATGTCATTTGATGGGTCTGCGATTGCATCACCAGGAGAGACAGTGATCGTTCCAGGGAATGAGGATGTGACGTTAACGGTCAGTGTAGCGCTGGTACCTGCGTTGATAATGCCATCAGAAAATGTGACAATGCCACCTGCCTGATTGGCAGTAAAACCATTCGATACACCTGAATTGTTATAGGTCACGCCGCCTGGCAGCGTGAATTGGACCGTGATGTGCGTCGCGTTTACCGTACCAGTGTTTGAGACAATCAATGTGTAATCATAAGCAACACCAGTTGCCGAGTTTGCGGGACCGCTGATGCTAACGGTGAGATCGGGCAGCGCTTGGACCGGAGCCAGCGCAACGCCCCGGAAGGCCGTGTTGACCATCGCTGTCGCAAGATCAGTCAATGTAGTTGTACTCGGCGCGACATTATAACCAGCTGTGTCGACAACACTAAAGAGTTTTGACCCACCCGAATAGGTGCCGAAGAGCGTCACTGTAGTGCCGCTGACAGACGCGGTAAGTCCGACAACGGAGGCGGCAGCAATAGTGCCGTTGGATGTCCATGTTCCACTAATAAGAGAGTATTTGAGGATCTGTGCTAATGAATTGTCAGCCACATAAAGCGTGTCATCACCAGACACAGTGGGACTCAGATCCGCAAAGAAAAAGGCATATGGACCTCCAGATGAGGTTGGAAAGCCGGGGATACTGGTGATCGCCTGTCCTGCTGTTGTTGGTGTTCCTGTGCCAACGGTACCAATACGAAACGCACTACCTGAACTGGTGGAAACATAGAGTTGATTATCGTATATGGCCGTAGCGCGAAGATTGGTTGGGCTCCCGCTCCCGCCGAGAGATGTGGACGTGGTACTCCCCAAGGTTGTGTAATGGATACCACCGCCCGTGCTTGTACCGGATATCCAGAGATCGGTGCCGTTCGTCGATGCAGCGCCGCGTGGATTACCGCCGCTGATCGCGTTGGTGAGGGCGGTCGTGGTATTGATAGAACTTTTCCAGTCGACGAGGCCAATGACGCGGTTCACGGATGTAGAAGTGGTTGTAGGGAGGGATGCGGTTCCGACAGCCGCATCATAGCCAGTCATTACGAGATATTGACCATCGGTAGAGCGTGTGATCAATCCTTCGCTTGTCGCAGTTCCACTGGCAACCAGCATCCTGTTGGAACCAGATGTTGCCGTTGGGAGTGGGATTGACCGCACTAAAACTCCCGCCGGTGTG
>Ga0209638_1000536_pt1 | contig 24967 bp, 18 predicted proteins | sample BarGraNGADG00211_FD_184490 | JGI IMG/M metagenome (GOLD analysis project Ga0209638, IMG submission 184490) | Arctic peat soil microbial communities from Barrow, Alaska - Barrow Graham LP Ref core NGADG0002-211 (SPAdes) (version 2) | ecosystem: Environmental > Terrestrial > Soil > Wetlands > Peat...
TCGCCCTCCTGCACCACGTGAATGACCGAAGGATCCAGTCCACGCAGTACGATGGGCACGTCTCGGTTGTCAGGCTTGCGCGTGATGGAGCCGAGGTAGGTGTCTCCAGGGTTCAGTTCGTAGCTCCAGACCTCGTGGGGCAGCGAGGCGGGTGCTACGGCCGGTGTCGCATCCCAATAGTATGCCAGTGGTGGCAGCAGCAATTGCCCGAGCAGTGGCTGCTCGCAGAGTGACATCGAGATAGTCAGCCTTGACCGGGCCCGCGTGCAGGCCACGTACCAGACGCGTCATTATAATTGAGGAAATTGCGAAGGATGGCGCATGTGAGCCGAAAGCCGGACAATATCCCGGAGTTCTGCCACCTTGGCGACGGGCAAAGCAACTGATTCGGCGATGAAGGCATCGTCCAGTCCCTGTTCAATGCCCCAGAGCACTAAGTCCACCGCCTCCGACGAGACATGCAGGACATCCTGATACTTGTCCTCGATACCAGGCAGCATCTCCGGATTGGGGCTGCGCTCAAGCACCTCGGTCGGCACACCCACCCGGGCTGCAATAGCCAGAACTTGGCTGCGGTACAGCATCTTGAGTGGCATGAGATCGGCCACGTCATCCACCCCGAACTTCACAAAGAGTCCCAGCAGGTCCTCGCTCTTGTGCGCGCTGCCAACAACCATCAGGCGATGTAATTCAGCATAATGATAGGTTGTAACCATGCGCAAACGCTGCTTGGCATAGATCGAAGCAAGGGCCTCGCGGGTCAGCTGGTGGTCGGTGCCGGCGATACCGGCTAGGTAAAAATTACCGTCATCATCGGAGAGATAGCGCCTCACCACCGAGGCAACCAATTTTTTGTTGGGCACCTTGTTGGCGATAAAATCGTATACCCCGCCCGATTTATTGAGTTTTGTGGTGTCCTGGCGCACTGTCTTGATGCCCAGGCGATCGGCAACAAGGGTGGCAAATTTGATGGCGTCCGGCGCACCCTGCCTATCTGGAAGAAGAAGCGCGGTCACCTTGTCAAGACCGACTGATTGCGCGCAGAGAGCAGCCACGGTACTGGAATCCAGCCCACCAGACAGCGGCACCACAATCCCCGTCCGTCCCAACTCGTTCATCTTGGCGGCAATGAAGGTTTCAATGACGGGAATTATCCGATCCAGGTCGAGCTCAAAAACAGAACTGTCCAACTTCATGATCCCCCCTCAGAGCAGGTCGCGATATTCCCGTTCCGGAAACTGATAGGAACTGTCATCCAGGCTGGCCGCGGCGTTTGCCGGCCATTAAGCCAATAGCATTGTTCGTCATGGCCACAGGCTAGGGTACTGGGGTAAAACTGTAAAGCCACTACCCCGGTCGCGCTCTCTCGTTATGAGCGGGTCTCTTTTGCCTGTTGCCGTTTAACGTACCAGTTCATTAGCCTTTGGACCAAGCCCACTTTTGCCTTTACCCCACTCGCGCTTTCTCCCGCTCCTCCTCTCTCGTCCGAAGGACCAGCAGTATTCTGTCATTCTTCACCTTCGTTTTCTCATGAGGTTACGGAACCAGTTCACCTCCATGTTGGATGAGTCGATGTGCATGTCAAGAGTGACCCCTTCCACTCCGTCATTCCCTCCCCGAGGACTTTTGTCCAAGGCAAGGGGTGCTCCTCACGAGTATTTCTTTGCAATACGAGTGGCGTTCCTCGGCGAATGTGGAAACCCGTCCTCTGATCTGTCATTCCCGCGTATGCGGGAATCCAGTCTTGTTTTTGTTGTGTGCCCGTTAATTGGCCGCTGGCGCGCTTGCAAGGAGTGATCGAAAGTGTACGATAGAAGAGGAATACTGGTAAACAGGGGTCCTGTAGAAGAGAATACCCGGAGGGGCTCAAATGAACAGTGATACACTCACGATTGCCGGCCTGTTCAGCCAGGGAGAGCTCATTCAGTATCACCTGCCATGCTTCCAGCGAGGGCACACGTGGAGGCAGGAGCAGTGGGATGACCTTCTCATGACGTCTGGAGCGTCTATGACGAATCGCGGCTGGACGGAGGCAATTGACACAAGAACTACTGGCACCATTGTTCTACTGTTGGACGTTGGAAGACCGGCGGATCTCATCACAGTCAAAAAACTAAGAGCCATTCTGCTGTGAAAAACAATAGAACGGTCCTTAAGGCTTCAGAAGAAGGAGATGGCCTGGATGATTAGCGTTGCGACTACAGAGGTCGAAGATGTCGCTATTGATGACGAATGGAATCTCAGTGATAGTGAGGAATACTTAATGCATACTATACATGCCTATCCAGCCAAATTCCCTGCGTTCATCGCTTCCAAAGCTTTTGACTACGCCCAGCAAGAAGGTGTTGATGTAGAAAAGGTTGCTGATGTTTTCTGCGGATGTGGTACGGTCGCTTTAGAGGCGAAACTGCACGGCAAAGATTTCTGGGGTTGTGATATTAATCCCGTAGCTACTCTAATAGCAAAAACCAAAAGCGAAAGTTACAAGACTGAAACGCTAGATAGATATTGCAGAAGGATAAGAGTATCTTTTGAAAGAGTAGAAGTCCCCCAAAATGCATATACCGTTTCTAATGAGAGATTGCAATATTGGTTTACTGAGAATAGCTATACCGCACTATATAAATTGAAACAATCGATTAAGCAGGAAGTTCCTAGAGGGAAATACAGAGATGCCTTCCTTTGTTTATTCTCTTCTATTCTCAAAGCTTCATCAAGATGGCTTACGAAATCAATAAAGCCACAAATAGACCCCAACAAGCGTGAAATAGATGTCGTCAAGACTTTCTATATACACTTTCAGAAATTCATCCATGCTATCGATCAAGTTCAAGATCACGAAATAGCCAAGAGCGAAATTGAGATTGCCACTGAAAATTTCCTGGAACCACATAAGTTGCGTAAAGTGGACTTGATAATTTCGAGTCCTCCTTACGTTACTTCCTATGAATACGCCGATTTGCATCAGTTATCAACTCTTTGGCTGGATTATGCTGATGATTATCGTGACCTTAGGAAAGGTTCTATTGGGAGCGTCTACAATAGTACGGGATTTAGTCTAGATCTAGATTCCCTAAATGCTGTGGGGCGTGAAGTAGTACAGAACTTGCTGAATAACAAGAAAGCTACGGCACAAGTCCGTTCAGTTGGCAGGTATTATCTGGATATGCAACGAGCCATTCATCAATGCTCAAGCATGTTGAATAATGCAGGAATGGCATTCTTCGTCGTTGGAGATACTGAGTATATGGGTGTAAAGGTTAAGAATTCGGTGCATCTAATTCAGTGCCTCACGAATGAAGGCTTCACGGACATAAAAGCGGCAAAAAGGAGAATATCCAACAAACTTCTAACGCCCTATCGCGATAGCATCGGAAGGTTTTCTTCTGATAAATCACAGCGAACAGTTTACCATGAGGAATATGTCATTAGCGGAAGGATGTGGCGACAATGAGCGAAAAGCTATCGATAAGGCCATATGCGCGCCTGATTACCATGCTTGGTGATCAATTGATAAAGAACGAATTGATAGCGTTAGTGGAGCTTATTAAAAACTCATATGACGCGGATGCCTCATGGGTGAAGGTCAGCTTTGTCAACTTCGGCGACAACTATTCGCTGACGTCATCCTCAAAGATAATCATTGAAGATGATGGTTGTGGAATGAATGAAGACATACTGAAGCAGCACTGGCTAAACCCAGCCACACCTGAGAAGCTCAAGAGAAAGGCTACAAACCCAAGAACCGACAAAGGCCGTATCTTACAGGGCGAGAAAGGCATCGGACGTTTTGCGGTCTTCAAGCTTGGAAAAACGATAAAGATCATTACACGATGTCAGATTAAGGACGGAAGCGGTCGCTTCGCAGATGGAGGAGAACCGATAGAGAGTGTTCTGTGGTATAATTTTTCCAAGTATGATGACAACTTTCTTAAAGAAGATGGCGAGGAGAAAACTCTTTTCCTTGATGATCTGACTGTTGAGTTATCGAGAGAGGCTCCGGAGAGAATTGTCGAAAGAAGCATAACACTTGGGACCACTACAAGAACACGAGAGCCACACGGAACCATTATCGAGATAAGCAATCTCAAGTCTGAATGGACTCTAAACCGCGTTGAACGCGTTCAGAAAGAAATAGGGAAATTACAGCCAATCTTTGCCAAGGAAGAATCGGCGGATTTTGGCGTCTGGATGTACAAGGATAATTCTGTCATCGAGGCACGAGAAAGCTACAAGGGAAAACTCTTGAATTGCTTGGAGAATAAGTCGGTCCTCAAAGTGACGGATGGTAAGTACACAGCAGATGATAACAGCATCACCTTTAGGCTAAATGGAGAAGAGCACCACCTAGATTTCTCTGATCCTGATATTAGTGGCCTTCTTCAGTTCAAGAAGTATTTCAAAACGTCCACATATAGGACTGAATGTGGCGACTTTACGTTCGAATTCTACATTTTTGACCTCAGAGTCAATTCTGAGAATCCCTCAAAGTATGTTCTGGACAAGGACGAAAGAAACATCGTTCGTGAACATAGAATATACCTCTACAGAGATGAAATCAGGGTTATGCCATATGGCGATGTCGACGATGATTGGCTCAGAATCGATATGACCAGAGGTACTGTCAGTCTCAGTGAGTTCTTGAGCAATGACCAAGTCGTTGGGTGCGTTTACATCTCGCAACAAGATAACCCGAAACTGAAAGACAAGACGAACAGAGAGGGTCTGATTGAAGACGGGCACGCGCTGGAAGATTTCATAAATGTCTTGCAGTTGATTCTCAGGTATTTGCGCAAGAAACCGTTTGCGCAGTACCTGATTGAGAAAGAAAGGAAAAAGGAAGTCGATCGCATTAGGCGTGGGCGCCCGTCTGAACTGATTGAGGTTGCCAAAAAGCAGTTCATCGGTGATACAAAAGCCCTTGCTTTCTTGAGAAGTTTCGAGAGCAGTTATGGGCAGGAAAGAAAGGCACTTCAAGACGGGATTGTCAAGATCGAGAGTCTCGCAGCAGTAGGCCTTTCGGTCGAGACAGCGTCACACGATGTCATGCTGTTCATAAGCAGAACTTTGGGACAACAGGACGCTATCATAAAGGACTTGATGCATGGGCAGGAAATCGACAGGGAAGAACTACTATCCAGGCTTACCCTTATTAGGGGAAATCTGTCAATGGTCGAAACACAGCTGAAGGACATTCAACTACTCTTCCCGTCCACGAAATCCAGGACGAAGAACATCAATGTCAAGGACATCGAGGAGAAGGTCCTCGGCCTGTACAAACGACTGTTTGATGAAAGTCATGTTTTGGTGTCGCTGGAATCCACAGGAAGCCCTCTAATTGCTCGTACCACGGATGCAGTCTTGCTTCAGGTATTCATTAACCTCTTTGACAACGCGCTGTATTGGCTCAAGACAGTTGACGGTGAGCGCAGAATACTCGTCTCAATGGATGGGGACGAACAACGTTTGATCTTCTCTGATAGTGGTCCTGGTGTCAAGCCTGATGATGAAAGCTACATCTTTGAGGCTTTTTACTCAGGAAAGGGTGAAGAGGGCCGCGGATTGGGTTTGTATATCGCGCGGCAGTTACTAGAGAGGTACGACTATTCCATCACGTTAGCCGAATTCTCGAAAGATAGGCTTCTGAAGGGTGCCAATTTTGTCTTGGAGTTTGCGAAGGAGGAGTGAACGAATGGATGTTGAGAAACTGTTTAGTGGCATTGCAGTCATTGTTGATGACGAAATAGACGACAAGGATTCGTCGATATTCGCCATGAAGAAAAATATTGAGAAGAGAAACATACCAGTAGTCGCATATGCGACACTACCTAGGAAAGAAGTGATTCGGTCATTTGCAGATGCTTCCTTTATCATCCTGGACTGGGATTTTTCGCGCGGGTTGAAGCAGGGACTTGGGGAAGCAATTGAGATCGGGGATGAAATGCGGGCAGAACAGGAAAAGGAACTGATTGAGTTCATAGAGAGACTCATGTCGGATGTCGTTGTCCCCGTGTTCATATTCACAGCGCAAAGAACGGACGGTGTCATGAAGAGACTGCATGAGGCTGACTTATGGAATGACGGTAAACCTAACAGGATATTCATCAAGCAGAAAGTTGGAGTTGCCTCAGAAAACGAGCTCTTTCGTGCGATCGAAGATTGGGCAAAATCGATGCCCTCCGCATACGTGTTGAAAGAGTGGGGCAAGGTGCTCTCGGACGCGAAGCGTGACATGTTCTTGCGGATGTACAAGTGTTCGCCGGACTGGGCGAGGATTATCTGGGATACGCTGAAGAAGGATAGCGAGCCTGACTGTTGTCATGCCTTTGGAGAGTTCATGACGAGAACCTGCGTAAACAGCATAGACGGGTATTCTTTCGACGAGAGTGTGCTGCTGGTCGCAGCCGATTCCGGCCCATCTGCTGATCTGGAAGAAGTCATCCAGGGTGAACATTATGCTAGCTATGATGTGAACAAACAGCCAGAGCGAGCGTATACAGGTGACCTCTTTAGGCAAGGCGAAAAGTACCTTCTGAACATACGGGCTCAATGCGACCTAGCTCGAGAAGAGCACCCTGCTCTCTATTGTATCGAAGGAGAGAGACTTTCGGCTATAACGAAAGATATCAAAATGACAACTAAGGGGGAGTTGGTACTCAGCCCGACGGATTGCTTTTCTCTAGATCGATTGGGAGAAATCTGTCGCACCGATGGAAGGGAGCTCAAGGACATCAACTACAAGTTGAGAAGTCATCGAAATGGCATATTCTTGCACAAGGGCGAAATTCTTGAGAAGAAGCTGGAGATTATTGTGCCATGTGTTGATGGAGAGAAAGCAATCAAGTTTGGGACGGAGCTAGAGACACACAAATTTGAGGAGCTAAAAAGTTGTCGCGTGGGACGCGTTCTTCCTCCGTATATAACGCGAATACAGCAAAAATGTGCGCAGACAATTGTCAGAGAAGGCGTAATGCCTATTCCTGATGGACTATTCAGCGATTCGGAGGCGTGATCCGACTTCTATGTTGAATACCACAGTCTTGTATGGAGCGCTTTGACGTGGGAGAAACGTCTCAAAGTGCGTCTTTCTTGTTGAAACTTGCAACTATTGGGCTCCGCAAGAACAACGGACCGTGTTACTCACCACAACGACCAAATATCTCATTCCCAGAAGCGACAACAGATAGACAGACGGAGACAAGACCATCTAGCGGAGCATTGACATTTCTATTAGTGAACCAAGAGATTGCTACGGGTCGTTCTGTCGTTGGGGTCAAGCGTTGCCGTTTGGAAGTCGTACAACCGCAAAACGTGCCACGAGCGACCGAGCTTTCCTCGGACAACCGGGAGTATGTGCGGGGTCAGCGTATGTTCCACTGGAGAGCAAGTACTAGTTGACCGCATATCAGAGTCTGCTCGCGAACAGTGTGCATCTCTGGAGACGCAGCAACCGGGAGTAGCGCCAGCACGGGAGGCCAATTAAGTGTGAGGCGCCAGCTCAGATGCTGAGACTCCTGCAGGAACCAGACCAGGTCAAACACGTCACAGCCCTCGAAGGGCACTGTCTGCGTCGTCCTCTTCTGGTACACTCGTCCGATGAAGGCGGCCAGTTTGTTGCCGAACATTGTCGGCAGATCATAGGCACGGACGAACAACATGGTCATGGCTGTGCTGATCGGAGCCCCCAGTCACCATAGAGACCGACCTGTTCAAGGGCCAGATCGCAACGAGAAAGCGGCATGGAAGAGTCGGATGAGCTGTGGACCAGCCCGAGCTCCTTCAGGACAGGGAACTTCAAAAAGACGGGCATCTCTGTTTCCGGGCACCTTCGTCTACATGTTGCTGTAGTGCAGAGAGCGCTGGACATACGCCTGAACAGCGTCTGCAAAGGCCTGAGCATCGACGGCTCCATTGACGTCAAAATCAAGGTTCTCGGACAATCTGGGCAGGCCGTAGAGGAGATGCGGGCACGACCGGCCGGTGAACAGGAGAGCGCGATACGCTGGACGATTGTAGACAAACTCGAGGACGTATTCTTGCAGTGCTTCCTTCAGTTTGGTGCGCAGCACAAGCGGAGCCACGCCTGGGTTGGTGGCAATGATCTCGGAGAGTGGTTCTTCGGTCGTAGGATGCTCTCCTTTGAAGAATAGTCAGGATGTGCTTCATCTTGGGGACGTTCGTCGAACGGACGAGCGTAGCGAATCGACGGCGTTCCCCGAGGACAAGTGCATCCCAGTTAAACCGGCCCGTCTCAAGCAAATACGTCTTTGTGTCTCGAGCGGTCTTGAACGGTCGAAGGCGTCGAACAAGGCTTTGGCCGGCGATCCGTCCAAACAGCGCGGACGGAGGGTGGCCATGTCGTGTGTGGAAGTGCCGGCCGTTGTGCGGTACGCGGGGTGGGATCAGCGCCCGCAACGGCGGAAACACTCTCGACCAGGCGCGATCTGTCTTCTTTTCTCCACGGGCGTTCCCCGTTTGACCCCTGCCCATACCTATGATTAGCCGATAATGCTACACTAATACCGGAAAGCAGCGGTGCTGTCGCCTTGATGGCTGACACAGAGGGGGAAGCATGGTACGTGGAAAGCTTAATGACAACAAGACAGGAACGAATCTCGGTCATAGCCACTCTGCCCAATCGCAACAAACCGGCAGAACTGTGGAGCTGGAATCGATCGAAGAACAAGTTAGGTCGAAACAGCGAGTTACAGACCACGGTGAGGTGTTTACAGGCAAACGAGAGGTCAACGCCATGCTTGACCTGGTAACCGACGAGACCAAACGAATCGACTCCCGCTTTCTTGAACCAGCTTGTGGTGTCGGCAATTTCCTCACGGAGGTTCTTGCTCGAAAACTGCGTGTGGTCAAGGATCGCTATGGCAAGAACCAGCTTGAATATGAGCGGTACGCCGTGTCGGCTGTCTCGTCCATCTACGGTATTGATATCCTCGAAGACAATGTCGAGGAGTGTCGTAACCGGCTCTCTGAGATCTTCGATCAGGAATACACCGGTCAGTTCAAAAGGCGAACTAAGGCACGATGCCGTGAAGCAGTGGCATTCATCCTCAAGCGCAACATCATCCGGGGAGATGCGCTCTTGCTGAAGACAGTGGGCGAGAATCCACAACCCATCGTGTTCTCTGAGTGGACGTTTCCCTTTCACGACAGCCGGATCAAGCGAAGGGATTTCAGGTTCTCAGAATTGGTGCCTGCTGCTCTACAGACCCGGAACACGCAGGATCTCTTCTCAAAGGGCGCATTGGTTTCTGACACCGGGGGCAAGGTGTTCATTCCCGACGAAATACACAGCGAATCACCAGTCAGTTTCTTGAGAATTGGAGAGGGACATGAGTAACGACTACAATCCGGATGTACTGTCCTGTATTGCAAACCTTAGCAACGACGAAGTGTTCACGCCACCCAAATTGGTGAATCAGATACTGGATTTGCTTCCAGCCGACATCTGGAGCGACAAACACGCTCGTTTCCTCGATCCTGGGTGCAAGTCGGGCGTGTTCCTGCGCGAGATTGCCAGGCGTCTGGACGACGGATTGGAGCAGCAGATTCCTGACCTGCAGAGTCGGATCAACCATATCTGCAAGAATCAGCTTTTCGGTTTGGCAATCACGGAGTTAACATCTCTTCTTTCGCGCCGTTCGGTGTACTGCTCCAAGACAGCGAACGGGAAGTACTCTGTCTGCACAGTGTTTCACGAGACACAGGGCAATATCCAGTTCAAACAGGTGGAACATACCTGGAAGGACGGACATTGCATTCTCTGCGGAGCAAACCAAGACAATTATGGAAGAAGTCTCGAGTTCGAGACCCATGCCTATCAGTTCATTCACGCGGACAACCCGGAGGAGATCTTCAAGATGAAATTCGATGTGATTATCGGAAACCCGCCATATCAGTTGAGTGATGGTGGATTTGGAACGAGTGCCACTCCAATCTACCAACTATTCGTTGAACAGGCGAAGAAGCTGGACCCTCGGTTCATGATAATGATTGTCCCTGCACGTTGGTACTCTGGTGGCAAAGGGCTCGACCGTTTCAGGGAAGAGATGCTCAACGATACTCGCATCCGTGAGATTCATGACTTCCCTGATGCTACGAACATCTTCCCTGGAGTGCAGATCAAAGGTGGCGTGTGCTACTTTCTGTGGAAACGTGATGACCGTGGGTTATGCAAGGCCATCTCCTATGACAAGGACGGGGTCGTGTCTGCGGTGGAAAGACCGCTTCTAGAACCCGGCGCCTCCACTTTCATACGGTACAATGAGGGGATTCCCATAGTAAAGAAGGTCTCCGGCAAACACGAGCAGTCGATCATGTCTCAAATCAGCCCGAGAAAACCATTTGGATTGGCCACAAACTATCATGGAAAGAAGACTCCATTCGCGAGAAGTATTACCTTGTATGAGAATGGAGGTGTCGGGTACATCAAGGAGAACGTGCTCAAGAGCAATCTGGAGATCGTGAACAAGTACAAAGTGCTTATACCGAGAGCAGGGAGTGGCAGCGATTCGTTTCCTCATCCAATACTTGGTCGACCATTCGTTGTAGATCCACCGAGCGCATGCACAGAGACGTATATGGTAGCGGGAACATATGGCGATAAGCGTCATGCGGCTAACCTCGCGACATATATCACCACCAGATTCTTCAGGTTCTTGGTTCTGCTGAACAAGCCGACCCAAGATGCAACGAGCAGGGTATACGCGTTCGTTCCCGTTCAGGATTTCAGCAAATCCTGGACTGATGAGAAACTCTACAAGAGATACGGCCTGACGAAGGATGAAATAGCCTTCATTGAATCCATGGTACGTCCAATGGAGGCACACGATGAATAAGGAGTTCTTTCCGCCCCGGCCCGAAGCAAGGCCAACCATCTATGCCTACGAGGACACGAATCCCCAGTACGCTGGGCTGCTCAAGGTCGGCTACACCTCGGTAGACGTTCGGCGTCGTCTGGGCCAGCAGTACCCAATAGTGAAACCCGGCAAGCCGCCATACCACATTGTCCTCGAAGAGGCCGCCATGCGCAACGATGGGACGGTCTTCACGGACCATGATGTCCACCGATACTTGCGAATCGTTGGAATCAAGAATCCAGAGGGCGAATGGTTTCGGTGTTCGGTGGAGCAGGCAAAGGCGGCAGTCATTGCGGTCCGAACCGGGCAACTGAACGAAGAAGACCGGGACCTGGATTTCAAGATGCGTCCAGAGCAGGAAGCCGCAGTTGAGAAGACGGCTGCCTATTTCAAGAGTTTTCGGAAAGATAACAAGGACAAACCACCGCACTATCTCTGGAACGCAAAAATGCGGTTTGGAAAGACTTTTGCCGCCTACAAACTTGCCCAGAAGATGGGCTGGCGCAAGGTGCTGGTGCTGACCTTTAAGCCGGCCGTGCAGAGCGCATGGGAAGAAGATTTGAAGCACCACGTTGATTTCAAGGGATGGCAGTTCATTGCGCCGGGCGGGTTGTCGTATGAAAAGACCGACAAGGCGAAACCGTTCGTCTGCTTCGGCTCTTTTCAGGACTACCTTGGCAGAAACACAAGCACAGGAGGAATCAAGACCAAGAACGAGTGGGTACATGCTACCAGGTGGGACTGTGTGATTCTCGACGAATACCACTACGGAGCCTGGCGCACCCTCGCCAAGGATCTCTTTGAGTCAGAAGACGAGAAGGAAGCTGAGTTCGGCGAGGGGGAAGGTATCGATGACTTCGACGAGCCGCTCATGCCCATCAGCACCGACGCGTACCTCTACCTGTCCGGCACGCCGTTTCGTGCCATTGCATCAGGCGAGTTCATCGAGGAGCAGATATTCAACTGGACCTATTCTGATGAACAACGAGCGAAGCGGGATTGGAAAGGCGCGGACAATCCCTACGCTGCGCTGCCTCGCATGGTGCTTCTGACGTATCAGGTACCAGACGCGATTCGCGAAATCGCCATGCAGGGTGAGTTCAACGAGTTCGATCTCAATGTCTTCTTCTCTGCCACAGGTGTTGGAAAGAGCGCAGAGTTTACGTATCAGGACGAAGTGCAGAAGTGGCTGGACCTGATCCGAGGTTCTTTCCTGCCGACCGGCGTTGATAACCTCAAACTGGGAGCGCAGAAACCACCAATGCCATTTTCGGATGTGCGCCTGCTGAACGTACTGTCTCACACGTTCTGGTTCTTGCCCAGTGTTGCATCGTGTTATGCCATGCGGAACCTGTTGGCGAGAAGGCAGAACCGATTCTATCACGAATACAGAGTGATTGTCGCAGCGGGAAGCGCTGCCGGAATAGGGCCAGCGGCGTTGCCACCTGTGCGTGACGCGATGAGCGAGCCGCTGAATTCCAAGACTATTACTCTGTCATGCGGGAAGCTGATCAACGGGGTAACGGTGAAACCGTGGACCGGGATTCTGATGCTTCGCAATTGTTCGAGCCCAGAGACATATTTCCAGGCTGCCTTTCGCGTGCAGTCTCCCTGGACAATCAGGAATCCCGACAATATCACGCCAAATCGGGAGGAGATCATTAAAGAAGAGTGCTACGTCTTCGACTTTGCGCCGGACAGAGCGTTGCGGCAAATCGCCGAATACAGTTGTCGGCTGAACGTCAACGAGTCGAATCCGGAGAAGAAGGTCGCGGAATTCATCAGCTTCCTGCCTGTGCTGGCTTATGATGGGAGTTCCATGAAGCAGATAGATGCTGCCGGCATCTTGGATATGGCCATGAGCGGCACTACCGCCACTCTGTTGGCTCGGCGCTGGGAAAGCGCGTTGCTCGTGAACGTGGACAACGGTACGCTGCAACGGCTCATGGGCAACAAGAAAGCCCTGGATGCCCTTATGAGCATTGAGGGCTTTCGGACTCTGAATCAGGACATCGAGACGATTATCAATAAGTCGGATGCCGTGAAGAAGGCGCGCAAGGACGCGAATGACAAAGTGCTCTCCGTCAAGGAGAAGGAGGAACTCTCCAAGGAGGAAAAGGAGTACAAGAGCCTGAGGAAGCAGATTCAGGAGAAGCTGATCAAGTTCGCCACGCGCGTGCCCATCTTCATGTATCTGACCGACTACAGAGAACGCTGCCTGAAGGATGTCATCACGCAACTGGAGCCGGGATTGTTCAAGAAAGTCACCGGCCTGACCGTGAGGGACTTCGAGTTGCTTGTAAGTCTTGGAGTATTCAACAGCAATTTGATGAATGATGCGGTCTACAAGTTCAAGCGGTATGAGGATGCCAGCCTGAGCTATACCGGGATCGACAAACACGAGGGCGAAAACATCGGCCTCTACGACACGGTACTTACTGCAAAGGATTACCAATCTACGTTCGTGAATGAGACCGCGCATGATGCACCCATCTCTGAGTCTGGTGCGGACTAGGAGATGGACTCCAATGTCGTACCGGTGATGGCGGACGTGCACGTCGCAGAGCCCACAACCGCCCCGACGTTGGGAATGCGTCGGTGCGCCGTGGTAATGGGCCGGGGGTCCGCTTGACTGGCGCATATCAGGTGTCTAGGAAGCAGCATCACACCGGAACTGGGAGGATACTATGAGAGTCGCGCATGTTGATTCATGGAAGGTTGCCGACGTTGTCTTAAAGAATGGGGTCTGGGGTTCGAACCGGTCTCGATTTGGCAAGTGGGAGCACGGTGAGACCTTAGTCCTGCTGGTTGACAAGGAGGGAGTGCTCGTTGCGACGGTGAGCGGCAAGCCTTTCACTTCTGACCAGATGATCTGGGAAGACGACCTGTACGAGTATCGCATCCCAGTCCATATCGAGAAGGTTCTGCGAGGCGCTGCAGGAGCAACTGCCAACCAGGCAGTCCGCAAGGCTCTTGCTGCTGGCTTGGGCAACATCTACGGCGCCTACATCATGAGCCAGAGCAAACTGCCCGAGGAAGTGGAGAAGCTGGTCCGAGCGGCGCTATAGGGCCAGCAATGGCAACTCTCGGGACTATTGATCTGGGCTATACAAAGGAAGACATCGAGGGTGGCGCCGCATTTCCCCTCCTCAGCCCAAGCTCACAGACATTGGCATATACTGTTGGCAACCAGGGCATTGTGTGCTTGGAACAGGGGAATCCTTATGCTGTCATCAGAATCCCCTGCTCAGGTTGCTCTCCAAACCAAGTGTTGTCAGAGTGCAGGCCACTTTTGGAGCAGGCTTTGGATGAACTTAGTGTGACTGCGCATCTCAACTTGGCCATACACCCAGATTTGTATGAGTACTTGGTTTGGTGGATAAAACCATCAGATAGAAGAATTATCCGGTATGTATCGACAACAATCAATAGAATCAGCGCGAGTGCTCATATTAAAATGACTGACTCTCACGGTAACGTTATCCACGAATCTATTGACGCTCCTATTGTCGACTGTTACAGTCCGAGCCTTCGTTATTGGAGATGGTCCAAGCTATCTGCCAATGTGTTTGATGCATTTCGGAACATGTATCTCGCCCTGGAAAATGAATTGAGTGCGATACATCCCAAACGAGAGAAGAAAGAAGACGAGTGGATAGAGGGTGCCATATCTGATTTTGTGAAGATGAGCCCCAGTGGTGTTCTCAGCACGGTTTGTGGAAAGCAATCACAAGAATCCTGGTTTAAGACCCGTGTTTACGAGGGTGTTCGAGTAAAGATATTTCATGCAAAGGACGGATATAACAGGCTCATGCCGGGTTCGGACAAAGATGAGGATCTTGTTAGGTTGGAACTACCCATAGTAACTTGCATGGTACAGGAGGCGTGGAGGGTACGGAGATTGGTGCGTTTGCCGACCAAGGGAATCATTACAAACGATGCACTCCAAATATGGGCCAAGCGCATTAGCGAGTACTGCACATTGGCAGTTGCGGGGCCTTCATACGATCATAAGGTGAATAGCTCAGAAACTATTATGTCGATGAAGAGCAAACCGATTGTTCGGAATCGTGCGCCCTGGCTAGCTGGCGCGGAAGGTTCGTGTCCTGTGAGTGCTCTCTCTGCGGTGTTGCCTCTTCAGCATGTGTTCATTATGGACGGTAGTACGGCGATCAAGGATGCACCATTGGGTGTGCCACTGAACCTGACTGGATTTGACGAGTTTCAAGCTCAGATTGCTGTTCAGTTGCGCAACGGTGAGTCCTAGAATGATCCTTTTTTCATCCGCATGGGGATGAGCGCGACTGTGCTCGAAGCTTGCAAGAAAGTTGTGCAGGATATTGGCAATGAGGCAAGAAACCAGGATGAAAGGCACGCTGATTGACACGTGGGAGGAGAACCGAAGGGAGGGCAAAACAATGTCCATACGGAAAGCTAACAGGTGTGCCAAACCATCAGAAACGCCGGTTGATACACAGGCGAAATTGCCATGTTTTGATGCAGATGCTCCTTTGAATGACTTGAATCAGGATCTACTGGGACGTGCTAAGCTTGCACAGCACATTGCCGATGGCATAGCAGGCAGCGACAAATCAACCTCACTTGTTGTAGGGGTTTATGGCAGTTGGGGATCCGGTAAGTCGACCGTGCTGAACTTCACTGACTGTCACCTTAAGAGAATGCCCAACGTCATTCGTCTACGTTTTGATCCCTGGATTATTGGCGGAGAGGAAGAGTTGCTCCTGGCCTTTATGACATCACTAGCTCGTGCCGTCAACATTTCTGAGAGGCCACGTGCCAAGAAAATTGCGGGAACCGCAGCGAAGATTCTTGATTATGCTTCAGGGCTTATCAGACTTGGCGGTCTCGATCCGAAGATTGCCCCAATTACCAGTGTGGCGGCCGACGCTTCAAAAGACATCGCAGATAAGCTCAAGGAGCTATCTCAGATCTCACTTGATGGAGAGAAAATACTGATAAGTAAAGGTCTTGAGGAATCAGATGAACGCATTGTCGTTTTTATGGATGACCTCGATCGGCTTGACAAGAGCGAACTATGTGCCGTCATGAAATTGGTCAAACTCATCGCGGATTTCCCGTCGGTAACGTATGTTCTTGCATTTGACGATAGCGTGGTTTCACGGTCAATCGGGGAAATGTACACGAAGGCCGCTACTGGCGAAGAAGCTGAGAAGGCAGGGAAAGACTACCTTGAGAAAATCGTTCAGGTACCAATCCGGCTTCCCGCTCCTACTGAACCGGCTCTCAGGAGTATTGCGCTCAGAACAATCGTTGAGAGCGTAGATCAATACGACAAGATGTTTGAGAAGAACGATCGGGAAGTACAGCGATTGGTCACAGGTTTTGATGCGGGAGTTCTTCCTTTCATTCATACGCCTCGTCGGGTGAAACAAATCGGTACGAGAATCAAGTGGGCGCTCTCAACAATGGGACACGAGGTTAACACAGTTGACGTTGTCCTACTTGAAGCCTTAGCTGTCTGTCAGCCAGAGCTGTACCAGTATGTCCTGGACCGCCCTGACCTTTTCTGTGGGAGGCCAAGAGAATCATCTGACGCGGCAGAGACCAACCGGCTTAAGCAGAAGGCGAAGGAGGAGGTAGAGTCACGCGCGGAGGCAGAAAGGGACGGAGAACACAGAGGTATTTGGTCTTTTCTTCAGAACATCTTTCCCGGCACTCAATGGCTGACAGGCCCTACTACTTATGAGCGGGATGAAAACCTAATATGGGAACGAGACCAACGTGTTGCTAGCGAGCAATATCTCAAGCGCTACATTCACATGACGATTCCTGAGACTGATGCCTCCGATGTGGCTGTGCGTAATGTTATCGATGAACTACCACGCATGAGCACTGCTAAGGGAAAGGCACTGCTTGGCAGTATCTTGACAAGCCAGAATGCGCAGACTCTCGTGTTCAAGCTGCGTTATCAGGCAAAGACATTGGATCAGCCTTCAGCAATTGCCCTTGTTCGTGCCGTAGCTTTGCTAAGCGACCAGTTGCCGCGGGTCGAGGGTATTTACTCGCTCTTGTCGGCTGCTGAGGAAGGTCCTATCCTCATTCGAGATCTTTTCGCAAGGATTGAAGATCTTTCTCTGAGGAAAAAAGTAGCCTTGGAAGTCCTGGGCGAATCTACTAGCCTCCGCTTTGCTAGGGAAGTATTCCGTCGGATTCAATATCGGCCAGAATCGTCCGATTCCAGGCCGAATCTGTTCGACAACGGATCCAGCAATGGCCTGGCTGATGTTGTCTTGGAGCGCATCCGTGATATGGCCAAGAGGACAAAGCCCATCTATGTTGAAAGCCCTGGAGATGCCCAAGACCTACTACTGTTTTGGGAGAGATTTGGTTCCAAGAACGAAGCAAAGAACTATGTCACCAAGACAATACAGACAGATCCAGCCAATGCGATGCACCTGATATATGCTTTCCAGCCTACGCCTCAGTCGCTTGAGACTGGACAGATCTTCAGGGACAGCTTGGATGCAGATTCTTTTCTACTCCTGAGGCGCATTGTTGACGTCTCTGCAATGCGTGCTGCACTGGAGAAGACACTGGGAACAAAACTCGCTGGCGACAAGTTAGAGTACGTGCCTCATGGTGTTGATGACCGACAGCTTGCAGAACAATTCGCCTACTTCTGTGAGCATCCGCCAAAGGAACAGAACGATGCAACAGCTCCACCCCCGGGAAACGCATGACATATTGCAGGTAATAGCACCACTCTTGACCAAACTGTGCGACACACGTTTGTTGATTAGTCCCAAAGTGATCGTGTGCTGACTGAGTGACCTGACCATGCTGCTCGGCCATCAGTGCTCATCGGAATTGCCCTACATGTTCCAGTTTGGATTGTGCAGTCGACTAAGATATGGTTCAAGTGTTTTCAACAGGTCAGCGTAATATGGCTTGAGAAGCACTACTCCCAGGATTCTTGCGGAGATATAGGCCACCAAGGCATCCGAAGGATAGAATTGTCTCTCGCGTTCCTCATCTTGGTTCACTTCGTGTTTCGATTTGTTGTAGAGGCGTGCGAAGTGCTCCAATTGCTCAACCCTATCGCTTGGCAGCGTACCGTTCTCTGCAAGATAGTGGATGCTTTGGCCTAACGCCAACTTCCTGATCCGAACAGGATTCAGGATGGATGTGGTTCTTGCTATGAGGTACTCAGCCACAGCCTCCAGATGCTGTCCTGAATCATTGACGGCAGATTTTGCGCTACGGTAATTGTTCCACAAGTCTTTGTTGCATTCGATGTCTCCAGCGGCGTACTGCAGAGGACGAAACAGCGTTCTGCCAATTCCGCCAGGAAATGGGTTGACTGTTGGGTTGAACGGCATGCAGTAGCCACCAATGCCACCAATTGAAGAATCGAATTTCCAGAAGAAGTCCAACTCGTAGGTATCAGGCTTGTCGTAGATTTCTTTCGTCGCCCGCTCGATTATCTCCTTCTGCTCAGAGTTCAAGAGACAGTCTGACAGTTCAATCGATTCAGGCAGTGCTTCATGATCCATTGGTTCCCCCTATTATCAACGATATCGTATCACCTAATGGGAAAACCGAGAAGCCGGGAATGACACTTAGCGGCAAGGACCTCCGAACTGAGGAAACCAGTGAGGTATCTCGGGGTATTTCTTGTAGTATGCCGCCTGGTTCCAGGGCGATCTGGTACACAGTGACGGCCTGATCATCGGTTTGCTGAGCGGGGTTCGATCGCCTTGTTGACGTCAACAAGACGATCGATCTTAGCCCTGGTCGCGAGCGGCGAACTGAGGATAGCACAGACCAAAGGACGTCCGGCTTGGAGTCGTCCCTGGCATGCACTGCACGGAAGCGGTCTGCCAACCCCGAATCTGTGGGCTGATCGCCGCATGTATTGCAGCCAGACGCCGATGTACTAGAATGGCTACCGAAAAGTACGCGCTTGTGGAGGGACCATGGGTGAAACGGGCACGGTACTGTATCATGTCACAGATATCCACAATCTTGGCGACATCTTCGTGTCTGCCATCCACTGTTGGGATACAGCGCGCAAGCGGCGTGACTGGACGCCATTTCCAGATGCCGTCGTGCACAGGCGCAAGGAGCCCATTCCGCTGACCAGTAATGACGTGACTGAGTATGTGCCCTTGTCCTTCTGCACGAAGTCGCCGTTCCTTTACGATCTGACAGACGATGCAAGTTCGTGGGGACAACACCAGCATCGCCGCACGTATCACGCACCTGTCGACAACGACGACGTCGCGATCCTCTGCCTTGATGGTGCCAGAGTGCTGGAACTGCCCGGGGTCGTCTACAGCGACGCCGATGATCGCACCCGCTCGGTGCACTTCTATGAATCCTGGGAGCTGCCTGCTCATGTCGACTGGGCAGCCGTCACCGCGGCCACGTGTCTGGACGAGAACGTCAAGGCACGCAAGGCGGCCGAGGTCCTGGTGCCGAGGTATGTCCCGTCCGCGCTTATCACTTCGGTCATCCTCTATTCCCACGAGGCGCTTGAGTACCTCCAGGATAGACTGTGTGACCTAGCCGCTGCCAATACCGACGACGATAAGCGATTCGCGCGCTTCATGAACATGCTCCGCGTATGCCCAGACCGGTTCTTTCCGCAGTATGCCGGCGAACACTAGGACTGCTGACGTGCGAGGCGCCGGGGTCATGGAAGTATCCTGATGGAGTCTTCTATCAGAGGTGTCCTGGACGAATTGTGCGGTGCGTTGGATCAGGAGATCGTCGCCGAGCGGTCGGGCCGTACGAGGACGAAGATCCCCCTCGCGGACGGACGGTTGCTTGGACAGGGCAGTGGCAGCGACCTGCTCTACTCGTTCACCTGCTACACCGACGTCAACTTGCCGGACGAGTCTCCGGTCCAGGTGGTTGTAGGGTCGCGTACCGTCCACGGGACTCTCATCAGTTCTGAGCGAGAGGCTGTAACGCTCGCCGTCGGCGAGGACCTGGGCGGCCTCGTCGACAGCGCCGACATGATGCCATCACCGTGGGAGCTGCTGGAGAAGCTCAAGGAACGCCTGCAGGAGTTGCCGTCGCGGTTTGACGATGGACTCTTGCTGCAGTCTCTGGCGCTACAGCAGTCTTGGCGTGGGAGTGCCGCCTACGTGAGCAGCGCGGTCACTGAACAGCTCAACGCTGGCCAGCAGGACGCTATCGCGTTGTGCCTGAGCAATGACGTGTCCTTCATATGGGGTCCGCCCGGGACCGGGAAGTCGACGACGGTTGGCCAGCTCGTACAACAACTGGTTCTCTCAGGCAGGCGTGTCCTCGTCACGGCACACAGCAACGCAGCTGTTGACGTGGTCATGCTGGATGTCGTCAAGGCTTGCGGATCGCTGCGAGAGCTGAAAAACGGCCGCATCCTGCGGTATGGATACGTGAGTAAGGACGAGCTGCGTCAGCACGCTGACGTCATTCCGCTCGAGGTGCTGGCACGGAGCAGCTTGGTTGCCCGGGACATCAAGACGTGCAGGGAACGACGCAGGGTGCTGCTGTCAGCACCTGTCTCAGAGCGTCGCCGCCTGACGGATAGGGAGGCGGCTGAGTTACGCATGCTTCGGGAGACGCTTGCACAACGCTTGCCTGCATATCAACAGGAGGAGGAGCGGCTGGTCGACGGCGCTCAAGTCGTCGGATGTACCCTGGCGAAGTTCTCTATATCAACCGCACTCTTGAAGGATGGGTTTGATACAGTTATCGTCGACGAGGCTAGCATGGCGCTCGTGCCCTACGTAGCACTTGCCGCATCTCGTGCTGCAACCCATCTTGTGCTGGCGGGTGACTTCATGCAGCTCCCGCCCATTGCTATATCCGAGGAACCGTTGGCACAACTCTGGATGCAACGGGACGTATGGCGCGTGCACGGGATCCCTGACGCAGTGCGCGCCCAGAAGTACTTGCCCAACCTCGCGGTGTTGACGACGCAATACCGCATGCATCCAGCACTGTGTGCCACCGTGAGCGACATGTTCTATCAGTCGCGATTACGGAACGCGGATGGGGTCCGTGAGAGGACCGCCCCGCTCGCGGAACTGGGAATCTTTCCGGGTCACAGCATCTGTGCGGTGGACACAAGCCCACTTGCTCCGCGCTGTTACAAGGAGGGCGACGTTGGGACTTCCCGCCTTAGTCTGGTCGACGCGATTGTAGCAATTTGTGTTGCAGCACATGCGACGGCGGGCGGGAGTAGCCGGGTCGCCGTCATCACGCCATATGCCGCACAGGCACGTCTCATGCGCACGATGGCGCGTGAACTGGGATTTGCAGACGACCGTATGTCCGTCTCGACCGTCCACCGGTTTCAGGGTTCTGAGCAGGATATTGTCGTGTTTGTCCCGGCGGAAGGATACCCTCAACCCTATATCGGATACCTGTCGGAGATGCGCGCGTTTGATACCGAAAGCATCGCCGCACGGTTGCTCAATGTCGCCATTTCCCGCGCACGCGGCAAGGTCATCCTGGTCGGTGACGTTGCATACATTGGTCAGCGGCTGACCAAGAACGCGCCGCTGCGACAGCTATTTGCCACGGCGCAGGAGCAGAACGCTATGATATCGGCGACATGGGATACGCTGAAACGGCGAGGGCTTCTGCCACAGCAGCTATGCGCCGATCGAATTGAATTCATCGAGGGCCAGGGGTTCTTGCCTCGCCAGCAGCTGGAGAAGACCTGTGCCTCACCAAACAGCTACGTCATGGCATATCTGCCCTCCGATGTTGCTGTGCCGGATGTCTGGCGTGCGCTTGCTGCGTCTAGCGGGTCCAACACAATATTCAGCTATGGTGGTCAAGCCAATTTCGACCGGCTGATCTCTGAGTTCACTGGGGGGCATAGGAGCTGGGGAACGTCCAGATGCTGCGAGAGTCTGCTGTGTCTCGACGGTCAGCACCTGGTATTGGAGGGCGTCTTCGGCCAAGGGTATGGGGTGCGACACGTTCGCATCGTCCTACACACACCCAAGACCATCGGTGTCTACCTTTTGCACTCAGGTCTCGGACCCACCCGTGAACTGGGCGACGTCATGCGTCGTGGCAGGCCTGCGGAACAGGACCAAGCTGAGCCTCGGCGGCGCACGCTTGAGAAGCAACGTCCGGTACGTGCACCCAAGAAGGCGCGGTCAGCCAACAGAGGTGCTGCGGCGGGCGCCAGGCTTGTATCGAGCCCGTGCCCGGACTGCGGCGGGAGACGCGAGCTACGCGCCGACGTCGACGGCCTGCATGCCGAGTGCATGCAGTGTCACACCATTGAGCCGGTGACGGTGGCTTCGTTATATGGCATCGTGGAGAAAATGGGCGTGCGGTGTCGTTCTTGCGGTCGGCGCATGGAAGCTCGCTGGGCTCCTGCCGGCCGGTATTTCCTTGGTTGTCAGGGCAGCTGCCAGAACACGATCACAGCAAATGCCCTCAGAGAGTGGATACAGGACGGGATCCAGCCAGAGAACATCTATGTTGGGAGTAGACCCCGCGGGAGAGATGAAGAATAGTAGTAGCTCGATGCTATACTCCCGGCGGTGATCCAACGTAGTTGCGGTTGGGTAGCAGAGACTGACAGGGGGGATTCATGGATGCGCACAGTCAAGATCTTGCAGGGCTGTTTAACCACGGGGGTGGGGTCCAGTACATGTTGCCCTACTTCCAACGACAATACACGTGGGGGGAGAAGGACTGGCGAGCCCTACTTGGCGACATAATCCTTCTCTGCAACGATAAGAATCATGACGACTCCACGGAGCATTTCATGGGATCGATCGTCACCGTCAATTCCGGTTTGGCGGGCTCTGCTCCGCGGTATACCCTGATCGATGGCCAACAGAGACTCATAACGATCTCTCTGTTGCTGAAGGCACTCAGCGCTGTCGGGACCGAGGAATTGCAGGACAAACTGCCCTACATCGATTCCCTACTCAGGAATACTCTCGAGAAAGGGGACAGTGTCCTGAAAGTCCTTCCGTGTGAGAAGAACCATGACCGAGCTGCTTTTGCTGCTATCGTCGGGGGCGCCCACGATGTCCCTGATGGTGAGTCGGGAGTTCATCAGGCCTATAACTTCTTCGTCGACTCACTTGAGGGCATGAGAGAGGACCACGAGCTTGATCTACCGCGCTTTCTCGATGCAGTGGTCAGGCACCTGATGTTCATTCGTATCGAAACAACGCCGGATGACAAGCCCTACCGTATCTTCGAGAGTCTCAACGGGCGTGGCGTGAAGCTCACGCAAGGTGATCTCGTCCGCAACTACGTCGCCATGCGTCTCCCTGACCCTGCGGACCAAGATGAGGTCTTCAAAGGTAGCTGGGGAAAGATAGACAGCCTTTTGGACGACAGCCGGGAAGTCGGCCGATCCGGGATGCGGAAATTGACCGCCTTCGTTCGTCACTACTTGGCTACTACCTCCGGAGTGCTGTACGAGGAGCGGAATGTGTACGAGGAGTTTCGGAACTACGCCGAACGGAATGCCAAAGAGACTGCTACGTTCAAGCAGCTCATCGGCCGGGTCGCGAGGTATGCCGGGCACTACGATCGACTCCTCCGTCCAGCTCACGAGCCAGACCAGGAAACAGCTTCCGCGCTCTCTTCGCTGTCACTGTTCGACCAGTCGGCTTCGTACCCATTTCTTCTTGAAGCTTATGAAGCTCTCAGCAACGGTCTGATCTCACGACAGCAGCTCAATGACATGTTGAAAGTGCTGGAGGGATACTTCGTCCGGCGGTTTCTCTGCGGTTATCCAACGAACTACGCCACGAAACAACTGCCCAACGTCTGGCCGGAGGTCAGCCAGACACCTGACCCGGTGGAGGCGCTTCGCGTGGCACTGGGTGCCAGGAAATGCCCGACCGACAACGACATCGCTGAGGAGGCCATACACACGCGATTATACTTGACACCTCGGGCCACGCCGCGTATCAGCCATGTGTTGTTCCGGTTGAGTTGTGCAGCAGAGTCAGGTATTGACGTACATCCCGTCGTGAGTCCTACCATTGAACACATCATGCCCCAGACCCTGAGCGTGATGTGGCGACAGGGGCTTGGTGAAGATGCCGACGAGATCCAGGCAAGGTACGGGGACACGCTCGCGAATCTAACGCTTGTTCCGCAGGATTGGAACTCTGCGTTGTCTAATCGCCCCTTCAACGAGAAGAGGTTAGTCTTCACCACAAGCAAGTTGCCCCTGAACTACGTCTTCTTTGCGCAGGTCGGTGATGCATGGGGCGTGGATCAACTGAAGAGGCGTGGCCAATGGCTTGCAGGGCTTGTGAAGTGCGTCTATCCCGAGTTCCCTCGGGCGGAGCCGGTTGCCGCCACAAACGGGGGCTCGCCCAAGTACTTTGAGCTGGACAACAAGGTCGTCGTTGTTGGCTCTTGGCGTGATATCACAGCCGCCACTGTTCAGTTCATCATTGATCACGGGAAGTTCGAAATCGCGAGAAAAGAAGCGCCAGCTGCCTTCAAGCAAGAGGAGGAACAGGCGGATTGGCCGCCACGCTGGAGGAAGCTGTCGAATGGTTGGCGTGCCTACACGGCCAGGGGAGCTAAGGGGACGACGCGTTTCTGCAGACGCTTGCTGGAGGTGAGCAACCTGGTCGACGTGACATGGAATCCCATGTTCGAGAAGGCAGAAGAGGACGGGTCCGAAGAGTTGGGATAGCATAAGTCGGCACGCACAGAGAGGAGTTAGTTCGTGATCTGGTCTTCAGCTCGTCGAGCGGTATTTGAGCATCCAATTGGCGCCAACAAGACGGTCAGTCTCGACTCTGCCCGCTTGCAGAGCGTTGAGGACAGTAGGGCAGCGGCCCTCGTCATTCGGATGATACGTGAGGACAGAAGGGAGGAATCATGCAACAGACAACTCTTATGGTGCTTCAGAACAGACTGATCGCAAAAGCGCTCGATGACCTGTCGAAGCCGGCCGCTTCCATTCCGTTCGCCGTCAAGCCAGAGGCAGACCGGCTAGTCAAGGACCTGGCAGGACATCCCCATGCCTTCGTCATCGCCTGCGTGATGGACCGCGTGATCGAGGCAGAGCAAGCTTGGGGTATACCCTACGAGCTGCAGCAACGGCTGGA
>Ga0209638_1000537_pt1 | contig 24955 bp, 17 predicted proteins | sample BarGraNGADG00211_FD_184490 | JGI IMG/M metagenome (GOLD analysis project Ga0209638, IMG submission 184490) | Arctic peat soil microbial communities from Barrow, Alaska - Barrow Graham LP Ref core NGADG0002-211 (SPAdes) (version 2) | ecosystem: Environmental > Terrestrial > Soil > Wetlands > Peat...
GGGTGAGGCTGGCGCTGGGAGTGGCGCTTGGGGTGAGGCTGGCGCTGGGAGTGGCGCTTGGGGTGAGGCTGGCGCTGGGAGTGGCGCTGGGATGAGCGGGATTCACCAACGACGTGTACAAGGTCGCCAAGGCACTCGGCCGCTGGGCCGGGAGTAGGAGAATGGCACTCATCGGAGCCAGGACCGCCGCAACCGCGATCAGCGCGACAACCCTTGGTAGAGACGAGCGGGCGGCGGAGGAGCGGGTCACGAGGACCAGCAGATAGACCCCCAGGCCAACCGCGAGACCCATGTACGCGCCTCGCGTTACTCCCAGGCCCATGGCGACGATGATGAGCGCGGCCGGCACCGCCGAAAGGACCCGTCGTCGGGCGCGGAAATACTCCAGAGCAAACGGCGCCATGGCCCCGAGCAGACTCGCGTACAGGTTTGCCTCCCATGCAAGGCCCGCGACTTTGGGTGGCTCGCCTTGATTGACTTGCATGCCCGGGATTCCGTCTGGACCGGCAATCAGGAAAGCGATGGCGATGATCAGCCCAACGATTGCGTAGAAGACCCCGGTCGTGACGAACCAGCCCCCTCCGTCAGCCCGAAGGCGAACCAGGAGCGCAAATGCCACTACTCCGCCGGACATCGAGATCGCAGTCCAGATGAGCATGCGAGCACTTGTCGCCATCTGCGGCGCGTAGAGGAGGGACGACAGGATCAGGATCGCGAAATACGCAGCGAATGCCCCGATGATGACGACGACCGGCCGCACCTCTGCCCACCGTGGCCAGCGTCGTGATAGGGATAGGGCCAGAATCGCCGCGAGGATCGCGGGCTGCTCGAGCCGGACGCGCCCCACGGAAAGGTCAAGCGTTTCTTTGGACAGCGAAGCCAGAAGGACCAGCAAGCCAAAGGCTGCAAGAGGGCGCGACGGCACGAGTCCGACGATAAGGCCGGCCGCGACCGACGCCACGAGCGCAGCGGCGACTGCAGATGGTGTCCGGCCTCCCAGGACGACCAGTCCGGTCATCGTAACCGAGGCGACCAACAGACCCAACGGAAGAGAAGCCGATCGCAGTCCGGCGCGATACGCGCCCAACCAACGGTCGTAGGTAACCTTCTCCATCAGCAATCAGCTCGGTTCACCGAATTCGCCTCTTCCATCGGCGAGCGAAGACGCTGCGCCTCTTCCGATCGTACGAAATCTGGGCAAGGATATCAGGCGTTGTGCCGCCGCAGCTCTGCTCAGGAGATCTGCGGAGGGCAAGGCGAAGGTGCCGTCCGGCCGAATTCAATAACAACAAAGACCTTCGCTGCTTTGTTCGAACTCTGGCTTACCGCGACGCCTCCGGAGCGACGCAACGTGTGTCGACGTTCGTAATTCGGGAGACGATTTCAAGTGGGTCGCTCGCCACCGCTGAGGGATTGAATGTCGTTGAAAACGTCCGCGAGGGTGTGCTCGAACGGTATCTCCGGGTGCCAACCAGTAAGCTCGATCAGGCGCGTAGGGTCGCCTCGAATCTCAGGGGGATCGTCTGTCCGGACGAGAGATTGGTCGACTTCGATTGAAACATGGACGCCTGCAAGGCTACAGAGTCTCTCGATCAAGGAGCGGATACTGACGACGCGGCCCGACGCCACGTTGACGATCTGTGGCTCGCTAGCAAGCCGACCCGTGGCGGCCCCCTCAAGTAGGAGCCGATACGCACGGACTACGTCTCGGACGTCCGAGAAGTCTCTCATGACGTCGACGTTCCCAGCAGGGATGACTCCAGGCGCCCCCCTTTGCACGGCGAGGACGCGTCGGGCCATTGCTGGCACTACGAACACAGGCCGCTGACCTGGGCCGCAGTGATTGAACGAGCGAGTCACGACCACCGGGAATCCCCAACGGACTCCAGCCTCGACGGCCACAGCTTCCTGGGCGGCCTTGGATAGCGCGTACGGCCGCCGTGGGTCCAGAGGTGTCGTTTCCCGTAATGGCAGGTCCTCAGGCTTCGGGGCGCCGTAGACCTCCGAAGACCCTGATACCAGGACAGGCGTCCGCAGCCCCACTTCGCGGAGCGCCTCGAAGACGGCTATCGTCCCTGCAACGTTGACCCGGAAAGCCTCAACTGGGTCGCTTCTGGCGTCCTGGGCGAATGCCATCCCAGCTAGGTGGACTACGGCATCTGGCTGGCCGCCGGGTACCGAGAACCAGCGCACGAGTCCTGCGCGATCCGTAATGTCCAAAGTTTCGGGCCCTGGCGCCGCCACGACCTCGTGACCGGCCGCGGCGAGTTCGCGTTGCAGCCAGACGCCCACGAACCCAATGGCTCCCGTGATGAACACCCGCATCCGGATGTCCTCAACGAGTGACGAGCGAAGGGACCGCTACCGAAGCAGCTGCCTCGGCACGCGCTTTCAGCCGGGCCAAGTCCGCGTCGACCATCATCTCAATGAGGCTCCGAAAATCGACCACGGGCTCCCAGCCCAAGATCGAACGGGCCCGAGCCGCGTCGCCAAGAAGGTGGTCAACTTCTGCTGGGCGATATAGCTCAGGATCAATGGCGACGTATCGCTCGTAATCTAGCCCGAGGTGCCCAAATGCGATCTCACAGAGCTCACGCACCGAATGTGCAACACCCGTTGCGACGACGAAATCGGAGGGCTCGCTCTGCTGGAGCATTTCCCACATAGCTCGGACATAGTCACCGGCGAACCCCCAATCCCGCTCGGCGTCCAGGTTGCCCATCCGCAGCTCACTGGCTAGCCCTAGTTTGATCCGGGCGGCCCCGTCAGTGACTTTGCGGCTCACGAATTCATGGCCCCGTCGGGGTGACTCATGATTGAACAAGATGCCGCAAGCCGCGTACATGCCAAAGCTCTCGCGGTAGTTCACCGTTAGGAAATGGCCGTAAGCTTTGGCGACGCCATAGGGACTACGCGGGTGGAATGGCGTTAGCTCTGTCTGCGGAGACTCGCGTACCTTTCCATACATCTCACTCGACGACGCTTGATAGAAACGTATCGAGGGGTCTGTTTGGTGAATGGCCTCTAGGATTCGGGTCACTCCGAGGCCAGTGAACTCGCCGGTCAGCACGGGTTGGTTCCACGAAGTTGGCACAAAGCTCTGAGCGGCCAGGTTATAGATCTCGTTGGGTTTGGCCGTCTGGATCGCGGTGGTCAGCGACGCCTGGTCCAGGAGATCGCCCTGGATGAGTTCGAGACGCTTCCCCAGATGCTCGATTCGCTCGTTGGAGTCCGTGCTGGACCGCCGGGTCATCCCAACGACGCGATAGCCCTTCTCGAGCAAGAACTCCGCGAGGTAGGAGCCGTCTTGGCCGGTTATACCGGTGATCAGCGCAGTCTTCATTCTGCGGAGTATACAGTCGGGTTCCGGTCACGGAGGGACGCCACGATGCTTCGCGTTAGCGTCCTTCGCCATTGAGCATCGCCGGGACCGTCCGGGCGATGATCTTGAGGTCGAGCCAGAACGACCAGCCGTCGATGTACTCGAGGTCTTTTTGGACCCAATGATCGAACTCGGCTTCGCTGCGGGCGCCAATCTGCCAGAGGCCCGTCATGCCCGGCTTCATCGACAGCCGGCGGCGATGCCAGACGTCGTAGTTGGCCACTTCGCAGGGGAGAGGCGGACGCGGTCCGACAAGGCTCATCTGTCCGCGCAGCACATTCCATAACTGCGGAAGCTCGTCGAGCGACGTCCGGCGCATGAACCGCCCGATACGCGTCACGCGCGGGTCGCGTTCCACCTTGAAGGCGTGCCCGCGGATCACGTTCAGCCGTCGCACATCCTCGAGCTGCTGCTCGGCGTCTGAGCACATGCTGCGGAACTTGACCACTCTGAACGTCCGTCCGTGCAGCCCGACTCGCTCCTGCCGGAAGAGGGCGCCGCCGGAAGAGTCCAGCTTGACAAGCGTGGCGAGCAGCGCGAAGAGGGGGGAGAGCACGACTAGCAGAAACGCGCTGCCGCCAAGGTCGAGAGCGCGCTTGGCCGCCAGGCCGACAACCCGGTCCGGTCCGCTTACGAGCGAGAGGATCGGCGTCCCATCGATGTTCTCGATCCGCCCGCTGCTCAGCGTCCGCTCCAGGACGGCGACCGGGATCCGCACGATCTTGCCCTCCTCCTCGCACAGCCGGGCAATCTCATCGATCGACTCCTGCTCGGAGAACGGAAGGCAGATGGCAACTTCGTCGACGACTTCGGAGTGCAGGATCGTTATCAACTCGTCCAGCGTCCCAAGCGACGGCCGGGTAAGGACGACTCCGTTGTCGGTGGGAGTGCCCTTGAGGTGGCCGACGACCTTGATGCCCAGCTCGTGGTGGTCTTCGACCAGATCGGCGAACCGCTGGGCTCGCTCGTTGGTGCCCACCACGAGCATGAAGCGGGTGTTGTAGCCGCCCCGGCGAAGACTCGTGAGCAGCAGACGCAGGCCGATCCGAGTAACGAGCGCCATCGCCGCCATTGAGGGGAAGAGGTACACCAGCAGCAGCCGGCTCACGTCCGGGAGCTTGAAGATATAGAGGAAGGCGAGTGTGGCGACCGCAAACGTCGCGGTCGCCTTCAGGATGTCTCCCACCTCGCTGCGGAACGTCCATCGCGCGCGGGAGCGGTAGAGACCGTTCATCCAGAGAGCGGCGACCCACGCTCCGGCGAACATGAGGACTACGGCGCGCATGTCGGGCAAAGCCGCGTTCAGCATGGGAAGCGCTTCCTGGCGGCCGAACCGGAGGACGGACAGCAATAAGGCGAGACAGATCGCCAGGCCTGCGTCTGCCAGCATCAGCGTCGTACGGAACGCCAACGCGTGACGTCGGATCATCCCCCGACCTCCTGCCTCCGGGCGACGCGAGAGCTAGGTTGCCCGTTGTTGCCGGATCGGTCCGTGTGCCAGACCGCGCGATGGGTGGAGCGTCCCCGCTCATCCTTGCATTCCATTCTACTCACGTCGCCGGGTCCCGTGAAGTGGGCGGCAGAGACAGAAAGCTAGCTGTGGTACATTCCGTCCACTTTGGAGACCGAGAGGGACTCAACTATACGACCCAGCACAGGCCGACGACGGACTTCCCCGTCGCTGGCGGCGTTGCTGTCCTTTCTGTGGCCTGGACTCGGGCAGCTCTACGCCGGTCGGCGGCGCGAGGCAGCAGCCTTCGCTGCGCCTGCGCTGGTCGTCCTCCTGATCGTCCTGTTCCAGGCGAGGCAGGGTCTCACGGTGCTGGTGGCCCGCTTCATCAACCCCGACTTTGCCCTGATGGCCTTGATCGTCATCCTGCTTCTTGGGGTGTGGCGGGTAGTGGCCGTAACGCATGCTTTCGCCTCCGGGGATCGGCGCCGGCTGCAGCGCCGGCGCGAACTCGCAGTCTGGTTTGTTCTCCTTGTCGCGATCGTGGGGATGCACGGCGTCGGGGCTGTGTATGCATGGTCCGCATACGACATGGGCTCGCAAATCTTCAGCGGCAACGTCACGGCGCCCGACGTCCAACCCGGCGCAACTGGCGCCGCGGGGTCACCTCTTCCGAACTCCACGATTGAGCCGGCGATCACGCCTCCGTCGGGCGACACGCGCGTCACGATCCTTCTCACCGGGGTGGACTCCTATGTCGGCCGGGCTGAACGGCTCAACGACACGATGATGGTGGTCACGTTCGATACCGCGACGGACAAAGTGGCGATGATCAGCGTTCCACGAGACACCGCCGGCTTCCCCTATTACTGGGGCGGCACGGCACCTGCAACGATGAAACTCAACTCCCTCGTGACGTACGTCACGAACGGATACGTTCGCTCGCCAGACGAACCGATGACCACGCTCGTCAAAGAGATCGGCTATCTCATCGGCATCCCGGTCAACTACTACGCCACGCTTGATCTCGCGAGCTTCATGAAGCTGATCGACAAGGTGGGCGGGATCGACATTAACAATCCCTCGGCTATAAATGACACGGTCTACGACTGGCTGGATAACTCGCCGCCGGGCTTCTATCTTTCGGCTGGCCCGCACCATCTCAACGGGCGCCTGGCTCTTGCCTATGTCCGATCGCGTCATGGCGACAACAACAACGACTGGGCACGCTCCTCCCGCCAGCAAGAGGTGATGGTCGCCCTGGAGCACAAGATCGCCAGCCCCGGAAACGTGCTCAACCTGCCCGGCCTCATGCAGGCGGCCGGCTCCATGATCCGCACCAACTATCCCGCATCGCAGGTTGCCGACATGGTGGCTCTGGTGGGCGGAGTCTCCTCGGCGAACATCGCGCAAGTTGTCTTGGGCCCGCCATTCAGTCTGGCCGATGCCGCGCCGACGTCGGGAACCTGGACCAGCTGCCTCGAACTCGACAAAGTCGCCGCCAAATCCATCGAACTTTTCGGGAAGGAAAGCCGGTACTACGGGAAGACGCAGCCAAAGACCTGCGCGAGCTGACCACGCTCCAGCTCCACCCGCGACGGCTCCTATAATCCCAGCCATGTCCGATCAGCCGGCGCCGCGTCGCCGTTCCCCTAGCCGCGGCGTGCTCGTATACGGCATGTACGATCTGGCCGGCATGGATCGGGCGCCCAAAGTGCGGATCGCCCTTATGACGGAAGCGCTTGCCCGGCAGACACGAACGGAACGCTTATCGGGCGGGCGTACGGGTCGGTTCGTGGCGTCAGTTAGGTGGTTGGCTGCCGGGGGGCCGCGGAGGGTTGGCGCCGTATACGTCGAGTCGGCGACGACCAGCGCTATGCCCGCGGACCTTGCCTTTCTAGCGTTGATGCGAATGCTCGGCCGACCCGTCGGCGTCTTCTTTCGCGACGCCTACCAGCTGTATCGGGACGTTCACCCGAGGACGCGCCGCCGCCAGGTCCTGAGCGACTGGCTGTGGCGGTTGTCCACGCCGATGCTGAAGAGGCTCGCGACCGTCCGATACGCGCCGTCCGCTGGGCTGGCCACGGCCCTTGGGCTCGAAAGCGCCGTAATTCTCCCGCCTGGGACGGATCCGACGCTGCCCGATCTCGGGGTCGGAGAGCCCGACGTCGTGGCCACGATCGCCCAGGTCGCTCCGGGGTCCGGCTTGGACGTGCTCTTGGAGGCTATGGCGCTCGTGCGTCGGCGCCGGCCCGCAACCCGCCTCATCGTCGTGGCCAGATCGGTCGATCCGGAGACGGCAGGTGGCCTGCCCGAGTGGGTCCAGGTCATTCCGGCCAATCGGGATTTCCTGCCGGAGCTGCTCCGACCCGCCCGAGTCTGCGTTCTGCCGCTGCCCATCAACGCTTACACCAACCTGGCCGTCGCGGTTCGGCTGCTCGATTTCCTCGGCTTCGGCAAGCCGATCGTGGCGACGGACACCGCCGAGACCCGCGCTCTCATCGCCACAAGCCAGGCGGGCACGGTGACCGACCACAGCCCGACCGGTCTGGCCGAAGGCATCCTGCCGATCCTGGAGGACGAGGATCTGGCGGGTCGTCTGGCCGCGAACGCGCGGCGCTATGCGTGCTCTCCGGACGCGACGTGGGATGCCCGGGCGCGGACGGTGCTGCGCACGCTCGGCATATTCGACGAGGCGAACGCGGGCCAGAAGGCGGACTCCGCCGGCGACGCGAACGCCGCCGATGAGGCGGACTCGGTCGGCTCAGGGGCCAATCGTGAGTGACGCGGTGAAGCGGCGATGACCGGCTCGAGATCGGAGCGTCCCCTCCGTCTCGCCTTCCTGGGCGATCCCAACAGCATCCACACCAGGCGATGGGCGGAGTTCTTCGCGTCGCGTGGGCACGAGATCCATCTTCTGGTGCCGGACAAGGACACGATCGACACTCCGCTGGATCAGCGGTTCCGCGTGCACACTTTCCGGGCCTGGCCACGTCTGCCACTGCGCGGCCTCGGCACCGCGGTGACGATGCTGGCGCTTCGGCGAGCGTTGCTCGGGATCCGCCCGGACGTCCTCCATGCCCACTACCTGACACGCTACGGCTGGGCGGCGCGCCTGTCGGGCTTCCGTCCTTACGTCGTGACGGTGTGGGGCTCGGACGTGTTCGTAACTCCGCGGGACTCGTCCCATGCGCGAGTCTGGGCCCGCCGAACGCTGTCGAATGCCGCCCTCGTAACGGCCGTATCGGCGGACCTCGCCCGCGCCGCCATCGAGCTCGGCGCCGTTCCCGCGCGGGTCAGGCTCGTCCAGTTCGGGGTCGATCCGCAGGAATTCCGCCCGGGGAGTGTGGCCGACTCGCTGCGAGCCGACCTGGCCCTCGAAGGCCGCCGGGTCGTCCTCTCTCCCAGGGCCCTGCGGCCGAACTACCGGCACGAGGTCGCGATCCGGGCGACGGCGTCGCTGCCCGACGACGTCACGCTCCTGCTGGTCGACTGGCAGTCGGACGCTCAGTACCGAGCCCAGCTCGTGAGCCTGATCGACGAGCTCGATCTGGGCAGCCGGGTTCGCTTCCTTCCGCCCATTCCGCACGAGGCGCTGGCCGACTACTACCGCCTGGCCGACGTCGTGGTTTCGCTTCCGACCAGCGACGCGTTCCCCGTAACGGCGCTGGAGGCGATGGCCTGCGGCACGCCCATCGTGATGGGCGAATTGCCCAGCGTGCACGAGGGCCTCGATGGCGTCGATGGGGGAGCCATCGTGCCAGGCGACGACGTCGCGGCCGTCGCGGCCGCCATCAGGGCTCGACTGGAGCTGGCTCCGCCGGAGCGCGCCGCCCTGGTGGAGCGGCTCCGTGCCCGAGCCATCGAGCGCGGCGACATGCGTCGCAACCTGCTCGAGATGGAGGAGCTTTACCGCGGTCTTGCCGCGAAACGGCGCTCGGGATGGCGTCGACGGCGCTGACGCGGGAGCGCGGCGCCCAAAGTCGGCGCCCGTAGGCCCCCCTCAACTGGTCCGCAGGATCTCCGCCAGACGCTTGACGATGTAGTCGACCTCGTCGTCCCCGAGCTCCGGGAATATCGGCAGCGAGATCTCGCGCTCGTACTCCCGCGCCGCGACCGGCAGGTCCGCCGGTTCGTATCCGTAGGTTCGGCGGTAGTAGGGATGCATGTGGAGCGGGATGAAGTGGACGCTGGCGCCGATGCCGGCCTCGCCGAGCCGATCGATCACGCCCGCTCGCCCTATCGAGAGACGATCCAGGCGCAGCCGGAGCGGGTAGAGGTGCCAGGCATGAACCTCGTCCGAGGCCGGGTCCTCCGGCAGCTCGACGAGATCGGCGATGCCGGCGGCCCGCACCGCCTGGCCGTAACGCCGCGCGACTCGTTCGCGCTCGACTCGCATCGCCTCGGCCCGGCCGAGCTGGACCAGCCCGATGGCCGCTGCCAGGTCCGTCAGGTTGTACTTGAAGCCCACGTCCTCGATCTCGTAATACCAGCTCCCGCCGCCCGAATAGCGCTTCCAGGCGTCGCGGGTCAGGCCATGGAGGCGCATCGAGCGGGTCCGATTGGCGATCTCGGCCGAGTCGGTGACCAGCATCCCGCCCTCGCCCGTTGTGACCGTCTTCGTGGCGTAGAAGCTCAGGGCGCCGACATCGCCCCAGGCCCCGGCGTGACGGCCGCCACGACTGCAGGGGAGCGCGTGAGCGGCATCCTCGACCACCGCCAGTCCGCGGCTGCGGGCCAGCTCCAGGATCGGCTCCATCCGCGCCAGACGGCCGCCGAAATGGACGACCATGATGGCCTTGGTCTCGGGTCGGAGGTGCGGCTCGATCGTTTCAGCCGTGACCATCAGCGTCACCGGGTCGACGTCCGCGAGACGTGGCCTCGCGTCCATGTAGCGGACGACTTCGCCGCAGCTGGCGAACGTGTAGGTCGGGACGACGACCTCGTCCCCCTTTCCGATGCCAAGGGCCTCGAGAGCCAGATGCAGAGCGGCCGTGGCCGAGTTGACCGCCACGGCGTGCGCCGAGCCTAAGCTCGCCGCTATGGCCTCCTCGAAGGCGACGCATTTCCCGCCGGTGGTCAGCCAGCGAGAGTCGAGAACCTCGATCGCGGCGGCCCGTTCGGCGGCGCCGAGCGAAGGGCGATGAAACGGGATTGGTCCGTGCGGGGGCACCGAACGGCCCTCACGCCGGCCCATCATGGTTCGACTCCCTGGCCGGGCGCGGGAGTCACAGCCAGTTCGTGCTCGTTGCGAGCGCTGCCCAGCGCAGGGACTTCCCGCAGCAGCTCTCGGACCAGCGCGTCGTCGTGGCGGCGCGCGGCCGGCTCCAGGCGGGCCAGCAGCGCTTCGAGCGGTTCGCCGACGGGGCCGACCGCGTCGTCGCGAACCCGCAGGATCGACGGGTGGCCCGTCCGCTCGGTCGTCTCATGGTCGTAGAAGAGGGCTTCATGGAGCCGCTCGCCGGCGCGGAGGCCGGTGTAGACGATCGGGACGCGCTGCGGGTCCAGACCCGAGAGGCGGATGAGGTCGCGCGCCAGGTCGACGATCTTCACCGGCTGGCCCATGTCGAGGACGTATATGTCGCCCGTGTCGGCGGTCGCTCCCGCCTGCAGGATCAGGCTGACGGCCTCGGGTATGGTCATGAAGAAGCGCGTGGCGTCGGCGTGCGTGATCGTGATCGGACGCCCCTGCTCGAGCTGTTGCTGGAAGATCGGGATGACGCTGCCGCTCGAGCCCAGGACGTTGCCGAAGCGCACGGCCACGTAGGGCCGGCCCGTGCGGCGGGCGCCGGCGACGGTCAGCAGCTCGGCGAGACGCTTGGTGGCGCCCATGGCGCCCACCGGTTCCACGGCCTTGTCGGTGGAGATGAGCACGAGCCGCTTGACGCCCAGCCGCTCGCACGCGGCGATGACGTTGCGCGAGCCGATGACGTTGGTCATGACGCCTTCGGCGGGCGACAGCTCCACGATCGGAACGTGCTTGAGCGCCGCGGCGTGGAAGACGACCTCGGGCCGCGCTCGCGCCACCACGGCGTCGACGGCTTCGGGCGAGCGGATGTCGGCCAGGATGGGCTCGAAGACGACGCCCGGGTTGGATGCGAGGCGATCGGCCAGCTCGCGCTCGATCGACCACAGCGCCTCCTCGTGGTTGTCGACGACGGTGATGAGGCGTGGGCCGACGGCCAGGATCTGTCGGACCAGCTCGCTGCCGATCGAGCCTCCGCCCCCGGTCACCAGAACGCTCATGCCGTTGAGGTAGCTTGCGACGGCGTCAGTGTCGATCTCGACCGGCTCGCGCCGCAGCAGGTCGTCGACGCTCACCTTGCGGATCCGCGCGGTCAGCGACTCGCCGCCGAGCAACTCGCGAGGGTGGGGGACGGTCCGGACTTCGAGGCCCAGGTCCTGGCCGTGCTCGAAGGCTCGTCTCACGGCCGCTCCGGAGGCCATCGGCATCGCCACGAGGAGCTGGCGGGCGTGCGTCGCGTGGACCGCCGCCGTCAGCTTGTCCAGGCCGCCGAAGACCGGCTTGCCCAGGAGCCGCGAGCCTTGTTTGGCTGGATCGTCGTCGATGAAGCCAACGATGTTGAGGTGTGCGGCCGGGTCGCGCCCCGCCACCCGAGCCACCATCGCACCGGTTTCGCCGGCGCCGTAGACGACGGTCGCGACGAGGCCGAGCTCTTCGTCCGTCCCGCCCGAGATGCCCCGTCGCTCCAGGTATGCCCGCAGCGCGAATCTCCCGCCGCCAACCAGGGCCAAGCCGACCAGGGCCTCGGTGACGAAGATGGATCCCGGGAATGCGGCGGTTCCGGCTACGCCTGCATAGGCCAGGGCCAGGAAGATGGCTGCGCTGGCCGCCGATCCGGTCAGCACCGCGAGGGCCAGCGAGAACATCTCCTGGACCGAGGCATAGCGCCACTCGCGGCGGTACAGGCCGAAGATGGCATAGGTCGGCGGCATCACGACCAGCGGCAGCAAGGCCACGGGCAGGAACGGCTGGATCCTGGGGCCTACGTCCAGCGCGTCGAAACGAAGCCCGAAGCTCACGACGATGGCCACGAACGTGGCCACGATGTCGTAGACGAACAGGTGCCGCCCGCGCGGGACGAAATCACGCATCGGCGGGCTCCGCCGGGCCGTCTGGGGCCCCAACCGCGGACACGATCCCGGCAGCGGCCGTGGCGTCGGCCACGTTCCCGCTCGCCGCGCCGAGCCCGGCGCCGCTTTCGATCTCGGCTCGCAGGCTGGCCGGCAGGGTCACGGTCCGCCCGAGCACCGCCCGCGGCGTCTGGCCCAGTATCCACAGGTCGAGCCAGGCCGACCGCCGCCGCAGGTAGGCGGCGTCAATCAGCAGCTTGGCCGGCAGGATCTCCTCGCGGTAGGTCTGCTCCGGATTCCCCGGAGCTATGTGCGTCTCCTCGTCGGCGTTGACCAGCTGACTCAGGCCCGTGATGCCAGGGCGGGCCGCGAAGACGAGCCGGTGCAGAGGCTGGGCCATGTCCACGAAGCGCGGATCTTCCGGTCGCGGCCCCACGAACCTCATCTCACCTCGTGCCACGTTCCAGAGCTGGGGCAGCTCGTCGAGATGAGTTCGCCGTAGCAGGCGGCCCATCCTGGTGATGCGCGGGTCCGAGGCCGACGTTATCGCTGGACCGGCGCTGGGGCGAGTCGACATCGTTCGGAGCTTGAAGCACCTGAAGAGCCGGCCCCTATCGCCGACTCGAGTGGCGGTGTACATGGCCGGCCCAGGATTGTCGATCTTCACTGCGACGGCCAGCGCTCCCACCATGGGCAGCGCCAGGACGGCGCCCAGAAGGCCGAGGGCCCGCTGGAGGAGATCCGGCATGCGCTAGGGCACCTCACGAAGGAATGGGTCAACCGATGATACCCCAGCGTTCGGGCCGGTCGGACGGGCGGTCGAGACCGCATCTACAATCGGGCCCAATGCCCACAACTCAAGCCAGCCAGCCGTCATCAGATGCCACCCGGGAGATTGGGGAGAGGCCGCTCTCTCTGGCCTTCCTGGCCGATCCAAACAGCATCCACACCCGCCGCTGGGTCGGCTGGTTCGCAGCCCGCGGTCATCGCGTGACGATGCTCGTTCCTGAGGGCCTGGCCCTTGACGCGGGCCTGCCAGACTCGATCGCGGTCGAACCGTTCACGCCTTACACGTCGAGCCGATTCCACCTCCTCGGCGCCATTCGAGCTCGACGCTCGCTCGGCCGGGCACTTCGTCGGATCGAGCCCGACATCCTTCACGCCCACTACCTGACCGGCCACGGCTGGCACGCGCGAATGTCCGGCTTCCGGCCGTACGCGATCACGGTGTGGGGGAACGATATCTTGATCACGGCCCGGTCCACGCGGCGCGGTCGTCTGTACGCGCGTTGGTCGCTGGGTCCGGCCGGCCTCGTGACGGGCGACTCGAACGAACTCGTTCGGGCCGCCGTGGCTGCCGGAGCGCGGGCCGACCGGACGCATCTGATCCAGTTCGGCGTTGACACGGCGCGCTTCTCGCCGGGTCCCGATCCGGCTGCGCTGCGTGCCCGGTTCGGCCTGGTCGGGCGGCGGGTGATCTTCTCGCCGCGGAGCATCGCCCCGCTATATCGGCACGACGTGGTTCTCGATGCGGTTGCGGGCCTGCCGGCCGACGTCTGCGTGGTTATGACCCGTTATCTGGCGCGTGAGTCGGAGGTGGAGGCATTGCAGCGTCGGGCCGCGGAGCTGGGCCTCTCCGACCGAATGGTCATCGTGCCCAAGGTGGCCCACGACGAGATGGCCGATATCTACCGTCTGGCCGACGTAGTGGTCTCGGTCCCGTTCACCGACGGCACACCGGTGACGCTCCTCGAGGCTCTATCCACGGGCCGACCAGTCGTGGCCACGGACCTGCCGAGCGTGAGAGAGTGGCTCGGCGATCTGGATCCGGGGTCGCTCGTGCCCGTCGGCGACGTCGCTGCCACAGCCCGCGCCATCGCGGCCGCCCTGATCCGTCCGGCGGATGAGCAGGCGGACCTGGCCCGCCGCGGACGGCAGCTGAGTGAGGAGAGGGCTGGCCACGATCGCAACATGGCCTCGGCGGAGACCCTGTACCGCGACTTGCTGCGCAGGCCTTGAGGCTTGAGGCGAGGCGAGTCCGGTCTCATGCGGGCGCCGGTCCGACGGGCAGGCCAACTCCGGGCGGCGGGCTCGCTGCTGAGATCTCCGTTCAGGCGAGTGGTTCTCTTCCCGCCGAACCGCGCAACCACATCTCCAGATTGAGGACTCTCCACAGCATGCTGCTGCCGATGCGACCGGCGGCAAATGCCTGTACGGCCTCCGAGATTGCGCCCGGCGCCAGAAGATCCGCGGCTTCGGCAGATGAATTCGCGGCCAGTCTGCGCCACACCGGTGTTGCCTCTGCCAGCCATCTCTTCTCCGGGGGCTGGAAGGCGACCTTATCGCGCCGACTCAAGACCTCATTCGGGACGATCCCCTGCATGGCCTCCTTCAGGACGACCTTGCGCTGGTTGCGGCCGGCGATCTTGAGCCTGTCGGGGAGCAGCAGACTGGCCTCCGCCAGCCGGTGATCGAGGAAGGGAACGCGGGCCTCGATGCCGAAGGCCATGCTGTTGCGGTCCTCGTAGCGCAGCAAGTCGGGCAGGTTGTCCGCGGCCACATCGAACCACAGCTTCTTCGCCAGCAGTGTGCCTGGCTCGCTGCGGGGCTCCTCGATCGACTGACCCTGCGTACTCTCGGCTCGTCCGATCCACGCCGACGGCATGCGGCGGCGGTTAAGTAGGGCCGGCATCCGGCGCGACCCGATCACCGCATAGCCAAACGGAGCCCTGAACGGCCCGTGCTCGGCCACCATTACCCGGCCTGCCTGCCAGGCTGTTCGGGGGTTGCGAAGGGCCCCTGCCAGACGCATCGCCGGGTATCGCACGTAGCCTCCCAGCAGCTCGTCGGCACCCTGTCCGTCCAGGAGAACCTTGACGCCCGCCTCGTGCGCGATTCGCATGACGTGGTATTGGGCGACGATGCTCGTCGATCCGAAAGGTTCGTCCTGGGCGTAGAGGATCCCCGGCAGCGACTCGAGGAACTGATCGGTGTCCGGCGTGGTCGTGTGGAGCTCCACACCGGTGGCGGCCACGACCGCATCAACGTATGGTCGCTCGTCGATCCCCGCCTCCCTGAATTGGGCGAAGAACGCCAGATGGGGGTTCGCCTCGCGCTCTCGATGGCGCCGTCCCGGACCGAGCAGGCTCTTCGACCGTAGCGCGGCGGCGATGCTGACGATTGATGAGCTATCGAGACCGCCAGAGAGGCATGAGCCGATGGCCACGTCAGATCGGAGCTGGAGGGCGACCGCGTCGATGAGCAGGGACTTGAATTCGTCAATCCGATCATCGTCCTCGCGCTGCCTGGGGAACGATGTATCTGTGGTCAGCGCGGGCGCTGGCCAGTAGCAGTTCCAGCGACGCCTTCCGGCCGAGATCACGAGGGAATGGGCGGCCGGGAAGCACTCGATCTCCCTGAAGAAAGTCCGGTTTCCCCGGGCCAGCGAACCGTCCGACAGGTACGTTCGGACGACCCCGAGATCTGGATCGGCGGAGACCCACGGCAACGTCCGCAAGGCCTTGATCTCGGACGCGAAGGCCAAGAGGCCGGAACCTTCGGCCAGGAACAGCGGCTTCACGCCGAAGCGGTCGCGAGAGAGGAAGAGAGTTCGCTCCTGGGCGTCCCAGATGGCGAAGGCCCAGATACCGTTCAAGCGTTGCACGCAGTCCGTGCCCCACGCCGCGTAGGCCGCGAGCAGGACCTCGGTGTCGGACGACGTCGAGAACGTGTGGCCGAGCGGGGTGAGCTCGTCGGCGAGCTCTAGGAAGTTGTATATCTCCCCGTTGTAGACGATGGTGTACCGGCCGTCGCGCGACCTCATCGGCTGATGACCGGCGGGCGTGGGATCCAGGATGCTCAGCCTCCGCATTCCCAGCACGGCGGCGTCAAGGGGTACAAGCCCTTCGTCGTCCGGCCCGCGGTGAACCAGACGCTCCAGCATCCGACTAACGAGGGCGGGATCGGGGCGACGATCGGTGAGGCTGACGAGACCGGCGATCCCACACATTGCGACCCCTTCAGCGCGGCCCCTTCAGCGCGGCCCAGTGGACGACTCCGGTCGCTTGGCCACCGTGGCGGCAACTATAGCGGACCGTCAGGGCGCCACCGTGGGGGAGCCCGGTCCCTCTGGACCTGGAGCTGCCGGCCGCCGCACCCGCGCAGGGTTTCCACCGGCCAGGCGTATCAGCCGGCTCGCGGCTCCCGCTTGATGGCCGCTGCCCAATGCGAGCATAGGAATGGCAGCCGCTGCAGCATCAGGGCCGCGGTTCGGCTCCGCGGAGCGACGAGCCGAACCGCCTTCCAGCCGAGTGTCGCCGGCCTGGCCTTGATCGAGCAGCCCGGGAAGATCGTCCGGATCTCGGACATCGAAATCGGCACGATATCTGGCGTGGGCCGGACCTTGCGTATGTCCCACCACAGGATCAGGCCGCCCGGCCGCAGAACGCGGAGCATCTCCGCGGCGATCGCGCGGCGCACCTGGGGGTCGACAATGGAGGAGAAGACGACGAACTGGCTGACGATGTCGAAGGAGGCATCCGGGAACGGCATCTCGTGAGCGCTGCCGATCTCGATCCGGGCCATGGGGAGGATGCGGCGGGCGGCCTCGACCCGGTAGGGCATGAGGTCGATGCCGGCAAGACGATCCGCGCTGGCGCCAAGGGTCGTCAGGCGACGTAGCTCGCCGCCGCCGCCGCAGCCGACGTCCAGGATGTCGAGCCCGGCCAGGGTCGAGATTCCCGAGCGGCGCAACAGCTCAGCCAGGATCCACTCGCGCTCCTGTACGGTGAAGAGGTTGGCGGGCCGGAGCGGCTCGTAGAGGCTGGAGTAGGCTGGGTTGTCCGCCAGAGCCGCGTAGACGCGTCTGGCGCGCTCGAGCTCGTCGTCGAAGTCGCCCATCTTCTGGCTCCGTCTGAGGGAGGTGGGAGTGCCGCGAAGCACCGCAGCCATGATAGTGGCGCGGCTGGGGCCGACCCATGTCGGGGCGCTATACTCGGCCGACCCGCCCTCTCCTCGTCTGTCGCGACTCGACTGCCCGGTGCGGGACTTGGAGTGAACCCTGGACAAGAGCGGAATCGTCCCCGAGACGATCGGCGAGGCGCAGAGCGCCCTGGACGAGCCCCCCACGGCTGAGGCTTTCCCGGGTGCGATCCGTGCGCCGGCCCCAATTGGGGTCTTCGCCAAGCGCGTCGCGAGTGTCCTGGCGACGCGGGTGACGCTCTTCGCGATGGCGCTCGCGAGTTCGATCCTGCTGTCCCGCCTGCTCGGGCCGGATGGCAAGGGGCACCTCATTGCCGTAGTCACGCTGCCCGGGATGCTGGTCGCGGTCGGCTCGTTCGGCCTGCCCAGCGCAGTCAACTACTTCGCCGGTCGCGGGTCCTCGATGAAGAGCCTCATACGGGCCACCCTCATCTTCACGGCGGTTCTTTCCTTCGCCCTCGTCGGCGTTGCCTGGATCTTCCTTCCCCAACTCGAGGCCTCGATCTGGCGGCTCGCGCCAGACAACCTGGTGCGGGTGATCTTGCTGACCGTGCCGCTCGCGATGCTGGCCGCGTTCGCGGGGTCGATCCTGTACGGCCGCCAGGCGGTCCGGGTCTACAACCTGATCCAGATCGCGCTGGCCGCCGTCTCGCTCGGCTCAGTCGTGATTCTGGTCGGGGTGCTGCGGCTCGGCGTCAACGGTGGCGTCGCCGGGACGGTGATCGTGAGCGTTCTGATGGCCATCGCCGTCATGGTCGCGACGATTCGACTCGGCCGAACCAGCACCGGCGGGGCGCCGGCCTCGCTTCGTGCAATGACTTCGTATGGAGCCCGCCTCTACCCGGGCAGCTTCTCCGGCTACTTCAGCTATCGGGCAGACACGCTGATCATCCAGGCCCTGATGCTGCCGGCCGCCGCTCTCGGCTCCTACGGCCAAGCCGTGACGATAGCCGAGCTCGTCTTCTACGTGCCCGACTCGATCACGACGATATTCCTGCCCCGGGTCGCCGGATCCACGCCCGAGCAGTCGAACAGCCTGGTGGGCCGCGTAGGCCGCCTGACCATGCTGCTCACCGTCGGGGTGGCGCTGTGTCTGGTTCCGACCGCATTCGTCGGAATCCATCTGATCCTGCCGAAGTTCGTGGACTGCCTGCCCGCCTTCGTAGTCCTCCTCCCTGGCGTTGTCTCGCTTAGCGTGGCCAAGGTCATGACGAGTTACGTCAACGGCAGGGGCCATCCGGGGCTGGTGGCGATCGGCACCGTCGCATCCCTGATCCTCAACATTGCCCTGAACCTGGTTCTGATCCCGCGCTTCGGGATCGTCGGCGCCTCGCTCTCTTCGCTGATCTCGTACACGTTCCAGGCGGCCGTGGCTGTCGTCTTCGCCAGCCGTCTCTCGGGCCAGTCGGCGCTCTCGCTCTTCGTACCCGGACGCGACGAGATTGTGCTTCTGGTCGACACCACGCGGCGGCTCACCGGCCGTGCCAGGGAGCGGCGCCTCCGCTCCGGCCCGCGAGGGAAGCGCTGATGCCGCGCCGCGTGCTCGTCGTGGCCTACAACTTCCCACCGGTCGGCGGCGTGGGCATCCTGCGCACGCTCAAGTACGTGACCTACCTGCCCGCTTCGGGTTGGGAGCCGATAGTCCTGACCGCCCGCAACCCGGGGGTGGCGATGCGCGACGAGGACTCGGAGCGGAATCTCCCGCCGGGTCTTCGCGTCGAGCGAGCGTTTTCGCCGGAACCGACGAAGCTCCGTCGCGTCCTGGGATTGGCGGCGCGGCGCTTGTGGCGGGCCGGAGGCCCTGCGAGAGGGAGGGGAGCCGGGGCCGCCGGCACGGTGGCAGACGCCTCGGTAACGCCCAGACGCGCGAGTCCCTGGCTGAGCCGCCTGTCCACCGCCTGGGTCGGTGCCACTCACCTCATGTTCTATCCTGACGAGCAGATCGCGTGGGCTCTTTTCGCCCTTCGACGTGGCCTGGCGGTTGTCCGCAACACTCCCATCGACGTCGTCTACTCGAGCTCGGCGCCGATCTCGGGCCACCTGGCCGCGGCGCTGATCGCGCACAAGGCCGGCCTGCCCTGGGTCGCCGACTTTCGAGATCCGTGGATCGGAAATGCCTTCGCCGTTCGTCCGCGGGGATTGCACGCGTACCTCCAGCGGAGGATCGAGAGCCGGATCGTCCGTCTGGCCGATCGGGTGGTCTTCCCCACGTTCGGGGTCGCCGAAGCCTACGCCCGCCGCTATCCGAGAGCCGCGCATCGCTTCGTGGTCATCCCAAACGGGTACGACCGCACTGACTTCCCAGACCGGCCGGCGTCCCGCCGGCCCGCTTCGGACGGCCGGTTCCACCTGGCCTATGGCGGCAGCCTCTACGGTGAGCGGGAGCTGGAGCTATTCCTGGACGGGCTCGAGCTGCTCGTAGCGCGACGGCCTGAGGTTCGCGATCGGCTGACGGTCGACTTCATCGGCTGGCTGAGCTTGCACAACCAGGCCATCGCGGGCCGCTATTCGGCTCCTACCCGGCTTGGCCCCATCCTCGACTTCGCCGGCTTCCTGCCCCACCGGGAGGCCGTCGCCCGGCTGGCCGCCGCCGACGCGTTGCTCCAGGTGATCGGGGACGGTCCCGGCAAGGGCCAGATCCAGGGCGCCAAGCTGATGGAGTACGTCGGCCTCGACCGCCCGATCCTGGCAGTGGTCCCGGAGGGCGACGCGCGGGCTCTCCTGCGTGAGCTCGACTGGGGCATCGTCGCCGACCCCACGCCGGAGGGCGTGGCCGATGGGATCGAGCGGCTATTGGCGGCGCCACGGCCCACCCGGCCCGCAGATCCCGAAGGCCGGTACGATCGCGTCAACCTGACCAGGCGGCTCGCCGGCCTGCTGGACGAGGTAGTTGCCGAGCGGACCGGGCAGGTCGGTGTCTAGCGCCCGTCGGGTGCGGCCCACCCGCCTGCTGCTCGTGACGAATACTTACCCGACGCCCGATCGTCCCCAAGTAGGTCCGTTCGTGGCCCGGCGCGTCGCCGCATTACGGGCCCGCGGAGTGGAAGTCGTGGTAGCCGGCCCGTCGAGCTACCGGCACTCGTCGCCTGTGCGCCACCTGCAGATTGCCTGGCGCGCCCTGACTGCGAGGGGCCCGTTCGACGGCGTCGAAGCCCACCCGTTGTACGCGGCGGGCGTGATCGGGCTGGTCGCCGCGCGGCTACGAAGGCGGCCGTTGCTCGCCTATGCTCACGGCGGAGACGTGGCCGATTACGCGGTCCGGAGTCGCGTTCACCGGGCGCTGGCGAGCTGGGTGGCCCGTGGCGCCGGAGTGGTCGTGGCCAACTCCTCGGATACCGCAGGCTACGTGCAGCGGCTGGGCGCCATAGCCCGCGTCGTCTCTCCGGGCGTCGACCTGAGTGTCTTCCGGCCGGCGGCGGAGAGCGGCGACGATCGCTCGATCGCCACGCGGTCGCTTCGCGACCGGCTCGGCCCGCCCGAGGGCCCGCTTGCTGTGTTCCTCGGGACGCTATCGGAGCGCAAGGGCGCCGATGTCTTTGCCGCCGGCGTGGATTCCGCCCCGGGCTGGCAGGGTGTGATGATCGGCGACGGGCCACTGGCACAGTCGCTCGCGGCGTCGCACCCTTCCATCCGGCAGGTGCACGCGGTGCCCTCGGAGCAGGTGCCCGACTGGCTGCGGGCCGCCGACGTCGTGGTCGTCCCGTCGCGCAGGGAGCCGCTCGGATTGGCCGCCGTGGAGGCCCTCGCCTGCGGCACGCCGGTGATCGCGTCGAACGTGGGCGGCCTGCGGGAGGTGGTCCGCGACGACGAAAACGGCCTGCTGGTCCCACCCAGCGACGCCGGCGCACTGGCCGCAGCGCTGGTCCGCCTGCAGGACCCGAGGCTGAGGGCGCAGTTGGGCACGGCCGGACCGGCGTCGGTGGCCGGTCACGACATGAGGACGGCCGCGGCGCAAATGGCGGACGTCTGGGCCGAGCTGGGCGTCCGGGCCTGAGGGTCCGGCGCCTGCCGCTGGGCCGAGCGGCCGCCCTCAGGCCGGAGCGAAGAACGATGACCAGGCCAGCGTCACGGACAGCAGCACGAGCAGCCCCGTGCCGCTCCAACCCACGATCTGCAGGAACCGGCCGCTGACCAGGGGTCCCATGAGCTCCTTGTCGGATGCCAGGAGCATCACGAATACGAGCACGAACGGTAGCAGCAGCGCGTTTACGACCTGGGCCATGAACATGACTTCCACCAGCGGCAGGCCCGGGATCAGGACGAAGAACGCTGCGACCACGACGAAGAAGATCAGCAGACCGTAGAAAGCCGGCGCTTCGCGAACGCGCCAGTCCACGCCGGTCTCCCAGCCGAATGCTTCGCAAGCGGCATAAGCGCTCGTCAGGGGCACGACGCCGAGGCCGAGGAAGGAAGCCGCCAGCAGGCCGACGGCGAACAGGTACTTGGCTCCTTCCCCGGCCAGCGGAGCCAGGGCCTGCGCGATCGATGCCACGGCCTTGGGGTCGTTTGTGTTGATGAGCACGTGGTGTGAGTAGAGGGCCGCGGCGCACGCGATCACGATGAAGGCCGCGATGAGATTGGTAAGCAGTGCCCCCAAGCCCACGTCCAGCCGCTCACCGACCAGGTCCTCGGGCCCGAGCCGCTTGTCGGCGCAATACGACTGAATGAACGCCTGGCCCCACGGCGTGATGGTCGTGCCGACGGTCGCCACGACGGCCAGCCAATACGCGGCCGAGCCGGAGCCGCTCGGCACCAGGAGTGAGGTGGCGGCTTTGCCCCAGTCCGGATGTGACATCAGGGCGGACGCGAAGTAGGCCAGCGACACACCGATGCCCACCGCCACGAACAGGTACTGCACTTTGCTGAAGCTCCCCCTGGTCAGCAGAATGATGACGACGCCCGCAGCCAGGGCCGCGCTTACAGGCGGTGGCACGCCGAACAGGCTGAGGGCTGCGGCCGTCCCCGCAAACTCCGCGACGATTGAGCCGATATTGGCGATGAGCATGGTGATGGTCAGGAACGTGACCCATCGCACACCGAACCGCTCGCGCACGAGCCCGGTGAGGCCCTGGCCGGTCGCCAGGCCCAGCCGCGCGCCTACTTCCTGGGTGAAGAACAAGACGATCTGGCTGGCCAGCAGCACCCACAGCAATTCGTAGCCGTACTTCACGCCGGCCACGGAGTAGGTCGTGATGCCGCCTGCGTCGTTGTCGGCAAAACCGCTGACGAGGCCGGGCCCGAGGACGCCCAGAATGGCGGCGAAGCGGATCCGGGTGGCGGCTCGCGGAGTAATCGAGAAGGCGGGCTTGTTCACTTCTCCGAAGCCCCGGCGTCGCGGTTGAACAGCCGCGGCAGTCGGCGCTTGGAAGGTTGGGGAAGAAGCGTGTCCATGGCGTCGTCCACGGTGACGATGCCCTCCAGACGACCCTCGGCATCGACGACGGGGACGGCCAGGAGGTTGTAGCGGGCCACCACTTCGGTGACCTCCTCCTCGCTGGCGTCGGTACCGACGGCCACGGGCTCGTCGAACATGAACGTCGAAATGACGACCTCGGGCTTAGAGACGATGAGGTCTCGCAGCGACAGCACGCCGACCAAACGTTCCTCAGGGTCGGTGACATAGACGTAGTAGATCGTCTCGGCATCGGGTTCCAGCTCGCGCAGGCGGTCGATCGTCTGCGCGGCCGTGAGGGTTGCCGGGACGGCCACGAACTCCGTCGTCATGATGCCGCCGGCCGTGTCCTCGGCATACGTCATCAGCTCCTGAACCTCGTCCGCCTCCTCCTTCTCCATGAGGCCGAGGATCTCAACTCGGCTCTCGTCCGAGAGGTCGGCGACCAGGTCGGCCGCCTCGTCGGGGTCCATCTCCTCGAGAATGTCGGCCGCCCGCTCGGGCTCGAGGTCCTCCATTACCTCGACCTGGGTTTCGGGCTCCATCTCGCCGATGGCGTCGGCGGCTGCCTCGTCGTCGAGGGACGCGATGACGCCGACGCGGTCGTTGCGGGAGAGCTGGTCGATGATCGTGGCGAGGTCCGCCGGATGGAGCTCGGCGAGTCCCTTGTGCGGAACGCGCAGCTTGACGCTGGCGATCGAGCGCTCGACCGGGTCCACGTCCTCCCAGTCGATGTAGCGCTCCGGCACGTCACGGCGCAGCCCGCGGGCAATCGTGCGCCAGGGCCCTTCCAGCCCGAGACGGCGGAGGACTCCGCCCGCCCCGACGTCCACGGCGACCAGATGGAGTGAGCCCTCGACCTCGTCCAATCGCAGGTCGTTGACCCGGACCACTTTGCGTCCGTCGATGTCGACGATCTGCTTGTCCATGAGATCCTGCTTCAGGCGAATCTCGTTGGGCCGCTGCTGGAAGCGGCTCATGTCGACGGCCATGTTGCCGAGCGTCGCGCCGCCGGCGTCCAGCGAGATGACCGCTTCCCAGTGCAGGAAGATCTCGCGGCCGTTGTTGTTGACCACGAGGCCGGTGACCGGCGGGTACCGATCGCCGATGGCGACGATCAGATCGGCGACCTTACCGATCGACTCGCCCAGCTTGTCGCGCACGGGTCGGCCGATCGTCTGGCTCAGATAGAGCATTTGCCACCTCGACGGAACGTCTTCGGACGGTGTCCGAACCGCCCGTCGGTGGCGCGTCCTGAGGTGACGCGGACCGCTTCAGCCCGGCAGGCCGGGCTATGGGGCGAATCGGACCTGAGTGCGGATGCCGGCGCGTTGGGCGCCGGGAATACTGGGTCCGGTCTCCACTGAGGGAGAGATCCTCCGAAAGCGGGTTGGGGCTGGCCGCAAGCGCGGGAACGGTACGCTCCGACCGTTCCGGAGTTTAGCCCGCGCGGCCAGGTAGGGTCAACGGGAGCAGTGGGACGGGAGCAGTGGGACGTGCATGACACCGGCCCGGCGCCGTTCGAGGCGCAATGGCGGCTCCTGATCCCTGCCACCAAGGTACGGCCCCGCTGAGCCGAATGGACTGCTCAAACGGCCGGAGATGCGCCGCCGTTTGGAGCATCCTTTCGCCGTGAGCTCACCACGACTGTTCAAGCTGGCCGAGCGTTGGCCCTGGCAGCGGCCGCCGTCGATTGCCCTGACCTGGTGGCTGCTGGGCATCTCGGTCGCCCTTCTCCTTGGACAGGCGCTTGTCGGTTTCATGCTCGGGCACAGCGGCCTGGTCGACGTGGCCCTCTCCGTCGCGACGGCGCTGCTGGTGGGTTCGGCCGTCCTGAACGCCCGGGCGTCCGGTATGCAGGTGGCGCGACGCCAGGCTGAGGCGGAGAGCTTCAGCCGCATCCTTCGGGCGCTTGCCCGCTCCGTTTCGCCCGACGCGGTTGTGGAGGCGATCGTCCACGAGCTTGGAAAAGCCACTGCAGCCGATCACGTGGCGGTCGTGAGGATGCGCCCGGGCGAAACGGTCCTCGACGTAACCTTCGTTTCGATGGGTCCGGGTACGCCCACGTCGAATACCGTGATGCCGCTACAGCAGCTTGCCCCGGTGGAGACGAGACGCGTGCGGCCGCTGCGCCACCAGCCGGTAGCCGGCTCCCCGCTCGCGTCCGGCGGTGACGGCTATCGCGGCCCGGTGAAGAGCGAGACCGCCGTCTGGCAGGAGGTGAGGCAGCAGCTGGGCCTCGCTGCGCCGAGCCGCCGCAATCGCGGTTCCAAGCCGCGAGAGGGCGAGCCGGACGAGGAGCAGACGAACGCCCAGGAAGTGGCCGATCGGATCGCCTACCGTCTGCGCGACGTCTACGGTCTGCGCAATACGCTGGCCGCGCCGCTCCAGGTCGATCAGGCCATCGTCGGCGCGATCATCCTGTCCCGCAGAACCGACGAATCATGGCCTGACGCAACGGCTCGTCTGCTCCGCAGCGCGGCGAACGAGACTTCGGCGGCCCTGGTTCGCGTCTACTCCATCCAGGCCGTCGCGTCCGAAGCCCGAACCGATCAGCTGACCCAGCTGCCAAACCGGCGCCACTTCGACGAGTACTGCACGCTCCTGGCCAGCCGCAGGCGCGCCTCCGACAAGGTTGCGATCCTGGCCGTCGACG
>Ga0209638_1000538_pt1 | contig 24951 bp, 19 predicted proteins | sample BarGraNGADG00211_FD_184490 | JGI IMG/M metagenome (GOLD analysis project Ga0209638, IMG submission 184490) | Arctic peat soil microbial communities from Barrow, Alaska - Barrow Graham LP Ref core NGADG0002-211 (SPAdes) (version 2) | ecosystem: Environmental > Terrestrial > Soil > Wetlands > Peat...
GACGCTGGCCGCCCAGCTGTACTCCGAGTTCCGCGAGTTCTTTCCGGACAACGCCGTCGAGTACTTCGTCAGCTACTTCGACTACTACCAGCCCGAGGCTTATCTGCCGCGCTCGGACACGTACATCGAAAAGGACTCGAGCCGCAACGACGAGATCGACAAGCTCCGCCACGCCGCTACGAAGGCGCTCTTCGAGCGGCGGGACGTGATCATCGTCGCCAGCGTGAGCTGCATCTACGGCCTGGGCGCGCCGGTCGACTACGGGGCCACGATCCTGCGGCTGCGCGTCGGCGGGCAGTATCGCCGCGACGCCGTGCTTCGCCACCTCGTGGATCTCCAGTACCAGCGCAACGACGCCGCGCTGACCCGGGCTCGGTTCCGCGTCCGCGGCGACACGCTGGAGCTGATCCCGGCGGCGGAGGATCGCCTCGTCCGGGTCGAGTTCTTCGGCGACGAGGTCGAGCGCATCACCGAGCTGGATCCCCTCACCGGGGAGCTGCTGGCTGAGCGCAAGGACCTCAACGTCTACCCGGCGACGCACTACGTCACTCCCGCCGACAAGCTGATGGCGGCGGTCAAGGCGATCGACGAGGAGATGGAGGTTCGCGTCGGCGAGCTGGAGGCCCAGGGCCGGGTGCTGGAGGGTGCCAGGCTGCGTCAGCGCACGTCGTTCGACCTCGAGATGATGCGCGAGTTGGGCTACTGCACCGGCATCGAGAACTACTCGCGCCACCTCTCCGGCCGCGATGCGGGCTCGCGACCGTGGACGCTGCTCGACTACTTCCCGCCCGACTGGCTGCTGGTCGTGGATGAGAGTCACATGTCCATACCGCAGGTCGTGGGCATGTACAAGAACGACCGGACGCGCAAGGAGATCCTGGTCGATTTCGGTTTTCGTCTGCCTTCCGCGCTCGACAATCGGCCGCTGACATTCGAAGAATTCGAAGCCAGCGTGAACCAGGTCATATACATGAGCGCCACGCCCGGTCCATATGAGCTCCAACGAAGCGAACAAGTCGTCGAGCAACTAATTCGACCCACGGGTGTCGTCGATCCGCATATCACGGTCAAGCCGACCGAAGGCCAGATAGACGATCTGCTCGAACTCATACGCGGAAGAGTCGAGCGCGGTGAGCGATCGATTGTCACGACGCTTACAAAGAAGATGGCCGAGGACCTGACCGACTATCTGCGTGAACTCGGCGTGAAGGTGCAGTACCTGCACTCCGAAGTCGACACGCTCGAACGCGTGCAGATACTTCGGGACTTGCGCCTCGGTGTATATGACGTGATCGTCGGTATCAACCTGCTGCGCGAAGGCATCGACTTGCCGGAGGTAACGCTCGTAGCGATACTCGACGCCGACAAGGAGGGATTCCTGCGCAGCGCCTGGTCGCTGGTGCAGATGATCGGTCGGGCCGCACGAAACATCGACGGCGAGGTCGTGATGTACGCCGACCGGATGACCGACTCGATGAAGGCCGCCATCGGCGAGACGGACCGCCGCCGCTCGGTCCAGGAGCGCCACAACCGTGAGCACAACATCGAGCCGGTCACGATCGTGAAGGGGATTCGCGACATCAACGATCGGCTGCGGGCGGTTGCGGAGGCTCATGGAACCTACGCTACTGCGCCCGGGCGGGAGCGCGCCTTCACCGAGATGGCGAAAGGCCAGATCGAGAAGCTGGTGGCACAGATGGAGGCGGAGATGCGCCAGGCTGCTCGTTCGCTCGAGTTCGAGCGCGCGGCCGCGCTCCGTGATGAGGTCCAGGAGATCAGGTTGCGCGTGCTGGACGAGGACGCGTCGACGGAGATCGCGCGCGCGGCCGAACGAGCGGCCAAGACGCGTCCGGCCGGCGCATCCGGCCCTCGGGAGGCGCCGGCGCGGGCTGGTCGGACGATCAAGCCGGTACGCCAGGTGGCACGGAGGGTATTCGAGTCGATGTACATGGGCGGCAATTCGCCCGCGTCGCTCGATGTCACCGAGGTCAAGGTGGTAGCGGCCTCGGAAGAGCCCGCCGGAGACGCCGCCGTAGACACCGCCTCTGACTGGCTGCCGGGCATCCGCGACGAACACGAGGACGATGGCTGGTCCGCCAAGTGGCTCGACCGTCCGACGTGGGACCATACCGTTACCCCGAACGTGATCAAGCGCACCGGAACGCGGTCTCGGGGAGGCCGCCGACGATAGCCGTCGCGGTCAGGAGAGTCAGGAGGGCACATGGATCCGTTGAGCGAGGCGTTCCAGCATCACACCTGGGCCACGGAGCAGCTGATCGAGCATCTGCGGGGCTTGCCCGAAGCGGCGCTGACCGCCAGCGCCCCCGGCGTCTACGGGGAGGTGCTGGCGACTCTCTCGCATCTGCTCGATGCCGATGGCCGCTATCTCAGCTACCTAGAGGGCACGCCGCCGCCTCCCAAGAGCGGCCCTGACCCGACGAAATCGCTCGACACGCTTGCCGACCAGCTGCGCGACCAGGCCGTTCGCTGGCGCATCGTGCTGGCCCGGGTCGGCGAAATCGACGTGACGCTCCCGGCTCGCAACGAGCGTCCGCAGCTGCCGCACGCCACGAACCTGCTGATTGGACAGGCACTCCACCACGGCAACGACCATCGCACGCAGATCTGCACGGTCCTGTCCGCGAGCGGCTACGCGTCGCCGGACCTGGATGTTTGGAGCTACTGGATGGCACGTCGTGCGAGATAGCAACGGATTTCGGAGAGCGGCCGCACTGGCATCCGTTCTCCCGTTGATCCTGTCGGGATGCGGCCAGACCTCGACTTCCTCGCCGACCCTTGGCGCCACTCCGTCGCCCACGCCGCTGCCTACGGCCGCTCCTTCCCCCACCGCCGGTCTCTTCGTCGACGCGGGTGCCGACCTGGGTGCCATCAGCCCCTACGTTTATGGCTCGAACGATGGGCCCTGGCTCGCCTTCCCTCCGAGTCTCCAGGACCCGATCGCCGCCGCGAAGCTGACGATGCTCAGCTTCCCCGGTGGCAACTGGGGCGACGAGAACGATCTCCAGGCCTCACAGATCGACGACTTCGTCGCCTACTGCCGCACGATCGGTGCCGAGCCGCGAATCGTCGTTCGCCTCAAAGGCGGGACGGCTCAGAAGGCTGCCGATCTGGTCACATATGCGAACGTAACCATGGGATACGGAATCAAGTATTGGGGCATCGGCAACGAACCAGATCTTTATGAGGCCGGCGGCATTACCGGTTACTCGGTGGACCAGTACAACGTTGAATGGCGTTCGTTTGCGCAGGCTATGCGGGCCGTCGACGCGAAGATCAAACTGATCGGACCCGACATCAGCCAGTTCGTCGGCAATACGACCGCTTCGGCATATCTTCAGACGCGAGCCGATTGGGTGTCTTCTTTTCTGAAGGCCAATGGCGATCTCGTCGACATAGTGTCCATCCACCGCTACGCGTTTCCGGCGAGCCAGACATCTGAGCCGCCAACGATCGCCGATTTGCGAGCCAACACGCAGGAGTGGGATCAGATCATTCCCGCTCTGCGGTCGTTGATCCGGACCCAGCTCGGACGCGACCTCCCAGTCGCTGTCACCGAACTGAACTCGAGCTGGGCCGACAACCTGGGCGGCGAGGCAACCATGGACTCGCACTACAACGCGATCTGGTTTGGGGACGTGCTGGGCCGTCTCATTCGCCAGAAAGTCGACATCGTCGCCCAGTTCGCTTTGGGCGGCGATTGGGGGATCGTCGGGCGCGATTCGGTGCACCCCCTCTACTACGACTACCTGATGTACCAGCGTTTTGGGGCCGAGCTGGTGCGGTCCGCCTCGGACGATCCCCTCGTTTCGGTCTACGCGGCCAAGCGGGCCGACGGAACGCTCACGGTAATGATCGTGAATCTGGGTTCGACGGTTGCGACGAAGCCGCTCACCATAGTCGGGGGCGGGCCGGCATCCACGGCGCAGACTTGGCTCTTCGACGCGAGCCACAAGGCCGAGCAAGTGGCGGCGACGTCGCTCTCCGCGGGAGGCAGCGTCACTTTGCCACCCGAATCGATGACGCTGCTCGTCGTGGCAGGCTAGGGCTTTCGGTCGACGGCTCTTGCGTGCGGGCCACCGGCCGCACCGAGGGCTCGTGGGCCAGCCAGGGCAAGGAACAAGAGCAGCACGGCCACGCCCGCGAGGGCGATTCTCAGCCCCGTGATTCCCGCCACGGAGCCGATTAGCGGCGGTCCGGCGAGCCCGCCTGCGTAACCCATCGTCGAGACGGCAGCGATGCCAACGGCCGAAGAGATGCCCGGCTGCGAGCCACCGGCTCGGAACACGGTTGGGACGACCGCGGCCAGGCCCATGCCCATCAGCGCAAAGCCGGCGATTGCCGCAATCGGATTTCCAACGATGATCGCGGCGCCGAGACCAACGGCGGCAAGGGCACCGCCCCACGAGACCACTCGGGCCGAGCCCCAGCGCGCGGCGAGATGGTCGCCCGCAAGTCGGGCGATGGCCATCGCCGCGGCAAAGGCCGCGAGCGTTATGGCGGCTTCCTGGGCTGTGCCGGCGAGCGAATCCTTTACGAAGACGCCACCCCAGTCGCTGGCCGAGCCCTCGGCCATCAACCCGGCAAAGGCCAGGAGCCCGAGGGCGACTACACGCCGAGGTGGCCGCCGGAACGAGGGACCCTCGCCACGGCGCACGTCGCGGAGCATCGTCCGGCCCAGGACGAGCGCCGCGACGGCAAGTCCTGCCGCCAGCGCGAGGAACTGGCCGAGCAACGTCACGCCGGCCTGGATCGCGATCGCGGTCAGGAAGGCTCCACTGAAGGAGCCGATGCTCCAGGCGGCGTGCAGGCGCGAGAGGATCGGCCTGCCTCCGGCCTGCTCAACGGCCATCCCGTTGGCGTTCATGCAAACGTCCATCGAGCCCTGGACCGCTCCGAACACCAGCAGGACGCCGGCGAGGGCGACGAACGACGGGGCAATTGCCAGGAGGGGCACGAGTGCAGCGCAACCGAGCAAGGTGCCAGATGTCATGACGTGGGTTCCCACGCGGCCTGCGAGCACACCCGCGGCGGACATTGCCAGGATCGCCCCGATCCCAGCCGCAAACAGGGCAAGGCCGAGATGCACGGAATCGAGCCCGGCCTGTTCCTTGATTGCCGGGATCCGGGCGGCCCACGAACCGAACATGACGCCGTTCGCGACGAATGCGGCAGCGACGGCCCATCTGGCGACCCGAAGGGACGGCGCGGCGGAAGGCTTTCCACTCATCCGAGGCCCGCCGACCTCACGACGGCGACCAGCACGACGGCGGCAAAGACTCCCGGGAGCAGCATCCTCGTGCGCCACACGACCACCGCGCAGATCGCCACGGCAATCGGCTCGACGCCAAGGAGCAGGTGCGGCGGTTTGTCGGACGTGAGCAGGCAGTTGACCGCTGCCAGTGCCGCGAGCGCCGACGGCCCAGCGAGGCGCAGGTACGCAACTGCAGGTGGAGGAAGGCGCTCAATCCCCGGGGCGAGCATCGGCAGCGCCCGGGACGGGTACGTGGCAAGCCACATCAGGAACGCCAGCGGGATCAGGCCCAGGCTCACGGCAGGCCCTCCTCAGCGGCGCGTTCGGCGGCATCCTCGACGATCCCCTCCGGCCCGAGCGCGTCCGCTCCCGCCGAGCTCGCGCTGCCATCCGACTCCGCCGGCTTCACCGGCACCATCAGCCCGATGAAGGGCCCGACGACGGCCCCCGCGACCAGCCCGACGGATCCGCCGGCGACCAGCCCGACGAGGACCGCCACGGCGACCGCTCCAAGAGCCGCGGCCACGTCGCGCCGGCCCGAAACCATGCCCAGCGAGAGCCCAGCCATCGCGGCCGGGAAGGCGACGTCGAGGGCGAGCTTGTTGATATCCACCGCGCCTGCTGCCAGGTATCCGATCGCGGAACCGAGGGTCCAGGGGATGAGGATTACCAGTGCCGCTATCCAGTAGCCGCGCGCATCGAAGCCGTGGATGCGCCGGAAGTGAGCCAGCGACAGGGCGAACGTCTCGTCCGTCAGGCAGTGGGCCATCACTGCTCGTTCGCGTCGAGATCGGGTCGCCATATACGGCGTCAAAGCGGCGGAGTAGAGGAGATGCCTGGCGTTGACGAGGGCCGTGACCCCGGCGATGGCCAGCCAGGGAGTGCCTTCCTTGACCAGGCCGGCCGCCGCGAACTGGGCCCCGCCAGCCAGAACGACCACGCAGCTGACGACGACGTCGAGGAGCGAGAAGTTCGCCTCGCGAGTCGCCAGGCCGTACACGAGCCCCACGGGCAGCGCATACGAGGCGATCGCCAACCCGTCGCCGAGCAATCTCCGCCGCGACTCCGCAACGGATTGGCTCGGTCCCGCGCCCGCCGCTGTTGCCATCACCCCGCTCATCGTTGTGGGATGGTACCGGACGTTGCCCCGAGACGCGGCGTATGCTCCAGCCATGGCCGAGGCTGGGGACCTTAGAGTACGGCTGGCCGCCTTCGACTGGCTTCGCGAGCAGGTCGAAGTGCATGGCGATGTCCTGCCCCGGTCACTTCTCGCTCAGGGCTTCGTGTTCGAAGACCAGCGCGTTCCGCTTCTGGGCCCCGAGGGTATTTTCAAGCCGCGTGTCTGCGCTCTGCCGCTGTCGATCACTACCATTCCCGGCGGTCAGTACGAAGACGCCATCGAAGGCAGTGTCCTCATGTATTCGTACCGGGGGACCGATCCGAGGCATCCCGACAACGTGGGCCTGAGGTTGGCGATGAGTTTGCGCGTACCACTTGTGCTCTTCGTCCGCCTCAAGCCAGGTCGCTACCTGGCGCACCACCCGGTGTTCGTCGTCGGAGACGATCCGGCTGGATTCGTGTTCAAAGTGGACGTCGAAGGCAAGCTCGACGCCCTGGCTGGGCTTTCGACCAGGGCTTCCGACGCGGGATCCATCGAACGACGATACGTCGTCTCGACCTTCCGCCGCCGTGTCCACCAACAGGCTTTCCGCGAGCGCGTCCTCGAGGCCTACCGGGAGCAGTGCGCCATCTGCCGGCTCCGTCACCAGGAACTCCTGGACGCGGCCCACATAGTTTCCGACGCGGAAGACGAGGGCGATCCGGTCGTCAGCAATGGCTTGGCACTCTGCAAACTGCATCACGCCGCATTCGACAGCTTCTTCCTGACGGTCAGGCCCGACTACACGATCGAAGTCAGACGGTCGATCCTCGAAGAGACCGATGGGCCGATGCTACTTGTCGGACTGAAGCAGACGCACGATCAGCAGATTCAGCTGCCTCGATCGCGGATCGATCGGCCCGACCAGGCACGACTCGAACGACGTTACGAGCGCTTCCTGCGCGCTTCGTGACGGGCGGCGGCGCCAAGCCGGGCCTGCTCGCCCTATGGCCCCGCGCGAACACCTGTTCTCTTTCTTCCGGTTGGCATACAATGTGAGCCTATGCCGCAGGAACAGCTCGTCGTCCGCGGGGCCCGCGAACACAACCTCAAGAACGTCACGGTGTCGATGCCGCGCGACCGCCTGATCGTGATCACCGGCCTATCCGGATCGGGCAAGAGCAGCCTTGCTTTCGACACGATCTACGCCGAAGGCCAGCGACGCTACGTTGAGAGCCTGTCGGCTTATGCGCGCCAGTTCCTCGGCGAGATGCAAAAGCCCGATGTGGATCAGATCGACGGCCTCAGTCCGGCCATCTCGATCGACCAGAAGGGCGCCAGCCGAAACCCACGGTCGACGGTAGGCACGGTCACTGAGATATACGACCACCTGCGACTCCTGTTCGCCCGAATCGGCCACCCGCACTGCCCCACCTGCGGTCGCGAGATCCAGCGCCAGAGCGTGCAGCAGATCGTGGACCAGATCTACGAGCTGCCCGAAGGAACGCGCCTGCTGGTCCTGGGCCCCCTCATCAAAGACCGCAAGACCGAGGGCGAACGCGTCTTCGACCAGATCCGCCGCCAGGGCTACGCCCGCGTCCGTGTCGACGGGGAGCAGATGGACCTCGCCGAGACGCGGCAGCTGGACAAATACAAGCGCCACACCATCGAGGTCGTGGTCGATCGCTTCGTCGTCCACCGCGGGAGCGGCGAAGCCGGCGCCGTGAGCGAGGGAGATGGCGCGGCTGCCGAGGCTTCAGCCTCCAGTGCCGCCGCGCGTCCGGATTCGGCCCGCCTGGCCGACTCGGTCGAGACGGCCCTGCGGTTGGGCGAGGGCGTGATGATGATCGCCCCGGTGCCACGCGACGGCGAGGCGCCGCAGCTCGAGGAGAGGCGCTACAGCGAGCGCTACAGCTGCCCGTACGACGGCACCACTGTGGACGAGCTTGAGCCGCGCAGCTTCAGCTTCAACTCTCCCCATGGCGCCTGTCCCGGCTGCACCGGTATCGGCAGTCGCCTGGAGATCGACCCGGAGCGCGTTGTCAACAAGAACCTCTCCCTGGCCCGCGGGGCCCTTGTGCCGTGGGCCCGCCTGCCGATGGAAGGCTCCTGGCACGGCAAGATCGTCGAAGCCGTTTGCGGCGAGCACGGCTGGGACTTCCACGCGCCCGTCAAGACCCTGCCCCGGGAGGCGCTCGACTACATCCTCTATTCCGGCCGGGGCGAGCGCGTCGTCATCGGCTACCGCCACGAGCGCGGCGAGAACACTTACGGGGCCACCTTCGAAGGGATCATCCCCAACCTGGAGCGCCGCTTCCGCGAAACCGACTCGGAGTTCATCAAGTCCGAGCTCGAGCGCTACATGGTCGCCCGACCGTGTCCAACCTGCGAGGGCAAACGCCTGAAGCCTGAGATCCTCGCGGTTACCGTGGACGGCCGAAATATCTGGGATGTCTCGACCCTTTCGATCATCAACGCCTGCGATTGGGTCGATCGGCTGCCGGGCACCCTCACGGAGCGAGAGAACACGATCGCCCGCCAGATCCTCAAGGAGATCGGGTCTCGGCTGGGCTTTCTCGTGGATGTCGGGCTCGACTATCTCACGCTCGATCGGACGAGTCAGACGCTCTCGGGCGGCGAAGCCCAGCGCATCCGCCTTGCGACGCAGATCGGTTCGAGCCTGATGGGCGTCCTGTACATCCTCGACGAGCCTTCGATCGGGCTGCACCAGCGCGACAATGCCAAGCTGATCGCGACGCTCACGCGCCTGCGTGACCTGGGCAACACGGTGCTGGTTGTGGAACACGACGAAGAGACGATCCGGACTGCCGACTGGGTCATCGACATCGGGCCCGGGGCAGGCGAGCACGGCGGCGAGATCGTGGCTTCAGGCCCCCTGGAGGCCATCCTCGCCGAGCCGCGATCCATAACCGGCGCCTACCTTCGGGGCGAGCTGGAAGTGGCGATTCCGAAGACCCGGCGCAAGGGCAGCGGTCTTTCGATCGTCGTTCGAGGGGCGCGAGAGCACAACCTCAAGAACCTGGACGTGGCGTTTCCGCTGGCTTGCTTCGTGGCCGTCACCGGCGTCTCGGGGTCGGGCAAGAGCACGCTCGTCTCCGACATCCTGTACCGCGCCCTCGCTCGTGAGTTGAACGCGGCCCGTGATAAGCCGGGAGACCACGAAGGGCTCGATGGCGTCGAGGCGATCGACAAGGTCATCGACATCGACCAGAGTCCGATCGGCCGAACGCCTCGATCGAACCCGGCCACGTACACCGGCCTCTTCGCCCCGATCCGCGATCTGTTCGCCGGCACCCAGGAGTCCAGGGTACGGGGCTACAAGCCGGGGCGTTTCAGCTTCAACGTCAAGGGCGGCCGCTGCGAGCACTGCAAGGGCGATGGCATCCTCAAGATCGAGATGCAGTTCCTGCCGGATGTGTACGTCCCGTGCGAAATCTGCAAGGGCAAGCGCTACAACCGGGAGGCGCTCGAGATCCACTACAAGGGCCGCTCGATCGCCGATGTCCTGGAGATGACCATTGAGGAGGCGCTGGAATTCTTCACCCCGGTGCCTTCCGTGAGGGCCAAGCTGCAGACGCTAAACGACGTGGGCCTGGGCTACGTGCATCTGGGACAGCCGGCCACCACGCTCTCAGGCGGCGAGGCACAGCGCGTGAAGCTGGCGACCGAACTGTCGCGGCGGGCCACGGGTCGCACGCTGTACGTCCTGGACGAGCCCACGACCGGTCTCCATATGGCCGACGTCGAGAAGCTGCTGCGCGTCCTGCACCGGCTCGTGGATACGGGAAACACCGTCGTGGTCATCGAGCACAACCTGGACGTGGTCAAGACCGCGGACTGGATCGTGGACCTGGGGCCTGAGGGCGGCGAGCGCGGCGGCTACGTGATCGCCGAAGGCACGCCCGAGGAAGTGGCCCAGGCGCCGGGTTCGGCCACAGGCGAGTACCTGGCCCGCGTCCTTCGGGGAGAGCCGCTGGTTCCACTTTCCGGGGTCACGTTCGCGGAGTCGGCCGGCCGAACCGGCCCGGCGCCGCGGCGCGATCCCGTGGCGATCCAGCCCGCTCCCCGCAAGCGAGCTGCGGCCGTGGGCTCGCCCCGGACCGACGGTTGAGCCTGCGTTTGGCGCCCCTCGCCGTGGTCATCGCGGACCAACTGATCCGACAGGGCTCCAGGCCCGTATAGCGAGCGGGGACGGTTATCCGTCCGGGGAGTTAGCAAAGGTCCGGACGCTTGCGAGCTCGCGCCAAGGACGTCTTCGACCCATAGGAGTCAACGCAGCAAGTCCCGAATCGTCTCGGGCAGACGTGGTGCCGGGTCCCTTCGTCTTGGGCGCTCCGCGCTCCCCGTCATCTTCATGGAAGCGCGGTGTCGGCGATGGGTGGGGCCGTCGTGACCGACGCCGTGCGTCCGCTGATCGCTACGTTGGAGGCATGCCGGTGCGAACTGCGACGCTGGACGAGGTAGCTCGAGCTGTCGGCGTTTCGCGCGCGACCGCATCTCGCGTAGTCAACGGCAGCAAGACGGTCGGACCGGGGGCTCGCCAGTCGTCCGAACGCGCCGTTGAGCGGCTTGCCTACGTCCCGAACCACGCCGACCGCAGCCTCGGGACCAGCCGCAGCGACTGCGTCGGTGTCGTCATCGCCGAGACGACCACGAAGGTCTTCGGTGACCTGTTCTTCTCCGAGATGCTGCGTGGAATTGGCTCCGCTCTCGCGGCGCGACGGATGCAGATGGCGATTCTCATGGCCCAGTCCCCCGCGGAAGAGGGGAGACTCGATCAGTACTTCTGCGGCGGCCACGTGGACGGCGCCATCTTCGTCTCGCTCCACAGTGACGACCCGCTTCCGGAGCGTCTGGCCGCCCGCGGCGTTCCGGTCGTGGTGGCCGGCGAGCCGCCGCGAGGGGCGCGGGTCAGCTACGTAGACAACGACAACCACGGCGGCGCCGTGCTGGCGGTCAATCATCTCGTGGCCCACGGACGCCATACGATTGCCACGATCACCGGGCCGCTGGACATGCCAGCTGCCGCATCCCGCCGCCAGGGCTATCTGGACGCCCTGCGTGCCGCGGGCATCGCCCCCCGACCCGAGCTCGAGGCAGGTGGCGATTTCACGAGGGCCGGAGGGGCTCGAGCGATGGAAGAGCTGCTCGGACGCTGCCCAGAGATCGATGCGGTCTTCGCCGCCTCCGACCTCATGGCAGCCGGGGCCCTAGAGGCACTGTGCACAGCGGGCCGAAAAGTCCCCGAAGAAGTCGCTATTGTCGGGTTCGACGACTCCGCCGTCGCTCTGTCGACACAGCCGCCGCTGTCAAGCGTTCGGCAATCGGTGGAAACGATGGGTCGTGAACTCGTCAGCGTACTGCTCCAAGCAGTCGACGCCAGGGACCACGTCTTGCGTCGTGTCGTTCTGGCAACCGACCTAGTAGCAAGGCAGTCGAGTGGAGGGTTGCCGACAGGGAAGAGTTGAGCAACGGGTAGTGCCGCAGATGCGGCACGAGGGAATGGATCACATTCCCAGGAGCTATTGCATCACTAGGGACGAGAGTGTCACTAGCGATAGAGAAGGGAGCCCAATGGGTAGGAGAGGGTTGCGCCTCATCAGTTTGGCAGCCGTGCCGGTGCTCGTTCTGAGCGCTTGCGGCGGCAGCACAGCGACGCAGACCACCGGGGCCACCGGCAGCACCAGCAGCACCAGCACCGCCACCGGCACCCCTGCCGCGTCGGTGTCCGTCAAGCCCGGCAACACCAAGGTCGTTTGGTTCATCGGTCTCGGCACCGGCAGCCAGCCCAACCAGCTGCAGGTCGAGACTGACTTCATCAACAACTACAACGACACCAACAAAGACAGCATCACCATCGTGCCGTCGATCATTCCGAACGCGAATGCGATCGACGTCCTGAAGACTCAGATGGCTGCCGGCAAGGGCCCCGACATCGTCGGCCCCGTCGGTATCGAAGGTCGCGCTGGCTTCCCCGGCGTCTTCCTGGATATCAGCGCCGAGATCACCAAGCAGGGGACTGACGTCAGCGTATACGGCGACAAGCTCCTCAACTCGATGAAGATGGGCGGCGCGCTCATCGGCCTGCCGTACGCCCTCTACTCCCCGTTCATCTTCTACAACAAGGACCTGTTCGCGGCTCAGGCTTTGCCGGGGCTCCCGGTTAAGGTCGGCGACAAGTTCAACGGCGAAGACTGGACCTGGGACACCCTCGCCAAGTACGCGAAGCAGCTGACGGTCGACCAGAACGGCAAGAAGTCGACCGATCCGGCCTTCAACGCCGCGAAGACCAAGCAGTACGGCTTCGACATGCAGTGGGTCGCTGACGTCCGCCGCTTCGCCACCACGTTCGGCGCCGGCGCGTACGTTGCCGCCGACGGCAAGACCGCTCAGTTCCCGGCTGCCTGGGGTACTGCGATCAAGTGGTACCACGACGCGATGTGGGTCACCAAGTTCGCCCCGAACAACGCGGAGCGCATTGCCGCCGATATGGCTAGCGGCACGACCATGGGCACCGGTCGCGTGGCCATGGAACTTGCTTGGGGCTGGGCGATCTCGTCCATCGGCTCCGTCGATGCCAAGGGCACGTCCACCTCTAAGTTCGCGAAGTGGGACATGGGCGTCGTGCCGACCAACGCCGGCGTCACGACCGCCCCGGTCGACTCCGACACCTTCTCGATCCTCAAGTCCTCCAAGGTTCCCGATCAGGCCTACAAGGCCATGATCGCGATGGAGGCTGACTCCAGCCTGACAGTGACCTACGGCGCCATGCCGGCGCTCCCGTCCCTCCAGGCTGCTTACTTCACTGCCCAGGCTGCTAGCGCTACCGCGCAGTTCCCTGGCAACACTGTCACCTGGTCTGTCCTGACTGAGATGCTTAAGTACGCGGCCAATCCGACCCACCAGGATCCGATGCCGAACTACACTAAGGCTCTCAACCTCGACAAGTCGTTCTACACGGCGCTGCAGAGCAGTGGCTCCTTCAACGTCGACGCCGAGATTGCCAAGCTGGTGACGGCCATCCAGGCCGCCTTCAACGAGCCGGCAGCCTCCTAGTCCGACTCCTCGTCAGAAATTCCGTGGCGGCCGTCTCACGACGGCCGCCACGGACACAACTGGCATGTCGCGGAGCGAAGTGATGGCGATCGTTCAAGACACAGAGGTGCTAACAACAACTGCGCCGAAGCGCAGATTGACTATGTCTCATCGCGAGGCGGCATGGGGCCTGCTCTTCCTGTCCCCTTGGTTCATCGGCCTGGCGCTCTTCTACGTGATTCCGATCATCATCTCGTTCGTGATGTCGTTCACCGACTTCAACCCGGTTCACGCCGCGGATTGGCAGTTTGTCGGCCTCGCGAACTACCAGTGGATGTTCAGCGAGAGCGCGACGGTCAGTTCGTTCTTCATCACGATGAAGCTGGCTGTCGTCAGTGTCCCCCTCGGCTTGTTCGTGGCCCTGGGCTTAGCAATCCTGGTCAACCAGAAGCTTCTGGCAGGCAAGCGCGTCTTCCGGACACTCTTCTTCATGCCAGTCCAGATCCCGCTCGTCGCAAGCACGATCATCTGGCTGGACTTTCTGAATGGCTCCAACGGCTGGCTGGCCTACATCCTGAACACCTGTCAGGACATCTTCCTCAACTTCTTCGGCGGGTTGCTGAACGTCTCGCACCCGTACGGGCCGATCGCGCCCTCATGGTTCCAGGATACGAACTGGGCCATCCCCGGTTTGATCTTGATGGGCCTCTGGGGCATCGGCAACGGGATGCTCATCTTCCTGGCCGGCCTTCAGACGGTTCCCACCGAGTTGTATGAAGCCGCCAGAGTCGACGGAGCCGGGCGTTGGCAGCAGTTCCGCAACGTGACGATGCCGATGATCTCGCCGGTCTTCTTCTACAACCTCCTCATTGCCGTTATTGGCATGGCCCAGTATTTCACCCAGCCTTACGTCCTCTCCGGTGGTCGCGGGGATCCCGGCGGCGAGACGCTCGTGTACAACATCAACCTGTACACCCAGGCCTGGACCTATAACTTCATGGGCCACGGCGCAGCACTAGCCTGGCTGATGTTCGTCGTCGTCCTGGGCTTCTCGGTCGTTCTCTTCCGTACCTCGGCACGGTGGGTCTTCTACGCGGGTGGCGAACGATGACGTCTACTGCTCTTGCTTCCACAGAAGGCAGACGCTCGCCGTGGAATCGACGATTGCGCGGGTTTGGCAGCCGGGCCACCGTCACGGCCATCGTGGCAGCCATCTGCTTCATCTTCATCCTGCCGCTCATCTACGCGGTGTCCGTGGCGTTCACGCCCTCGGATTCGACGTCCCTCGTCGGCGCGCCGCCCTGGCCAGTCTCAGCCAGGTCCATCGAATACACGGACCCCACAACTCAACAGACTCAGAAGCTCTACCTCCATTCGGTGCCGGACTGGGATAGTCAGGGACTTGGGCACACCAAGGATCTGGCTCTCGTCGCGGAGCGCTTTCCGCCGGTCGCAAGCGACTTCATCGATCCGGCCGATCCGAACACGATCATCAAGTGGGGCGACAAGGACGGCCAGAACGTCTACCAGCTCGGCTACGTTTGGGACGTTGCCATCTCGATGGACAACTTCGGCACGGCCTGGAACCAGATGGGCTCGGCCGAGGGCGGGTTCCCGCTCCTCTTCAGGAACACGCTGGTCATCGCCCTCCTTGGGACCATCGGCGCGGTGTTATCAGCGGTAATCGTCGCCTACGGTTTCGCGCGCTTCAAGATCCCCGGGAAGGAACTCCTGTTCCTGATCCTGATCAGCACGATCATGATCCCATTCCAGGTCACGCTGATTCCAACCTTCCTCGTCTTCCAGGCGATTGGTTGGACTGGAACGTGGTTACCACTGATAGTGCCTCACTTCTTCGCCAACGCATATAACGTATTCCTGCTACGGCAGTACTTCATGGGACTGCCGCATGAGCTGGACGAGGCGGCCATGATGGACGGGGCGAGTCCGCTCCGGATCCTCATCTCCGTCATCATTCCGCAGTCCTGGCCGGCGATCATGGCCGTGACGTTGTTCCACTTCTTCTTCGCGTGGAACGACTTCCTCAACCCACTGATCTATCTGACGGGCAGCGCGGACCTGTGGCCGATTGCGGTTGGCTTGAACAACTTCAACACCACATTCCGAAACGCGGGTACGCCGGCCGTTATCCAGGCTGGCTCACTCCTGGCCATCGTCTTGCCAGTGGCGATCTTCTTCTTCGCGCAACGAGTGTTCATGCGAGGCGTGGTCATCTCGGGCGTCGAGAAGTAGCCTCCTTTCACCTGGGATTGTCGCGGGGCCCGGTCTTCCGGGCCCCGCTTCCTTATTCGGCCCTGTCCCGCTGCCTGCCGACGCTGAGCGCAGCCGGGTGGGCTAGGATTGGGGCATGCCAGAGATCGAGTACGCCTTCCTTGCCGACGCAGCCGAGGTCCAGCCCGGTCAGAAGTTCCATGTCCTGGGCGGGGGCGTGACCCGGGTGAGCGGACCCGCGCTGCCCTTCCGCCATCCACATCTCTCCATCGTCGTTGGGTTACGAATGACCACTGTGGAGCGGAACCGTGAGCACGACCTGGGCTTCGTGTTGACCGCCCCCGACGGGGCGGAGGTCTCCAGTAGCTCCGGGAAGGTCGTCACCCACGGTCCGCCCGATCCGAATGACGTCATCCTCACGATCGCGGTCGACATGTGGAACCTGACGCTGGCAGCGGCGGGAGAGTACTCGGTTCGGGTACTCGTGGACGGTTCGGAGCGAAAACGGATACCGCTGCAGGTGACGCTGACGCACGAAACGATGCCGGAGCAGCGCTATCTCGCGTGAGCCGACCGCATCTCTCCCGGCCGCGGCCATGACGCGAGCGGCCGGGCCGGCACGTCACGAGCGGCCGGCAATCGACGAAGCGGCTCTCTCCGCGGCGCGCGATGCGGAGAGGCTTCTTCGCGCCGCGCAAGAAAAGGGCAACTCGCGCTGGGAGAAGTTCCTGGCCGAGGTGCCGGACCAGCTTCGTGACGCGGGAATACCAGAGTTGAAGGGCATCGCCCGGCGAGCTCGGGCCGCATATGGGCCCAAGGACTCGATTCGGGAGTCGCTGCCGCCCGAGATGACCGAACCCTTCCTCGATCACCTCGACCGTCTGCTGAAGGCAATCGCCCGCGACGAGCTCGAGCGATAGCCGCCGAGCGGCGTCTCCCCATGTCCCGGGTTAGTCCGGTATAGACGCGCGGCGCGCCGCGACGGCTTGAGCGCGCCCGACTGAACAGAAGATCGCTCATCATCGTCTGGATGGCTGTCTTGGGGACATCAAGCACACCGTCCAGTTCAATGAGAGGAGCCGGGTGAGCGAACCGAAGTTGCCTGCCGTCAGCGAAGACGGTGCGCCGACGGAGGGCATGGCCTCCGCGTCGAAGCAGCGGCTGATGCCGCCCGCGTTGTCGTCCCTGGGTCGGCCTTCGCCCGATCTCGTGCGAATCGTCCTGCTGTGGGCCGCCTGGCTCGTGATCCTGTGCGCTTTCCAGATCGTCGTGCAGGCTCGCGTCTCACCCGCTCGCCCGGACACCGTCCTGGCCTGGACCCAGTACGAGACAGGGACCGACGTCCTGCCGTGCCGGCCACGCATCGACGACCCGAACATGAACGAACACGTGGCCTTCGACTCGGAGTACTACATCTCGATCGCAGCTGCGGGGTATGACGACCCCGACGCACAGGCATATTCAGCGACCGGCGGGCACGCCAGTTTCCAGGGAGTTCCCAGCTGCTCTCCCGGCGTCCCCGACGAATGGACCTCCCTCAACTACGCCTTCATGCCCGGCTATCCGATGGCGATGAGGCCGTTGATGGCGGTTGAAGGCGTTCTGCCCTTCACGTCCGACTTCACCGACACCGGCAAGGCAACCCTGGCCGGAATCATCGTCTCGACTCTGGGCGGCCTGCTGGCGATGCTAGCCCTGGGACGCCTGATGGGCTACCTCGAGCGTCGCCGCAAGCCGGCGACCGCGGAAGGCGATGCCGACTCGCAGCCCGGACCGTGGGGCGGCGCCGGCGGCCTTCGGACCGCCCTGTATCTGCTCGTCTTCCCGACGGGCTTCTATCTAGCCCAGGTCTACACGGAGGGGCTGTTCATAGGCCTCGCCTTCATGGCCTGCGCCCTTGCGGTCGAGCGCAAGATCGTCCTCGCCGCGGTGTTCGCGGTCCTGGCTTCGCTCGTGCGAACGCCCGGCTTCATGCTGGCTATTCCTCTGGCCTGGGCCGCTCTCGAGATCCTGCGCGATCGGGAGACGCGACCAGCGGGCTGGCGCATTGGCGTGCCGATTGCCGCCGCGGCGGCACCGATCGTGGCCTTCGTGGCCTGGTTCCTTTCGCCGCTCGGCGCGAACTGGCAGATGGTCGAGCGTGAGTTCTTCACCCGCTCGTTCGATCCCGCTGCGTCCGTCGAACTGTGGCGACGGGTGCTCGACAGCCTTCTCTCCGGTGTCGACAAGACGCCAGGCCCGAACCTCACGGACTACGCCGTGTTCGGTGGCGGGAACCTCAGTGCTTCGTCCACGGTCTACATCGCGCTCGAGCTGGCGGCCATCGCTCTCGGCGTCGCCGCCTGCTTGTGGCTGCTACGCCGAATGCCCGGCGTGGCCCTGTTTGGGGTCGGAGTAATCGTCCTGAGCGCCGGCAGCGCGGCTGCCATGGGGATGGACCGCTACGTCCTGGCCGTCCCGGCGATCTTCCTCATGCTGGTCTGGTTCGGCAGGCGAATCGTCTTCGACCGCGCCTGGGTCATGGCGAGCACTCTGCTCATGGGGATGCTCGCAATGCTCTTCACGTTCGGCTTCTGGGTCTCCTGAAATCGACGGTCCGCGCCGGCCCCCCACGGCGCGGACCGACCTCCTCCCTTCTGCGTCACGACGCCGCGGGTCTCAAGCCCGGGCGTCGTGACGTATTTCCGGCGCGGAAGAGAGTCATCGAGCCCGCAAACCGAGGGCGCCCGGGCAGCGTATCCTCTTCGGGCTGGATCGAATCTTCGACTCCAAGCGGGGCGTTCGACGGAGGTTTTGCTTGAGTGGCTGGGTAGTCCCGAGTCAGGCCGCATCGGCAGGCGTCCAACTGCGGCCGGGCCTGGGGATTGCGGCCACCGGCTCGCGCGTCGCCGCGTGGTTCCTGGACAGGCTGCTCTTCCTCGCTCTGGCCTTCCTGCTGGCTGTCGCAGCCATGGTCGCGGGGGCCGTCGACATCAATCCGGTCGCCACCCAACAGGTGGACCAGGGCACCAGTGCGTCCCTCGTCGCAGTTCCGCTCCTGATCGTCAACACGAACCTTCTGATTGTCTTCGGAATCCTGTGGGTGGTCCTGCAGTACGCGTATGCGGCGCTCTCGTGGACGATGCTGCGAGGTACGCCGGGGCAGCGGCTGCTGGGGCTGCAAGTTGCCGACCTCAGAACTGGGCGCAACCTCTCGATCTGGCGGTCGACCTTGCGTTGGCTGGTGCTCGAGAGCGTGCCCCAGATCTCGCTGGCCGTCTTCATGATCCTCGTGGTCCGGATGATGGGCGACCTTGCCCCCTCGGAATACGGGGCGGGGGGCACAAGCACTGCGTCGCTGATGTCCAACAGCACCTACGTGGCGGTCAGCGTCGTCGGGAACGTGGCTGTTCTGCTTTCCGTCGGTTGGAGGCTGGCACTTCTGGTCACGACGACGACGCACAAACAGAAGCGGGGCCCCCATGATCGGATCGCGGGTTCCGTTGCGGTGGGCAAGGTCTCCGCGTCCGCCTACTGGGCCCAAGCGGCCTATGGCGGTCCCGGTTGGCCGGGCGGTTTCGCGCCCGGGCCGAGCTACGGAGCGGGATATCCCCAGGGCCCGGGGCATCCCTCCGGACCGCAGGGACAGCAAGTCCCTCAATGGCCCTCTCCTCCCGGCCCGGATGCGCCTCCGGCCGGCGCGTCTCCCAACAGCTGGCCGTCGCCGGGCAGTTGGCCGCCGCCCGGTGATCCCGCCACACCACCGGCGGCGTCGGAGCAGGCGCCCGATGGCTGGACCCCTCCATCTGTCGGTTGGAGGCCTCCGGCCCCAGATGGGACGCGGCCGACTCCTGCTGGATCGGGTCAAACCCGAGACCCGAACTCGACCTGGGAGCCCCCCAACGTGAGCTTGCAGGCGTCCAGGCTCGCGGACGGCTCGACGCTCCCCGTGGGGCTGCGGGTTGCCTCCATCGGTCGACGGTTGGGGGCGTATCTCATCGATTGCGTCGTCGTCCTCTTCTTCTACAACCTGTGCCTTGGGCTGCTCGGATCCACGCAAACCGAGAAGCAGGCGATCATCGCCGGCGTGCTCGGCGGCCTCGGCCAGCTGATCTACTTCGTCGGTGGCTGGAAGCTGTATCGCGGCACGCTCGGCCAGCGGATGCTGAACCTGCAAGTCGGCAACGTCCATACGGGGGCTGCCCTGCCGTGGGGCGATGCATTCGTACGCTGGGGAATCTTGCAGGGTCCGTTCGCGCTGGCCACCGTGGTCCCGTTGGTAGTGTCGCCGGTGGTCACGCTCGCGGCAGCCGGTTGGTCGGCCTTCCTGCTGTATGAGGCCTACTACAAGCCCGACCGCAGAGCGCTTCACGATCGCGCCGTCCACAGTCTGGTGGCGCAGACGGTCTAGCCACGTCCGCTACGGAGTCCGCTGGTCGGCGTCCGAGCCAAGGCCGAGTTCTTCCGGGCTGAACGCCTCGAGCAGAAACTGCGACGGCGATGCGGGGTCGTAGACCAGCGTGAGCGACCGGTGAGCGCGAGTCCAGGCAACGTAGGCCAGCCGGCGCTCTTCCTCCAGGGCGCGCTCCGGCTCCGCGGCCTCTCGTAGCGACCGGGCCGAAGGAAAGCGTCCGGCCTCGAGACCTATGACCGCCACGTGGTCGAACTCGAGGCCCTTGGTGGAGTGGGCGGTGGCGAGCGTGAGGTTGGCGTCGTCACGGCGCAGCTCGGCGACGCGTTCCCGTTGTCGGGAGATGGCGGCCGCCATCTCGGCAAGGGTGCCGTACGCCGCCGCCCAGCCCACGACGGCGGCCATGAGCTCATCCGTCTCGATGGGGAGCGGCTCATCCACGCCCCGGCGGTCCGGGTCGGCGGCGTCACGGCAGGGCGGCGGGTCGGGCAGCGAGAACCCCAGGCGCGCAAGCGCCACCAGCCGTGGCAGGACCGGGGAGTCACCCGCCTCACGTGCCGCGGCGACGATCGCATCGACCCGACGATCTTCGGTCAGCAATCTCAGGCGAGCTGCCCGAAATGGCAGCCCCATCTCCACGGCGACGGCGGCAGCCGGCATTAGCTCGGCGTTAGTGCGGGCCAGGATCGCTCGCGTGCCGCCGTCGTCGGGCCAGCTTTCGAATATGTGCCGCACCCGCGTCGTCTCGTCGGAACCATCGGGAGCCAGGATCAAACGTCCCGCCGCAACCCGTCCGGCTCTGATCGTCTTGGCGAACCTTTCGCGGTTGTGGGCAACGAGGCGCACGGCCCGCCCGACGACGGCCGGCGGACAGCGGTAGTTCACGGTGAGGTCGATGCGGCGAAGACCCGGCAGTTCGGCGGCCAGTCGCAACACGCGCCGAACATCGGCCAGTCGCCAGCCATAGATTGTCTGATCGTCATCACCAACCAGGAAGATGCGGTTTGCGGGGGCCGCGAGCAGCAGCCCCAATCGCAGCTGGCTCCGGTCGACGTCCTGGGTCTCGTCGACCAGCAGGTGCTCGCAGCGTTCGCGCCAGCGGCGGAGTAGGGGAGGATGAGCCTCCAGCAGCCGAAGCGATCGAGCCACCAGGTCGTCGAAGTCGAGGCCGCCGGCGTCATCGAGTGCCTGTTCGTAGGCCAGGAACGCCCGAGCGATCGGTCCGGGCTCGGGGTCTGTGGCGACCTCTTCAGCCGTGACCCCGATGTCGAGCTTGAGGCGGCTGAAGGCATCGTCGAGGCGGCGAACGGCGTTGCGGTCTATGTCGGGCCAGATGTCGCGCAGCACGGCCTCACGGTCGAGCAGCGGCTCGACCGCCACGCCCGCATCGGCGAGGATCTCGCGACCGAGGGCATGGAATGTCTTGACTCGAACGCTGCCGGGCGCCAGCCCGAGCGGCTCCAGCGCCGCGTCCACGCGGGCGGCCATCTCGTCGGCGGCGCGCTTGTTGAAGGTGACGGCGGTGATCCGGGCGGGTTCCGCGCCCGTGGCCACGAGCCACGCAATCCGGGCGACGAGGGTCGTGGTCTTGCCAGACCCGGCCGGAGCCACGCACAACACCGGGCCGGGTGGCGCGGTCGCCGCCTCGCGCTGGTCGGGCGCGAGGCGAGCCAGCCTGTCAACAACGGAGGGAGGAAGCACCCAAGAAGGTTGCCAGACACCGCTTAGCTGGCGCTTATGTGCCTTCGTATGCTGAGCCTGCAGATCGTCAGTCTTCTCGGAGGATGAGATGGAGGTGGCGCGGGACGTGACCTTTTCGTCAGGTGCTGGGAGAGAGCATCATGGTCTCGTCGGGCAGTTCCCAGGCTGCAGGACAGCCGGTCCCTGGAATGGCGCCTGCCGGCCGCACAACAAGAGCGGTGCGTGGGGAGTCATGGTGCCACTGCGACATAGATGATTTAGGAGGAGAGGGTGCGAACCGGACGTCTGGCCCGAATGGGCTCGATCTTGTTTCTGCTGCTGACTGTGGTTGCCTGCTCGAACACGGCCACACCCAGCCCGACGGTCGTAGCGAGCAGCGCCGGGCAGGTGACGCCGTCACCGACCCCGACACCCAGCCCGACGGTCATAGCGAGCAGCATCGCGCCAGCGACGCCGTCGCCGTCACCCAGCCCAACACCCAGCCCGCGCCCGATGGCGCCGGCCACGGTTAAGCCTGGCCCGGCGATGACCAAGGCTCGCGAGGGCCAGGCTGCGGTTCGCCTCGACGACGGCCGCGTCCTGATCATGGGCGGCTACATTCCATACACTGGCAAGTGCGAGATGGCGTGCGCGCTGCCTGACACGGCGAGCGTGGAGATCTACGACCCCAGCACCGGCAAGTTCAGCCCCAACGGTTCGCTGGCCGAGCCGCGGTCCGGTGGGGAGGCCCTGCTGCTGAACGACGGCCGCGTGCTCGTGTGGGGCGGCAACGACGAGGGCAACGGCGACCTCAATTCGATAGAAATCTACGACCCCGCCCACGGGACCTCGGTCGTGGTCAAGCCACCCGCCGACACGCAAGGACTGCCCTTCGATCCCACGGTGGTAGCGCTCGCCGACGGCAGGGTGCTCATCGCCGGCGGCAGGTACTACGAGACCCAGCCGCCTTCAAACGTCACCCTGATCTTCGACCCGGCGAGCGGCGGGTTCAGCAACGGCCCGCTCATGGCTAAGCCCCGAGAAGGAGCGATGGGGACGCTGCTCGACGACGGGCGAGTGCTGATCGCGGGAGGAGTCGAGGACAACTCTGGCTACTCGACCAACAACGCGGAGTTGATCGACCCGTCGCACCCCCTCTCCCAATCCACCTTGTTGGTGTTCCAGGGCTACCCGGCAACTTCCACCCTGCTCTCGGACGGACGCGTTCTCGTCGCGGAAGTGGGCCCTGACGACAGCGGCGCGAGTTGCATGACCCCGGCAGTCTCGGAGGTCTTCGATCCCACAACCGAGAGGTTCACCCCAGTTGGTCCGATGAACACGCCGCGTAGCGGATCGGCTGCGATCAGGATCCAGGATGGCCGAGTGCTTTTCTTCGGCGGGGTGGACTCTAAGTGCGCGGCCGTGGGTACCGTCGAGGCGTTCGACCCCGACAGCGGCACGTTCCAGGTGGTCGCGAAAGGATTCCCAAATCTCACCGACTTCACCGCGACACTGCTGAACGACGGCCGGATCCTGGTCGCCGGCGGCCACGGCATCAACGACTGGAATCTGACGGCCGCTACCTGGCTGCTCAAACCCTGATGACCTTGAAGCGCGTGAGATCCATCGCCGCGGCCGCGGCGCTGTGCGTGACGCTGGCGGGCTGCTTCGGGCAGACCGCGTCCCCGGCACCGACCCTCACGCCGTCGGCGTCGGCGTCGTTCAGCTGCACGGCTGAACTCGTACTCGCGCAGGTCGACCAACTACTTGCCGGACAGGACTTCGAGGCCCACTACCTGACCATCGGCGACAAGTTCACGCTCTCGGTCTGGCTGGTGGACCCGGAGATCGACCCGACGACGCCCCTGTCGGGCATGGCCGCTGCCGACCGCCAGGCCCTGGAACGCGGGCTGTCGATCTCATACCAGATGGTCGACCAGATCCCGTGCGCGCAACAGGTGTTCGACCAGGTCAATCCTATGATCGTCGACGGCCGCTTCCAGCATTGGTACAAGGACTTCCTCCCCATCAGCGCCTTCGTGGGCCTGCGCGATCCCACCACGGACGATCTGGTCGCCGCGGTCGAAGCCACCGGGACAGCGATCCAGGAACCCCGCGCCACAGTGCCGCAGGTAGCTCAAACCCCGGTGACGAGTTCATGCGGTTGGTCTGAGGCGCGAGCCGCCATCCATGCGTATTTCGGCGCCGAAAACAACGCCGCCGCCTACCTGATCATCGGCGCAAGACTCGTGGAGCAGGGCAACCCGACGCCCAACTTACCCGACGATGTTGGCGTGGAGGTTCAGTGGCCCATGCGCGACACGGCGGAGGCAGCCGATCCGGTGGTCCGTGAGCACCTGGGCCACGTCGCCCAGGCCCTGGCCTGCCTGTGGCCGGCCATTGACTCGCTGGAGGCATTCGTCGTGGACCCGGCAGGTCGGACCATGGTCTATGCGGTGGTGCCGGGGTCGGTCATCCGAGCGCGGATAATTCCGCTGCCTCCTGGCAGCGTCCGCCTCTATCACATGCCGTCCCTGGCGCAGCCGTAGGGGTTTCCCGGGCTCCGCAAACGGCCTACCGGTCGGGCGATGAGACGGGCACGTAGCCGCTCTGCTTCACGACGCGCTGGCCGTCCGGAGAGAGCAGCCAGTCCCTGTACTCAAGCGCCGGGCTTCCAGACGCCGCGTCCTTACGCGTCACGACGTACACCTCGGCCGTCAGCGGATAGGCCCGCGAGGAGATCGTTGTCGACGTCGGCTTGACTCCATCGACGCCGATCATCTTGACCTGCGGATTCGAGAACATGACCGCGGCGTAGTAGTAGACCGAGAAGCCGAGGCCGAGCCTGTCCCCGCCGTCGCCGGTCACGGGATTGCCGCCGAGGGCGTTGTACGGCCCGACCATCGTCTGAACGACCATCTCGGGCGCGTTGACCATCGGCGTGGTGCCCATGACCATCTGTTTCATCAGCTCTTGGCTACCGGAGTTGGGCTCGCGCTGGTAGGCGTGGATCCGGGCCGCCGGATCGCCAAGATCGATGCTCGCCCCGCTCCATGTAGTGATCTTGCCGGCGTAGATGTCGCGCAGCGTCGCCAGCGGCATGTTCTCGGTCGGGTTGTTCGTGTTGACGAGGAAGACGAAGGCGTCCAGCGCGAAGGCGTGCGTCTCGAGCTCGACGCCCTTTGCCGACGCTTCTGCCAGTTCGTCAGGCGAGGGCAGGCG
>Ga0209638_1000539_pt1 | contig 24949 bp, 21 predicted proteins | sample BarGraNGADG00211_FD_184490 | JGI IMG/M metagenome (GOLD analysis project Ga0209638, IMG submission 184490) | Arctic peat soil microbial communities from Barrow, Alaska - Barrow Graham LP Ref core NGADG0002-211 (SPAdes) (version 2) | ecosystem: Environmental > Terrestrial > Soil > Wetlands > Peat...
GTCCCGGGACTTCCGGAAGGCGCGATCCGAGTCGTCGATCCCGCGATCTCCTCCATCGTGCGGCGCGCGGTTGCGGAGAGCGCCCTGCAACTCGTCGCGCATGCCGACGATGAAGCGCTGCGCGACGTGGCGCGTGATCCCGCCCTGCTCGAGCAGCTTCGGCGAAGCGGACCGTACTCGCTGCTCGTCGTCCCACTCATCGCGCGCCAGCGCGTGCTTGGCTTTCTCCAGTTCCTCAGCGCGGACGTCGCTCGCGCGTCGGCGCCCGAGTCGCTGCTGCTCGCGGAAGATCTCGCGCGGCGCGCCTCGGTCGCGGTGGACAACGCGCTGCTCTACGGCGAGGCGCAGCGTGCCACCCGTGCGCGCGACGACGTCCTCGCCATCGTATCACACGATCTGCGGAACCCGCTCAACACGATTCACATGAGCACGGCATTTCTGCTCGACGTGCTCGCGGAGCCCGGCGCCGTTGCGCCACTCATTCCACAGTTGCAGCTTATTCGGCGCGCGACCGCGCGAGCCAATGCGCTCATTCAGGATCTGCTCGACGTCTCTCGCATCGAGTCGGGGACGCTCGCGGTGGACCCCTCCCTCACCAGCGCCGCCGGCCTGCTCAACGACGCCGTGCTCGAGCTCGAGCCGCTCGTCACGGACAAGGGGCTACGCTTCGAGCACGAGTGGATCGGTGACGATGCCGAAGTCCCCGCCGACCGGGGGCGCATCGCGCAGGTCTTCTCGAATCTCGTGGGCAACGCGGTCAAGTTCACGCCGAACGGAGGCGTGGTGCGCGTGACGGGCCGGCGTCTCGAGTCCAGGGTCGAGTACGTAGTGTCTGACACGGGCGCTGGCATCGCCCCCGACCATGTGCCCCACCTGTTCGATCGCTTCTGGATGGCCACCAAGGCATCCCGCGGCGGGGCGGGGCTCGGTCTGTTCATCGTGAAGGGAATCATCGAGAGCCACGGCGGTTCGGTGCACGTGGAGAGCGTCCCCGGCGACGGAACGAGCTTCCGCTTCACCATACCAGGCGCCTCGAGCGCACCGTGAGGTCCGGAAGAGCCTGTTCCAGACGCCATAGGTGCGCGACACGCCTAGCCCGCGCTTCGCTCGGCCGCTCCCACTGATACCTTGTAGAGGGCTCCGATCGGCAGCCCTCGCCGCGAACCGGGCAGAATTCTTGACATGGTCCGAGCCGCGGGCGACTTTCAGCCTCCAGCCCTCCCGGCTCGACTTTCCGCAGCAGCCTCCCAGCCTCACGCGTCGCCCCTCGTCCGTTTATGGCCGCACCGGTTGCCTCCAGCGAACGTCTTGGTGATCTCCTCGTCCGCGAGGGGCTCATCACGCGCGAGCAGTTGGAGAAGGCGCTGCAGGAGCAGCGCCAGAGCGGCACCCGCGTCGGCTACAACCTGGTCAAGCTTGGCTTCATCCAGGAGACCGAACTCACCAAGATGCTCGCTCGGCAGTACAAGATGCCGGCGGTGGACCTCTCCAAGTTCGAGGTGGACCCGCGCATCGCGAAGCTGATCCCCGGCGATCTCGCGATCAAGCATCTCGTCCTCCCCCTCAAGCGCGACGGACGTACGCTCACCGTCGCGATGGCGGATCCGACGAACCTGGGCGTCCTCGACGACCTCAAGTTCATCACGCGCTACGACATCTTCCCCGTGATCGGGGGAGAGTTCACGCTGAAGAGCGCGATTGAGAAGCTGTACGAGAACGCGGTGGACACGCAGGTCGCCGACCTCATGTCGGTCATCGACGACCTGGACGACGACATCGAAGTTGTCGAGCAAAAGGAAGAGGACGTCACCGCCGCGGCGCTCACGGCACAGATGGAGGACGCGCCGGTCGTGAAGCTCATCAACGCGATCCTCACGGACGCGGTGAGGCGCGGCGCGTCGGACATTCACTTCGAGTGCTTCGAGCACGACATCCGCGTGCGCTACCGCATCGATGGCGCGCTCATGGAAGTGATGAAGCCCCCCATGAAGCTCAAGGCGGCGCTCATCTCGCGCTTCAAGATCATGGCGCAACTCAACATCGCCGAGCGACGCGTGCCGCAGGACGGCCGCATCAAGCTGAAGATGGGCAAGAAGGTCATCGACTTTCGCGTGTCCACGCTGCCCACGCTCTTCGGCGAGAAGATCGTGCTTCGAATTCTCGATCAGGGGAACCTCACCCTCGATCTCGAGAAGTTCGGCATCGAGCCCAAGGCCGAGAAGGATCTCATGGAGGCGGTGTCGAACCCGTACGGCATGGTGCTCGTCACCGGCCCGACGGGCTCCGGCAAGACGACGACGCTGTACTCCGCGCTCTCCAAGGTCAACAACATCGACGTCAACATCATGACGGCCGAGGATCCCGTGGAGTACAACCTCTACGGCGTGAATCAGGTGCTGGTGCGGACGGAAATCGGGATGACCTTCGCCGCGGCGCTGAAGGCGTTCCTGCGGCAGGACCCGAACATCATCATGGTCGGCGAGATCCGTGATCTCGAGACGGGCGGTATCGCCATCAAGGCGGCGCTCACCGGCCACATGGTGCTCTCTACGCTGCACACGAACTCCGCGCCGGAGACGGTGACCAGGCTCATGGACATGGGGCTCGAGCCGTTCAATGTGGCGTCGGCGCTCAATCTCGTGCTCGCTCAGCGACTGCTCCGCCGCATCTGCTCGAACTGCAAGGAGAAGTACACGCCCAGCGACCTCGACTTCGACGTCGCCAAGGTGAAGCACGACATGACGCTGCGCGATCTCCGTTTCACGCCGGACACGATCGAGAACGCCAAGGCGCGCGCCACGAAGGAAGCGGCGCCCTATCTGGCGAACATCACGCTCGACACGCGCGTCATGGACCTGCCGTTCTTCCGCGGCAAGGGCTGCGACACGTGTGCTGGAAGCGGGATGAAGGGGCGGCAGGGCGTGTACGAGGTCATGCCGATGAGCCCCAACCTGCGCAAGCTGATTCTTCAGAACGTCGGCGCTGCGGAGATCAAGGATGCCGCCGTCGATGAGGGAATGCTGACCCTGCGCATGGACGGATGGATGAAGGTCATGAAGGGCATCACCACGCTCGATCAGGTCGTCCGGGAGACGTCGGCCTGATCGCGTAGACCTGTTCCGACTCGCGCGCTCGATCGTCTGCAGTAGCAGCGCGACGGCGCTCTCTCTTGCGTTTTGCCTCGCGCATCAATCGAAGGACCCGCGCCAGGTTTCCCGTTGCCAAGACCATGACCGCACCTGCCGCACCTGCCGCACCAGGCGTCAACCTCCGCGTCCTCCTCGAGGAGATGATCGAGCGGGACGCGTCCGATCTTCACGTCACCGCCGGCGAGCGTCCCAAGCTGCGCATCGACGGTGAGATCACGAACTCGAAGGTCGAATTCGTGATGACGCCCAAGGACACGCTCCAGCTCGCGTACTCGGTGCTCACCGAGAATCAGAAGAAGCGCTTCGAGATGGAGGACGAGCTCGACTTCTCGTTCGGTATCCAGAACCTCGCGCGCTTCCGCGGCAACTGCTTCAAGCAGCGCGGTTGCGTGTCGATGGTCATCCGGCAGATCCCGTTCAACATCAAGACCTTCGACGACCTCAAGCTGCCGGACGTCATCCGGAAGATGGCCGAGCGTCCCCGCGGCCTGGTGCTCGTCACCGGACCGACCGGATCGGGCAAGAGCACGACCCTCGCCGCGATGATCGACAAGATCAACAAGGAGCGAAAGGGTCACATCATCACCGTCGAAGATCCGATCGAGTTCATCCACCGCCATCAGAGCTGCATCGTCAACCAGCGCGAGGTGGGGACGGACACGAAGAGCTTCCAGGCGAGCCTCAAGTACGCGCTGCGTCAGGACCCCGACGTCATCCTCATCGGTGAGATGCGCGACCTGGAGACGATCCAGGCGGCGCTCACGATCTCGGAGACTGGACACCTCGCGTTCGCCACGCTGCACACCAATAGCGCGGCCGAGGCGATCAACCGCATCATCGATGTCTTTCCGAGTCACCAGCAGAGCCAGGTGCGTGCGCAGCTCGCCTTCGTGCTCGAGGGGATCGTGACGCAGGTCCTGCTGCCCAAGGCGAAGGGTCGTGGGCGCGCGATGGCGGCGGAAATTCTCGTCGTGACCCCCGCCGTGCGCGCGCTCATTCGCGACGACAAGATCCATCAGATCTACAGCACGATGCAGTCGGGAAAGAAGTTCGGGATGCAGACGATGAACGACGCGCTGTACGGATTGTACATGAACCGCGAAGTCGCACTCGACGATTGTCTGCATGCGTCGCATGATCCAACGGAGTTTCTCCGCATGATCGGCCAGTCACCAGAAGACGAGGCGAAGAAGCCCGGTGCTCCCGGCGGTGCGATGGCCGGCAAGCGCTGATGGTCATCCTGAGCTCTTCGCTTCGCTCGAGGGTGGACTCCGCGCAGAATCTGCACGTTTGTCATTCTGAGGTTCCCTAATGCCGTCATTCACGTATACCGCACGCGCGCTCAACGGCGATCTCCGTACCGCCACGATCGAGGCACCCAACCGCGATGACGTCGTTGCCCAGCTCAAGCGGCAGCGGCTCAACGTCGTCAAGATCGACGAAACGTCCGTCGCGAAGAAGAAGAAGAAGGGCGGCAAGATCAAGATGCGTGACATCGTCATCTTCACGCGTCAGTTCTCGACCATGATCAACGCCGGCCTGCCGCTCGTGCAGGCGCTCGACATTCTCGCGAAGCAGAGTGAGAACCCCGCGCTCAAGGACGTGACCAACGCCGTCGTGTTCGACGTCGAGAGCGGTCACACGGTGGCCGATGCCCTGGGCAAGCATCCTCAGGCGTTCACCGAACTGTATGTGAACATGGTCGCCGCAGGCGAAGCCGGTGGTATTCTGGACACCATCCTCATGCGACTGGCGACGTTCATGGAAAAGAACGACGCCCTCATGCGGAAGGTGAAGGGCGCCATGATCTATCCGGGCGTCATTTCGAGCGTGGCCGTGATCGCGATTGCCGTGCTGCTCATCTTCGTCATCCCCGTGTTCGAGAAGATGTTCGCGAGCGTGGGGTTACCGCTGCCACTCCCCACGCGCGTCGTCATCCAGATGTCGAAGTTCCTCGTCGGATACTGGTGGCTGTGCGGCGCGATCGGCTTCGGGCTGGTGTACTCGCTGAAGAAGTACAATGCGACGAGCAACGGCAAGCTCGTCATCGACAGGCTGATGCTGAAGATGCCGGTGCTCGGCGACGTGCTGAGGAAGTCGGCCGTGTCGCGGTTCACGCGCACGCTCGGCACGCTGATCGGCTCTGGCGTGTCGATTCTCGATGGATTGGAGATCACGGCGAAGACGGCGGGCAATCGTGTGATCTCGGATGCGATCATGGAGTCGCGCACGTCGATCGCGGGCGGAGAGACGATCGCGGCGCCGTTACAGAAGTCGAAGGTGTTTCCGCCGATGGTCATCAGTATGATCGCGGTTGGTGAGCAGACGGGCGGACTGGACGAGATGCTGTCGAAGATCGCCGACTTCTATGATGAAGAGGTGGATGCGGCGGTGTCGAATTTGTTGGCGTTGATGGAGCCGGTGATGATCGTGTTTCTCGGCGTGGTGGTGGGTGGAATGGTGGTCGCCATGTATCTGCCGATCTTTGATATGATTAACGCGGTGCAGTAAAGGCACGCGCGAATCGTAAGTTGGATCACCATGCCTGAGCGGTAGACGGATAGGAGAAAGGCCCCGGGTCAACGCGACCTGGGGCCTCTCTCTGTCTTGCGAGTCGTGTCACCTTCACCATCTGCGACGCGGCGCCCCGCGGACGCCGCGTCGCTGGTGACGATCGGGTGATCGGCTAGTGGGCCTTCTTGCCGAGCTCGATGACGTGCTTCGCAACGGCCTCCATCTCATCATGCTTCAGCAAGTCCTTGAAGGACTTCATCTCGTCCCCCTTGCCCACGCCCTTCATCAGCACCTTCACGATGGAATCCTTCGATCGACTCGCAATGAACGCGGCGTCGAAGGTCGCAATCTTCGGGAACTTCGCTTTCATCGCCTTGGGCGCCGTGCCGAGCACGCCGTGGCAATTCTTGCAATTCGCCGAGTAGAGCGCCTGCGCATCGGGTGCCTGTGCGGCAACGCGGAACACGGCACCGCTGCCTGCCAGCAGCGCAACAGCGAGAACGAGTCGAGTCTTCACGGTTTCTCCTTGGGTTTGACGGGCTCCGGGAACGTGTCCCGGTACCCTTACAATACCCCATCAGCCAGCCTGTGTGCCATGGCTGACAATACTGTGAGGCGGCGCGCTTCGACCTCAGTGCGCCTAGCCGCACCCGCATCCCGGCCCGCATCCGCCGCCGCGGCGCCGGCGTGCCGCGCTCGAGGCGGCCTTCCAGGCGCGCCACGCGAGAAACGCGGCGCACATCAGCACCAGGGCCGCCGCGACCACGCGCTGCGCCCACATGGCGGTCACGCGCCACCTCCGATGCCAAGGGCGAGACCACCCCGGTACACCAGCAACCCCGCCCCGTAAGCGAGGCCGAGCATGTAGGCGAACTGAAGCGCCGCCCAGCCTGCGCCGCGCAGGCCGCCGCCCATCTCGCGCACCGTCACCGCGATGGTGCTCGTGCACATCAGCGCGAAGACGTAGAAGCACATCAATCCGATCGCGACGAGCGGTGTGTACACGGCCTTCCCCGTGGCGGGGTTCCGCTCCGCGCGCAGGCGGGGCGCCAGCGCCTGCGGCGCACCCTCCGTGCTGGAGACGCCGTAAATCGTCGCCATCGTCGACACGAATACCTCGCGAGCGGCGAACGAGGCGACCATCGATACCCCGATCTTCCAGTCGTATCCGAGCGGTCGCACCGCCGGTTCGATCGCGTGGCCGATGCGTCCCAGCGCAGACTGCTCGAGCCGCGCTTCCTGCGACAGCGCCCGTTCCGCCGCCGGCTTGGGATAGCTGGCCAGCACCCAGAGCAGCACGGAGACCGCGAAGATGATCGTGCCCGCCTTGCGCAGGAACAGTTGCACCCGTTGCCATACGGATGACGCGAGCACCCGGGCGCTCGGCCAACTGTACGACGGGAGCTCGATGATCAGTGCCCGCGTGGCCGAACGGAGCAGCGTGCGCCGGAAGACCGCCGCCGCCCCCAACGCCGCCACGGTGCCGAGGAGATACATGCCGAGCAGCGTCAGTCCCTGCAGGTTGAACAGGCCGGCCACGGTCGTGGCGGGAACGAACGCGCCGATGAGCAGCGTGTAGATCGGCAGGCGCGCCGAGCAACTCATGAGCGGCAATACCATGATCGTCGCCGCGCGTTCCTTCGTCTGCTGGATGGTGCGCGTCGCCATGATCGCCGGCACCGCGCAGGCGTACCCGGAGATGAGCGGAATGAAGCTCTTCCCGTGCAGCCCGAGCGGCCGCATGAACCGGTCCATCACGAACGCCGCCCGCGCCATGTAGCCGGAATCCTCGAGGAGTCCGATGCAGAGAAAGAGCACGGCGATCTGCGGCAGGAACACGACGACGCTGCCGACGCCACCGAGCGCTCCATCGACGAGCAGGCTGCGCAGTTCGCCCGCTGGCAACGCCGCGCGCAGCAGCTGTCCGGCCGCGTCGACGAGCGCCTGCATCGCATCACCGAGCGGGCGAGCCCAGGTGAACATCACCTGGAAGACCAGCGTCAGCAACGCGAGGAAGATCAACGGACCCCACACGGGGTGCAACGCGATGGCATCGACGCGATCGCTGACCGCGTGCGCCGTCCGCGCGCTACGGGAGACGGTGCGCTCCAGCACCGAGCCGATCCACCGGTAGCGACGGTCGGCGTCGGCGCCCGCGGACGCCGTGTCGTCGCTGCCTACCGACGACAGCGCGCCGCTTGCCCCGATCGTGGAGAGCGGCAACGACGGCGCGAGGGCGATCGCGTGCCGCAGGCGATCGATGCCCTCGTGCCGCGTCGCCACAACGGGCACCACCACGGCGCCCAGTTCGTGGATGAGCGCGGGCACATCCACCTGGATGCCGGCGGCAGCGAGGCGGTCGGCGCGATTGAGCGCGATCACCGTTGGACGTCCGAGCTCGAGGATCTGCGTCGCCAGATACAGGTTGCGCTCGAGGTTCTCGGCATCGACGACCACGACGATCACGTCAATGGGCGGCACGCCCGGTGCCGTGCCGTTGAGCACCTCGAGCGCGATCGCCTCGTCCGGCGACTCCGCGACGAGGCTGTAGGTGCCGGGAAGGTCGATGACGACCACCCGCGACGCACCGTCGTGGGTATAGCCGCCCTCGATGTGCTCCACAGTGACGCCGGGAAAGTTCCCGACGCGCTGCCGCATGCCCGTGAGTGCGTTGAACAGCGTGCTCTTCCCGCTGTTCGGGTTCCCGATGAGCGCCACCCGCAGCGGCGCCGGCGCCGGCGAAGGCGAGGGCGTCTTTCTGGCGCGCGGGGTCCAGCTGGTGGCGGGCACTAGACCAGGGGTCGCACGATGATGGCCATCGCGACCGCGCCATCGAGCGCCAGCCGCGCGCCTTGCACGTCCAGCAGAATGCCATTTCGCGTGCCGACGACGGCCACGCTGGCTCCCTCGAACACGCCGAGCGACCGAAGGCGGCGTGCCTCGAGTGAAGAACAGCCGAGGCAGACGATCAGCGCCCGCCGTCCGGACGCGCATGAGCCGAGCGGACAATGTTCGCAGCTCGCCTCCGCTGTGGTGGGCCCGGTGCTGGCGCGGCGAAAACGTTCGAGGAGTCGTCTCATCGCACGCCGCCGCCAACGGCGCTCGCGGGTGCCAGCGCCGCGCGCGCGCCAAGTTGCTGCACCGCCGCGTCGCCGACGCGCACGCCGTCGCTGGCGGCGTCCGCGAAGGCGACGCCACGCAGTCCGTTACCCGTGATGCTCAGCCCGGGCAGCACCGCGATTGCATCGGCGATGCGCGCCACGCGCGCGGAGTGCCCGATCTCATACTGCGGGATCGCGCGCGGCACGCGCACGACGTGCTCGAACACCGGCGCGTCCGTCATGCCGTAGAGCCTCGCGATCTCCGCGCGCGCGAGGGCGGCGAGTTCTGTCTCCGACATCGCGCCGGCCTCCGGATCCACCGCCCCGCCGAACATCGCGCGCACCAGCACGTGCCCGGCCGGCCCTCGCCCGTGATAGAGATGCGTCTCCCAGAGATTGCCCAGCATCCGAAACCCTTCGCCGCGGGCGATCAGCACGCCGAAGCCGACGGGAATCCTGGCCGCCGCTGCCGGCCCGAACCCGAGTGCGACCACGGCAACGGGCGGGCACAAAATCGCCGTGAGTTCCGCCGCCAGCGGCGCGTCGTGCGGCTGCACCAGCGGCGCCATCGCCCACGGCTCGCCGGCGAGGATGACCGCATCCGCCGGGATCGCCTCCGCATCTCCATCCACCGCGACGCTCCACCCGTCGTTCGTGCGCGAGAGCGCCCGCACTTCCGCGCCGCACCGGACGGAGAATCCGCCGCGCTCGGCGAGCGCGCGCGGCAACTGTTGCATGCCACACCGGAATGAGGTGAGCGCGCCCGAACTCGTGCGCCCGCGCCGCGCGATCATCCCGCGAATCAACGATCCGTGCTCCCGTTCGAGCGCCGCCATCCGGGGAAAGGCCGCCGCCAGCGAGAGGCGCCGCGCGTCGCCCGCGAAGATGCCGAGCGCCATCGGGAGGATCATCCGGTCGGCGACCTCGGCGCCGAGGCGCCGCGCCGCGAAGCTCCATACGGACTCGTCGTCGGCGTCGCGCCGCGCCGCGATGAACGGCTCCGCGAGCATGCGCGCCACGCCGCGCACCCCGAGGATCCCCTCGCGCAGCAGCCCCACGGGGTTCGGGACGATCCGCCGCATGCGCCCGGCGCGAAAAAGAAACCGCCGGGCCGACGCCGGGTTCGCCGGCGCCCGCTCGCTCGCGAGGCCGATCCCGTCGATGAGGCGCTCCATCTCGGGACGTCCGCCCAGAAAGCCGGACGGGCCTCCCTCCACGAGCCACCCGTCACGCGCGATGCTGCTCGCCTTGCCGCCGACGGCACCGCCGCGCTCGAGCACGAGCACCTCGAGGCCGCCCTCCACATGCGAGGCCGCCTGGCGCGCGGCCCATGCCGCCGCCAGTCCGGAGATCCCGCCGCCGATCACGACGAGGCGCCGCACCGTCACACCGTGCGGCTGAAGACGGGCCGCGACTCGGCGTCGTGCTTTTCGCGCTGGTACCGGTCGAAGCACATCGCGAGGTTGCGCACGAACAGTTCGCCCACCGGCGTCGCCTCGATGCAGCCGTCGCCGATCTTCACGAGTCCTTCGCGCTCGGAGGCGGCCAGCAGCGCGAGGTCGTCCGCGAAGTACGTCCCGAAGTCGAGCCCGAAGCGCCGCGAGATGTCGGCGGTATCGACACGGAAGTTGCACATCAGTTCATGAATCACAGTCCGCCGGACCTCGTCGTCCGCCGTGCGCACCACGCCGCGCGTCACCGGAAGCTGGCCCGCGCGGATGCGTTCCTCGTACGTCGACAGCTTCTTCTCGTTCTGCACGTACGCGCCCCGCACGTCGCCGATCGCCGAGATGCCGATCCCGAGCACGTCGTCGCCGGGAATGACGGCATATCCCTGGAAATTCCGCCGCAGCCGTCCTTCGTGCTTCGCCCGCGCGAGCTCATCGTCGGGCCGCGCGAAGTGGTCCATCCCGATTGGCTCGTACCCGGCGCGGAGGAACCGCTCACGCGCGATGGCGAACAGCGCGAGCTTCGTGCGCGCATCCGGGAGCTGGTCTTCCTCGATCTTCTTCTGGTGTCCGCGCACCCACGGAACGAACGCGAACGAGTAGACGGCAGCGCGGTCGATGCCCAGGCCGACCACCGAGTCCACCGTGCGCTCGAAGCTCTCCGGCGTCTGCAGCGGCAGCCCGTAGATGAGGTCCACGTTGATGCCGCGAAAGCCGCGACGGCGGGCGTGTTCGACCAGCGCGGCCGTCTGCTCGAGCGACTGCACGCGATTGATCGCCTCCTGCACATTGGGCGTCAGATCCTGCACGCCGAACGAGATCCGGTTGAATCCGAGATCCGCCAGCGCGTCGATGTGGGCGGCGGTGGTCACCCGCGGATCGGCTTCCAGGGCGAGTTCCGCGCCAGCCGCAGGGCGGAAGTGCCGCAACGTATGGCCGAGCAGGTCGGTGAGCTGCGCGGGCGAGAAATACGTCGGCGTTCCTCCACCCAGGTGGAGCTGCGCGAACTGGCGCCGGTTGGGGAGCCGTTCCGCAAGCAGTTCCACCTCGCGCTTGACCAGTTCCAGGTAGGGCTCGGCCGCCTTCCGGTGCTTGGTGACGATTACGTGGCAGCCGCAGAAGAGGCACCGCTCCTCGCAGAACGGCAGGTGCATGTACAGCGAGAGCGGCGCATCACCGAGCTGGTCAGCCGCGGCCAACCGGGTGAGGTAGTCGTCGGTACCGACGCCTTCGTGGAACTCGATCGCGGTCGGGTAGCTGGTGTACCGCGGACCAGGACGGTCGTGGCGTGCCAGCAGCTCCGCCGTCACCTGCCGCCCCACCGGGCGAGCATTCGCGCCCGAATCAAGGACGGAGTCCGGGATGCTCATGAAAGCCTCTCTTCGTGCACGGCCGCGATGAGGGCGTGCACGCTGTCGATGGGAGTCTCCGGCATGATGCCGTGGCCAAGATTCACGATGTGCCCGCGCGACGGCATGCGGGCGAGCAGCGCGCACACGGCGAGGCGCGTGGGCTCGGGACCGGCGAGCAGCACCGCGGGATCCACGTTGCCCTGCAGCGCCTTCGCCGCCGGCACGCGAGCCCGAAGGGCGGCGAGATCCTCACGCCAGTCCACCGCGAGCGCCTCGGAGGAGAGCGCCGCATACGCGTCCACCAGGTGCGACGCATCCTGCACGAACATGATGCGCGGCACGCCGAGCGACCGCGTCGCGTCGAAGAAGCGCACGAGATGGGGCCGCACCAGCCGCGTCCAGTCAGCGAGCGACAGCACGCCGCCCCAGGTGTCGAAGATCTGCACCGCGTCGGCGCCCGCCTCGACCTGCGCCGTGACGTACCGCACAACCAGCGCGGTGAGCTTCTCGAGCAGCGCCGAGAGGAGCCCTTCGTCGCGCGCCGCGAGCGCGCGGAGCGCGGGGAACCCGGGGCTTCCCCGTCCCTGAACGAGGTATGCCGCGAGCGACCACGGTGCGCCCGCGAAACCCAGTAGCGCGGCCCGGCCGCCGAGCTCTCGCTTCACGAGCCCGAGCGCCTCGATCACCTCTGGCGCGATCGTTCCCGGCGCGGGATCGGCGAGCGCGTCGACATCGGCGGCGGTGCGCACAGGCTTCGCCAGCACCGGGCCGGGATCGAATCGCACGGACAGGCCGAGCGCGCCGATGGGACTCATCAGGTCGGCGAAGATGATCGCCGCGTCGAGCGGAAAGCGTGCCAGCGGCTGCATCGTCACTTCGGCCGCCAGCGTTGCGCTCCCCGAGAGCTCTTCGAAGCTGTGGCGCTCGCGGAGCGCCCGGTACTCGGGCAGGTAGCGGCCGGCCTGGCGCATCACCCACACCGGCCGTCGGTCCGTCGGTTCACCTCGCAACGCACGCAGCAGTCGGTCGTTCATGATCCGCTCTCCTCGCCCGCGGAGACGAACCGGTAGCCGACGCCGCGCACCGTGTGAAAGAAACGCGGCCGCTCGGGATCGGGCTCGAAGCGCTTGCGCAGGCGCGCGATGAAGTTGTCGATCGTGCGCGACGAAGGCAGCACGTCGTCGCCCCAGACCTTCTCGAGGATATCGTCGCGCCACACCACTTCGCCTTCGCGCTCAAACAGCACTTTCAGGATCATCGCTTCCTTCTGGGTCAGGATCTGGTCGCCGCCGTCGAACGAGCGGCCGCGGAAACTCCGGAAGTCGAACTCGTTGCCGCCGAAGCGCACGACGGGTTCGAGCGCCGTCATCGCGTCGTAGCGCGAGCGCCGGCGCAGGATCGCCGCGACACGGAGCAACAGCTCGCGAAGCTGGAACGGCTTCGGGAGGTAGTCATCGCCACCCACTTCGAGGCCGCGAATGCGATCGCCGCCTCCGCCCTTCGCCGTCAGGAACAGGACGGGCGTGTCGCGTCCCTCGCGCCGCGCCGTCTGGCAGACGGTGAAGCCGTCCATTCCGGGCAGCATCACGTCGAGGATCACGAGGCCGTACTCCTGGCGCCGGATCTTGTCGAGCGCCACGCTGCCGTCGCCAGCGACCTCCACCGCGTAGCCCTCCGCCTCGAGGTTCTCGCGAATGCCGCGGGCGAGGTTGACCTCGTCCTCCACCACCAGAATACGCGCCGTGGGGTTGCTCATGATTCGTGCTCCGTGGCCGCAGGCCACTCCACGGTGAAGGAAGCGCCGCGTCCCGGACCGGCGCTCTCGCCGGTCACGCGGCCTCCGTCGAGGCTGACACAGCGCCAGACCAGGTACAGTCCGAGACCGGTTCCGCTCACCCGCCCGGATCCGCCACCGTCCACGCGATAGAATTTCTCGAACAGGTGCGCCGCTTCGTGCGGCGAAAATCCGACGCCGTCGTCACGGACTTCGAGCCGCACCCAGCCGTCCGTGCGGGCCCCCCGCACGGTGACATGCCGGCCTCCGCTCGCCGCACGGATACCGTTGTGCAAGAGGTTTCGCACAACCGTCCGCACACCCTCGGGATCGGCCCAGATGACGAGCGACTCTGCGACATCGGTGTCCAGCGCTACCTCGTTTTCCGCCGCGTGCTCGCGCAACTCGTCGACGACGGACGACACCGCGTCGGCGAGCGCGACGCGTTCCGGCGCCGCGCGCGTCTCGGCGGCCGACAGCCGCGAAGTGTCGAGGATGTTCGCGATCATCCGCTGCAGGCGGCCGAGGTCGGCGAGCAGTCGCTGCACCAGTTCCGCCCGCCGCTCCGCCGGCGGATCGCGCATCGCCAGCGTCTCCACCGAGAGGAGCAGGCTCGCCAGCGGGCTCTTGAGTTCGTGCGAAACCGCGGCCAGGAAGTTCTCCTGACGCTGCCGGAGTTCCGCCTCTTCGCGCACCGCGCGGTGCACCACCGCCATCGCCGCGAGCAACACCGCGAGGAAGAAAGCCCCTTCCCACGCATAGCGATTGAGCCGATGGAATCGCGACGATTCCAGTTCGGCAAGGACACGCGGCGCGACCTGTACCGTCGACGAGTCCGCCGACAGCGCGATCTCGGGATAGATGAGCGCCACTTCACGCCACGCGGCACCGGAACGCAGCAATGTGCGAGCCGACTCCGCCTCTGCCTCGTACGCATCTCGCAGCCGCGCCTGCACGAGCGACGTGTAGTGCACCTCGTCGGCGATCCAGTATGCGAGTTGCGCGCTGCACACGGCGAGCAGCACGATGAACCCCATCTGCAGCGGGCGCGTGGAATGCCAGAGGCGTTGAAAACGCCTCATGCGTGGCCCGCCGGCCGGGCGAGGGCTCGCGACAGTGCATCACGCAGCCCCACGAGGTGTGCCGGCTCATGCGCGATCGAGAGGAATCCCACCTCGTACGCCGACGGCGCGAGGGCCACGCCGTCCGTGAGCAGCGCGTGAAAGAGCGGCGTATAGCGCGCGGCCGCCGCCGGGTCGATCGTCTCCGCCGACCGCGGCGGCTCGCCCGCCTGCAGCGACATCCAGAACAGCGAGCCCAGGCGCACCAGGCGCGCCGGGAACGGCGCGGACGCAAGCACCGGCGCGAGCAACGCTTCCAGCGCGCTCCCAGTCGTCTCGAGCCGCCTCCAGCCGTCGTCGCGCTCGAGAATCCGCAGCGTCGTGAGCCCCGCGGTCATCGCCGCCGCGTTCCCAGAGAGCGTGCCCGCCTGGTACACGGCGCCCTCCGGCGCGAGATGGCGCATCAGGTCGCGCCGGCCGCCGAACGCGCCAACGGGAAGCCCGCCGCCGATCACCTTGCCGAACGTCGCGAGATCCGGCGTGATGCCGAGCACCTCGGCCGCGCCGCCCTTGGCCAGCCGGAACCCGCTGATGACTTCGTCGAAGATCAGGATCGCGCCCGCGCGATCGGTCTCGCGGCGTAGCGTCGCGAGGAACTCGGGCCGCTGCAGGAGCAGTCCGTTGTTCGCCGGTACCGGCTCGATGATCACCGCGGCAATCTTGTCTCCCTCGCGCCGCAGCAGCTCAATCAGGCGCTGCTCGTCGTCCAGCGGCAACACGAGCGTCTCCGCCGCGAACGCGGCCGGCACCCCGGCCGACGACGGCCGGCCGAACGTGACCAGTCCGGAACCCGCGGAGACGAGCAGGTGATCGGCGTGTCCATGGTAGCAGCCGGAGAATTTCACGATCTTGTCGCGGCCGGTCGCTCCCCGGGCGAGGCGGATCGCGCTCATCGTCGCTTCGGTGCCGGACGACACGAACCGGACCTGATCGAGACCCGGGTATGCGGCGACGATCCACTCGGCCAATTCGATCTCGGGTTCGCAGGGCGCCCCGAACGACGTGCCCCGGGCCGCCACGTCCGCGATCGCCTGCCGCACCTCGGGATGCGCGTGCCCGAGAATCAGTGGCCCCCACGAGCAGACGAAGTCCGTGTATCGGCGGCCATCCACATCCTCGAACTCCGCGCCGGCGCCAGAGCGCAGCACGAGTGGGGTTCCGCCCACAGCGCGAAACGCGCGCACGGGCGAACTCACCCCGCCGGGAATGACGCGCTCGGCGCGCGCCATCCAAGCGGTGGACAGCGGACCCGCGCTCACAGCCACCCCTTCGCGACGAGATCGCGGAGCACGGCGCGCCGACGCAGACGGACGCGACCGGGGAGTGACACGTTGGAATCCTTCATGAGAGTGCCTCGAGCAAGCCTTCGAACGTGGGTTGGCGCGCCTCGGCGGACACGCTGAGGCCGGCAGCCGTCGCGGCCGCCGAGGTCGTTGGCCCAATGGTGATCACGCGCGCACCACGGGGAACCAGGGCGGTGTTGAGGAGCCCCGTCACGGCGGACGGGCTCGCCAGCAGTACGTCGTCGATGCCGACGGCAGAGAAATCCTTCCGCCGCGCCACCGGCGGCGCTGGCAGCGTGCGATAGACGTCGACGCGGGTGACCGACACGCCTCGTGCGACGAGGGCGTCCTCGGCGTCGTCGCGGCCGCCCACGGCGCCGGCGATGACGACGCGGGACGTCGCCGACACGCCCTCGTTCGCGAGCAACTCCCCCAGCGCCGCTCCGAGCGCCGCCGACGTCGCGCGCGGCGCGACGAAATCGGCGCGGCCCAACAGCGCGACGCAGGCACGCGCCGAGGACGGACCGACGACGGCGATCCGCACACTCGCCGCCGGCACTCCGGCGAGCAACCGGGCGATCCCTGCGGCCGCGCGCGGCGAGGTCACCAGCAGCCAGTGCGCGTCCGAAAGTGCGCGCCGGAGCGTAGCGGCCGTCGCGACGTCCTCGATCGGCTCGCATACGAGGCACGGGAATACCACCGGAGTGGCGCCGAGCGCGGAGAGTCGCTCCGCCCACCGCTCCGCCTCGTCCTGCGCGCGCGTCACGAGGATCCGCCGGCCGGCCACGGGAACGCCCATTACGCGCGCACCTCGCTGGAGACCTCGCGCCACGCCGCCTCGGCGAGCGCATCCGGGTCGTCGCCGCTCACCTCGGCGCGCGTGACCGTGCCGTCGCTCATGCCGAGCGCCACGATGAGACGGAGCGCTCCGTCGGGCTGCGCCTCGCACCACGCGCCGAATGGCAATGTGCATCCCGCGTCGGCGAACGCGAGCGCCGCGCGTTCCGCGCGCAGGGCGCGCGCGGTGCGCGCGTCGTCGATTGCCGCCACCGCGTCGCGCACCGCCGATGCCTGCGCCCGCACCTGCACCGCGACGGCGCCCTGTGCCGGCGCGGGAACGAACGTCGCCGGATCGAGGCGGGTGCGCACGACGTCGCGAGGGACGAGCAGCGTCGCACCCTCCGCCGCGCGCTCGAGCCGCGCCAAGCCGGCCGCGGCGAGGACGATCGCGTCGAATCGTCCATCCGAGAGCGCGTGCACTCTCGTCGGCACGTTGCCGCGCAGCATGCAGATCTCGAGGTCGGGACGCAGCGAACGGAGCAGCGCCTGGCGGCGCGCCGCCGAGGTGCCGACGCGGGCGCCGTCCCGCAGCGACAACGTGCCGCGCTCCGCGGCCGTGGCATCCGGCCGGGTGAGCAGCACATCCGCCGCGTCCACCCGCTCCGGCACCGCCGCGATGACGAGTCCATCAGGGCTCCGCGACGGCATGTCCTTGTACGAATGGACCGCAACGTCCACGCGCCGATCGAGCAGGGCGGCTTCGATCTCCCGCACGAAGATCCCGAACGCGCCCACATCGGTGAATCCGCGATCCGTCACCCGGTCGCCTTTGGTGGAGATAATGATCGTCTTCGTGGAATGCCCGTGGGCTTCGAGCCGGCGCGCGACGTCCGCCGCCTGCGCGCGTGCGAGCGCCGATCCGCGGGTACCGATGCGCAGCTTCACGATTCGTCTCCCGCCGGTTCCAGGAATCCCGCATCCGCGCGCTCCACCGCCTCGTGCAGCTCTCGAGCGAGCTCCGGCTCGCTGTTCTCGAAGAACGCCTCCACGGCACTCGGGCCGGCCTGGAAGACGAGATCGCGCAATCCCACCGACGGCACGTGCGCGAACCGCCGCGCCAGCGTTTCCGCCCATCGACGAATCGTCTCGCGCTCGGTCTCGCCGAGGCCCACGAGATCGCGCTCAAATAGCCGCTCCACCCCTTCCAGCGCCGTCTGGCGGTAGCGCAGGCGCATCTGCGCGATCATCGGCCCGATGAGCCGCTCCGCGGCGTGTCGCCGTAGATCCGTCAGTGCCTCGTCCACGATGGCACGCGCCTCGGCGAACTCCATCAGGATCCGGCCGCGGTCGGCCGCGGCCTCCTCGCTGATGTCGTCCATCCCGACCCGCGGCACATCGGCGGCGGCGGCATCCTCGGGCGCCACGTTGGCGGGCACCCCCAGGTCCACCACCAGTGGCGACTCGCCCGAGGGCGCCCGCGCCGCCATCCGCTCCAGGTCCGCCCGGGAGAGCACTGGCTCGCGCGCCCCCGTGGCGACGACTACCGCCTCGACGCCGTCCGGTGCGGCACGGAATGCATCGAGTGAGCGGCTCTCGCCGCCGACGTCGGCCGCCAATGCCTGCGCCCGCTCGAGCGTGCGATTGATGACGATCACGGACACGCCGCGCGCCGCGAGTGCCCGCGCGCACTGCTCGGTCATCGGCGAGACGCCGACGAGGGCGACGCGCCCGGGCGTGCGCTCGATCCGCTCGATCACGTGACGCAGCGCGATCTCGGCGAGCGAGACCTTGCCGATCCGTCCTTCGGTGACCGGACGCACGTGCTTGGCGACCTTCATCGCTTCGGCGAACACCTTCTCGAGCCGCGGTCCGAGCAAGCCAAGTGCCCGGGACTGGTCGACGGCCTCGCGCACCTGCCCCGAGATCTCGCTTTCGCCCACGCGAGCCGAGTCGAGCCCCGCCGTCATCAGGAAGAGATGCTCGGCAGCGCCTTCACCCTGCCAGACCCGCAACGTGTGCTCGGCCTCGCCCGCCTGCGGCTCTCGTCCCGCCAGTGCCGCGAAGAGCTGGCGCCGGCACGCCGCGATCGGCGTCGCACCATCGATGGCGAACGCGACCTCCACGCGGTTGCACGTCGCCAGGTAGACCAGCTCGCGGACGCCGGTCGTCGCGGCCAGCTTCGGCACCCGCTCTTCGCGTTCCTCGCGCGGTATCGTGAACGCGCCGAGCACGTCGGCCCGACGGTGTCTCCACGAGATCCCCACCACTCCTATCCGATGCACTGCACGCCTCCGCCCACGAGTCGAGAGCGACGAAAGAAGACTTCGCTTGGCATTCTAGCGGTCATTTCAGGCGCCTGTGTCACAGTCGCGTCATGGGCGCAGAAGTTCCGTGAAACCCCCGACGCGGGGCCGGGCGATCCCCCACACCGTGGTCAGCCGGACCCGAGCGCCGCAAGCGTGTCGAGAAACGCGGATTCCGCCTCGACCGATCCGACACGGAGGAAATGCGTGCCGCCAGCCTGGAGAAACGACTCGCGCCCGCGGATGCCGATCTCTTCGATCGTCTCCAGCCCCTCCGTGAGGAATCCCGGCGTGATGACCGCCACGCGGCGCACGCCGCGGCGCGGCAGCTCCTCGAGCACGCGGGCGGTCGTCGGTTTGAGCCACGGCTCGGGGCCGAACTTCGATTGGAATGCGAGCGTCGCGCGGTCGCGCGGCCAGCCGATCGCTTCCAGGAAGGCGCGCGTCGTCGCTTCGCAGTCACGCACGTACAGTCCCCCCTCCCGCCGGTCGTACCGCACCGGGATGCCGTGAAAGGAGACGACGAGATGTTCGATCTCGTGATCGGCCTCCGCGACGGCGCGGCGCCACTGCGCGGCCATCGCCTCCACATACCCCGGGTCCGCGGGGTGGATCAGTCGCTCGGCCAGGCGCTCGGCGATTCCCGCGCGCTCGGCAGCCTCGCGGGCGCGCCGGAACATGGTCCCGGTCGTCGCGTCGGTGCGGTGCGGAAAGAGCGGCGAGACGATCACCGGTCCCTTACCCTCGCCCGCCAGAGCCTGCATCACCGTGTCGAGCGAGGGTTCACCGTAGCGGTAGGCGGCGCTCACCCCGAAGCGCCCCGAGGCGCGCTCCCTCACGCCGGCCACGATATGTTCGGTGGCTACGCGCAGGGGCGAGCCGCCCGCGCTCCAGATGGACCCGTACTGCTCCGCGACTCGCGCCGGACGCTTGCGGAGCACGATCCCGCGCAGGATCGGCATCCAGAGCCACCTCGGAAGATCCACGACGGCGGGATCGCTGAGGAACTCGTCCAGGAACTCGCGCACGGCGGCCGGACTCGGCTCCTGTGGAGTACCGAGGTTGACCAGTACGAGATGGGGCAGCGGATGGGCGGTCACGCGGGCAAGTTAACGGGTGTCTTGGTTCAGTCTGAGTTGCAGACGTGCGAGAGCGGTCCCCGCTAGACTATCCAGCGGTTCGCGAGTATCGTCTGATCGTAGAGCGCCACTCGCAACATCAACAAGCTCCTCGGTAGGCGAGGCTCCCGCGCAGCACACAGGCCACTGCCCGGCGACATCGAGAGAGGTCGATCCGCGGTAAGACAGGCACTCCCGACTGAAGGGTTTGCCCAAGTGGCTGAGACGATGTGACGCAAGTGTCATGTCCTCTCTCACGGTGCGCGGTGCCAAAACTCGAACGAGACAGTGCCCATGGAAAATCCCTTCAGCGGGAACTCCGCGTCGCCGCGCGATACCCGCACACCGTCCTCCGGCGGCGGATTCTCATCTGCCGACGTCCTCCAGCGTCTCGCGTGGCTCGATAGCGACGCAGCGCTTACCCAACTCGACGCGCGACGCACCGGTCTCGGCGACGACGAAGTCGAGCGCCGCCGTGAGCGGTTTGGGCGGAATGAAGTCGCGCACGAAAAGCCGCCGGCATGGTACGTCCAACTCGGCCACGCCTTCGGGAATCCGTTCAATATTCTCCTCACAACGCTCGCCGTCGTCTCCTGGCTGACGGGCGATCACCAGGCCGTGGTCGTTATCGGTCTTATGGTCACTCTGAGCACGACGCTTCGCTTTGCACAGGAGTTTCGCTCGAACAAGTCGGCCGCGGCCCTGCGTGCGCTCGTCCGCACCAGCACGGCCGTCGAGCGTGAAGGCGATGAGTTCACGCCGGATAGTACGCCTGTGACTCGCCGGCGGGAGCTTGCGATGGACGAGCTCGTGCCAGGCGACATCGTCTATCTCTCGGCGGGCGACATGGTGCCCGCCGACATGCGCATCATCGCCGCGAAGGACCTGTTTGTCAGCCAGTCATCGTTGACGGGTGAGGCGCTGCCGGTTGAGAAAGTGGAGCGCGCAGCGCAGCCCTCGTCGCCCGTCGGATTGACGGAGCTGCCAACCATCTGCTTCATGGGTACGAATGTCGTCAGTGGGACGGCGACAGCGGTCGTGGCACTGACCGGCAGCAGCACGTCCCTCGGTGCGATGGCCAAGGGCCTCGTCGGCCAGCGCGTGGTCACGGCGTTCGATGTCGGTGTCAACAAGGTGAGTTGGTTGTTCATTCGGTTCATCCTCGTGATGGCGCCGACCGTGTTCTTGCTGAATGGTTTCAGCAAGCACAACTGGATCGAGGCGTTCTTGTTCGCGCTCGCTGTCGCGGTGGGGCTCACGCCGGAAATGCTGCCGATGATCGTCACCACGAACCTCGCCAGAGGCGCGGTGGCAATGGCGCGGCGCAAGACCATCGTCAAGCGGCTTCAGTCGATCCAGAACTTCGGAGCGATGGACGTCCTGTGCACCGACAAGACCGGTACGCTCACCCAGGACAGGATCGTGCTCGAGCAGCACATCAATGTCGTTGGCGAAGAAGACGAGAATGTTCTCGCGCTCGCATACATCAATAGTTTCTATCAGACGGGCCTCAAGAATCTGCTCGATGTCGCCGTGCTCGAGCATGGGGAGCTGAAGACCGAGTTGGCGATCGACAAGGCATACGGAAAGGTCGACGAAATCCCGTTCGACTTCACGAGGCGTCGGATGTCAGTCGTCGTCGACCACGAGCATCACACGCACCAGCTCATCTGCAAGGGCGCGGTGGAGGAGGTGCTCGCGGTCTGCACGCGGGCGCGCGACGAGGAGCGCGTCATCGAATTGGATGGCGAGCGCCGAGCAGACGCGCAGCAGTTGGTTGCTGAACTCAATGAGGATGGATTTCGCGTCGTCGCCGTCGCCTATCGTGATTTCGACCCCAATCACGGCGCGTATGCCGTGGCTGACGAATCGGAGCTGGTGCTCGCCGGATTCATCGGGTTTCTCGATCCGCCGAAGGAAACCGCCGCCCCGGCGCTCAAGGCGCTCGCCGGCCACGGTGTGCGGGTGAAGATTCTCACGGGAGACAACGACATCGTCACACGCAAGGTGTGTCGAGACGTCGGACTCGCGGTCGATCACATCGTGCTCGGCAGCGACATCGCCGGGCTCGACGACGCGCAGCTCGGAGAGATTGCCGATCAGGGTGTGGTGTTCGCGAAGCTCACGCCCAACGACAAGGTTCGCATCGTGCGGGCGCTACGAGCGCGTGGGCACACGGTCGGGTTCATGGGTGACGGGATCAACGACGCCGGGGCGCTCCGCGAGGCGGACGTCGGCATCTCCGTCGACTCCGCCGTCGACATTGCCAAGGAGTCGGCCGACATCATCCTGCTCGAGAAGAGCCTGATGGTGCTCGAAGAGGGAGTCATGGAAGGGCGGAAGACCTTCGGCAATACGATCAAGTACATCAAGATGACGGCGAGCTCGAACTTCGGGAACATGTTCAGTGTGCTCGTCGCGAGCGCCTTCCTTCCGTTCCTGCCGATGCTCCCGATTCAGATTCTCACCCTGAATCTGCTCTACGACGTTTCGCAGACGACGATTCCGTGGGATGACATGGACGCCGAGTACCTCACGGTGCCACGGAAATGGCGCGCCGATGACATCGGCCGATTCATGATCGCTATCGGTCCCATCAGTTCGATCTTCGACATCATCACGTTCGTCGTGATGTGGTACGTGTTCGGCGCGAATGGAGCGACACATCAAGGACTCTTTCAGTCCGGCTGGTTCATCGAGTCCTTGCTCACGCAGACACTCATCGTGCACATGATCCGCACGGCAAAGGTGCCGTTCATTCAGAGTCGCGCGACGTGGCCGGTGCTGGCGCTCACGTCAGTCATCATGGTGTGCGGCATGGTCCTGCCGTTCTCCCCGCTCGGTCCGAAGCTCGGATTGGAGCCGTTGCATGCGAGCTACTTCGTTTGGTTAGCGGCCATTCTGCTCAGCTATTCGGTGCTCACGCAGGTGGTGAAAGGCTGGTACATCCGGAAATTCGAGACATGGCTCTGACGATTGCAATTCTCGTGACTCGCACTGCCATAGCGGATTCTCATCGACGAAGGCTGGAAAGTGCGTCGGCGTCCTCGCCGCCAATGTAATAGACAGATGTACGCCTTGTTAATAGGCATTCAGACGCTTATGCGGCAAGTCCACGCTGGCGCGACGCGCGTTCCCCGGTCGCGACTACTTTACCTTCGACGACGACGCGCTTCGCGACGCGGCCGCTTCGTTAACCATCACGTGCAGTTCCCTGCCACTACAACGCTGAAAGTTCTGTTCAACGCGCCTTTCTATGGCTTGGCGATCGAGAGCCTTGTGCAGCACATCGTGCCCGACGAATCAATGGGAGAAGCTCCGGAGCTGCCGCGCTTCGAACTGCAGCGGTCCGAGGGATCGACCGCCGACGTCGATTACTGGACGAGCAAGGACGTGCGCGAGACGAAGAAGAGCCACGTGAATTAGAAGAAGAGCCACGTGAATTACCTGGTGGCCGACACGACGAAGTGGGAGCAACAGGCCGGCTACTACATCGAGAAGCACAAGTCGGTCGAGGCGTATGTGAAGAACGCAGGGCTGGGTTTTGCGATCCCCTATCTGCACGACGGACAGACGCACGACTACATCCCCGATTTCATTCTGCGTCTCACATCGAGCGATGGACCGCGGCACTTGATTCTGGAGACGAAGGGCTACGATCCGCTTGATGAGGTGAAGGAGGCAGCAGCGCAGCGGTGGTGCGCCGCGGTCAATGCCGATGGGCGATATGGATCGTGGAGTTTCGCCATGGCGCGACGGATGGAGGACGTGCCGTTTCTGATCGACAACGCGGGGGTCACGGTTCGGGCCTGATTCTCCTACAGCAGTCCCGCCCGTCCGCGCGGCTCTAAGATGGTCGCGCGACTCCTCTTCCTTTTTGCTCGGCGGACCACAGTGCTTCGACCAATCATGTGCGCGGTCCTCGTCGCCACCCTCGCCACGAGATCACAATCGCGCGGCCAGACGATGCCCAACACTGCGGCAGACAGCCTCGGGCGGTTCCCGCGCGTCGAGGGGAGCAATCTCGAGGGCGAGCATTTCACTCTGCCAACGGACTTTAAGGGAGAGCTCAACGTCGTACTTATCGCCTTCGCGCGGGAGCAACAGCGCGACGTGGACGGCTGGATGCCGTTTCTGAAGACGATCGCCGAGGCCCGAAGCGACGTGCGGGTCTACGAGATCCCCATCTTGGGGCGTCGCTACCGGTTGATGCGCTCGTTCATCAACGGCGCGATGCGGCGCGGTATTGCGGACCAGGCCGTTCGCGCGGCGACCGTCACGCTCTATATCGACAAGGCGCCCTTTCGCGGCGCGCTGAACCTGCCAGACGAGGATCGCATCTACGTCCTTCTCGTTGACCGGGAGGGAAAGGTGCACTGGCGCGCCGACGGCCGATTCGGTGCGGAGTCGGGCGCGGAGTTGATGCGGCGCGTGGGGCGGGTCCGTCCGAATACGGGCGACGGCGGAGGCCCCTGAAGTCTATTCCCGCTGCGCGGAATCCGACGCCACGCGCCCGTCGATGAGATGCACGATCGTGTCGCAGCGCGCCGTCTGCGGCACGTCTTGTTCGGCTCCAAGCTCCTTCTTGTACCCCGCAGCATCAGAATCTAAACCCGACGCTGATCGGCATCAGCATTGGCCCCTGCGACGCCACCGGCACCATCATCTTCGTCTGCACGAACAGATGCCGCCTGAGCTCCAGCCCCAGTCCACCATCGCCAAAGGCCCACGTCTCGCGCGGGACCGAATGCGTAAAAACTGACGTCGGTTCCCCGTTGACGATGTCCATGGCGCGGTAGTCCGAATGCGTCGCCACACCGAGGCCGCCGAGCAGATAGAGCTGGGCCCCGAACAATCGCGGCACTGGCTTGCCGATCGCGTCGAGGGAAAGCGTCCCGAACTTCATCGGCGTCACCGTCCAGTCGCTGTCCTCCTGACGGAACGCCAGCGTGCTACGCAGCGTCAGAGGAAAGCCGGATAGCCGGAAGTCTCCACTGCCTCCGAAT
>Ga0209638_1000540_pt1 | contig 24825 bp, 22 predicted proteins | sample BarGraNGADG00211_FD_184490 | JGI IMG/M metagenome (GOLD analysis project Ga0209638, IMG submission 184490) | Arctic peat soil microbial communities from Barrow, Alaska - Barrow Graham LP Ref core NGADG0002-211 (SPAdes) (version 2) | ecosystem: Environmental > Terrestrial > Soil > Wetlands > Peat...
ACGCACACCTGTTCTTCATTCACTCCCCCACTTCACCACCAAATCCACTCCTGGAACAGATGGTTTCCTCTGACGCTTACAGTGCTCGCAGCGCAGTGGGGGCACTCCACCCTCGTATAGAACTCCAGACTATGCCCGCATTCGTCACAACGCACCCCGAGCAGGGAGGCACCCGTCCCCGGTTCGACGCTCCGATGCCGGCAGTACGCGCAGCACACTATCACAGTGCATTTGGTTTTTGACTGAGTTCTCGGCGCAGTGTATACTGGACAGGACCCGGGAGTCCGAAATTAAAATTCCGGGTTGCCGGAATGAGCTACTCATTATCAAAAATCCGCTGGCGCCGCGTCCTCGGCGCTGCGTTTGCAGTCATTGCGCTGAGTTTCCTTATTCCGATTGTCATCATTACTGTCTACGCGTTTGTCTTAGCTTTTCAGGCTCGGGGCGCTCCCGACCAAACTGCCATTAATCATTTTGCCGCGAGCGTCAGTCCCAAATTGATGCCGTGGCTTGAGATGGTCCTGACGTTGCTTTTGGCCTTCAGGGTTGCTCGAAGAACTGAGGGGGCCAGTATTATCAGTGGTCTCATCGTAGGTATTCTGGCCGGTCTGCTGAGTTTGGCGGTGACCTTGGCCTTTGGGGGGCGGCTTGGTTTGCATAACTCGCTGTTCCTTCCGATCGTTGTGGCGCTGGGGTGGCTCGGGGGCTTCATCGGGCAAAAAACGGTAACCTTCGCGCGCCGCAAAGACCCTCGCGGATAGCAATGCAAATTTGAACGCGTCCTCATGGGACCAGACTGCTTTGGCGCGAGGGGACTCAAAATGGAGGAGCCTGGAAGTGAACCAAGCCCCTTCTGCCAATTCTCTCGGCACCTGGCGCGGCGCTCGGGTCGCATCCCTGCTTTGCCCTATCCTCCGGTCAGGTCGGAATCATCGTAGCAGTTTCGAGACTTTCAGGCAAACGGCCCGCGCTGAATGGCCCGCGCTGAAAGGCTTTGAAAGGCCCAATTCTTAAGGCGCAAAAGCGGTTAAATCCTGGGGGGTATCGGGGGGCAAAGCCCCCTGATGGAGCCCCCAACGCAACCGAAAGTGGGCGCACTTCGCATCTTCTCTTGATACTTAAGGGATAACTCGATACTTAAGGGATAACACGCGGATTTGAAACCCTGAAAAATTGACAGCCAATCTGACAGCCAGACGGATGGACACATGCGGAATCCGCGGACAATTCACGACGTAAGGAAGGCGTATCGCGAACAAAACAATACGGCAGCGGAAGCAGTGGACAACCTACCGCCTAACTACGAACCAGAAGGCCGGCAGTTCGACTCTGTCCGGGCGCACCATAAAAATCAATAACTTACGGGCAGATGCTGCAGCGAAATTGAGTACCCTGGGAGCGAATCTGGGTGGGCAGTTGGGTGGGCGGTTGATCTTCTGGCCACCGCCCAGAAGATCGGGCTCCGCCAGAAGCCGCGCCGGCGCTATAGGCCGGAATAGTACTGCCGCAGGACATGCGCGACCATGACGGCATTGTCCGGCGGAAAGCTCTCTAGCGCCCAGCCACTACCCGCGCGGAGCGCGGATCGGCATGGAGTGGACCCGCTTCCCCGTGGCGTCGAACACCGCGTTCGCGATCGCCGGCGCGATGGCGATGATGGGAGTCTCTCCCGCCCCCGCCGATTCGAGATCCTTGCGGTCCAGCAGGATCACGTCCAGTTTGGGAACGTCACGGAATCGCGGCACGCGGTACGTCGCGAATCGCGCGTTGGTGAGCTTGCCGTCCTGAAACAGGATCTCCTCCCGCAGTGCCGGGCCGACGCCCATCATGACACATCCTTCCACCTGAGACCGCAGGTTGGCCGGATTCAGGATGGCCCCGCACTCGAAGGCCTGGACCACCTCGATCAACCGCGGTGCGCCGCTGGCGCGATCCACCTCCACCTCGCAGCAGGCCGCCACCACCGAATTCTTTTCGGTCCCGCAGGCGAGGCCGATGCCGGTTCCCGGACGCCGCTTCTTGCGCCGCTCCACCCAGCCGAATCGTTGGGTGGCGGCGTTCAGCACGTTTCTAATTCTCTCGTTGTCGAGGTGAGAGAGCCGGAACTCCAGGGGATCTTTGCCCGCCGCTTCGGCCAATTCGTCGGTGAACGCCTCCCGCGCGAAGTTGTTGGCCGTGGCTGCCAGAACCCGGTACGAGGACTGCCGCAGCGGCGGATCGGATGCGACGAACCTGGCCCGCGTATTGGGGATGCGATACGGGGTGTCCAGCGCCGACGCTCCGGAGTTGTAGTTCGTGAAATCCCAGGCCGAGATGGCATTGCCCGCGTCCAGGCCGGCCTCGATTTCAATCAGCGCGGCGGGGCGGAAATAGGCCCACGTGAACTCTTCCGCGCGCGTCCACTGCACCGCCACCGGGTGCGCCGTCTCCTTGGCGAGGCGGGCCGCCTCGGTAGCCGCCTCTCCGGTGTGTTTGCCTCCGAAGCCTCCGCCGAAGTGAGGCACAACGACGCGCACCCGATCTGGCGCGACGCCGAACGTCCCGGCGAGTTGCTGGCGGACGCTCGCCGGATTGCTGGTACCGGTCCAGACCGTGAGCCGGCCGTCCTGCCACTCCGCCACCGCGGCGCGCGGCTCCATGGGGGCGTGCTGCACATAAGGCACCTGGTACGATGCCTTCAACCTGGTGCGCGCCTCGGCCAACCCCTTCTCCACCGAGCCACGGCCCGGCGCCTGGGGGCGTTCCTGCGGCTTGGCATGCTGCTTCAGGTAGCCGAAGAGATCGTCGCTCGATGGCTGCTCGACGGTCTTCCACCGGGCTGTGGTGGAGATCGCCGCCAAGGCCTTTCGGGCGGCGAACGTGGTGGGCGCGGCGCAGGCGACGAAATCGCCCTCACGCACCGCCGTCACGCCCGGCATCTTCCGCGCCTCCGAAAGGTCTACGCTGCCCAGTGCCGCCCCGTAGGACGGCGCGCGCAGCACGCGGCCGTAGAGCATGCCCGGCCGCACGATGTCGCTGGGGAAGCGATGCGCGCCGGTGACAAGCTCGCGAATGTCCAACCGGACTTGGGGCTTTCCCAAGAGCTGCCAGTCCTTGGCCGGGGTGACCGTGGTGTTGGCCGGCAACGCCTCTTTGTAGGCCGCGGCGAGTTCGGGCGAACGGGCCAGATCGGCGTAGCCGTACTTCTTACCGGCGTACTGGACAGCGCCATCGCGTACTTCAAGCCGCGCGGCGGCATCCACGGGGAACTGCTGGCCGAACTGCCGGCCGGCCGTGGCCAGCAGCAGTTCGCGCGCGGTGGCAGCCGCCCGGCGTACCAGGGGGGCGGTACGCGGTGTGGTTGTGCTGCCGGAGGTGCCGCCGTCGTTGGGCGTCTGGTCCGTGTCGCCCATCACCATGCGCACGCGGTCGAGGGGCACTCGCAGTTCTTCCGCCGCGGCCATCGCCAACTCGGTGAGCGCGCCCTGCCCTTCCTCGACCTTCCCGCTCAGCACGGTGATGAATCCGTCTTCTCCGACGTGCAGCCTGGTTTCAAGGGTTCCGGCTCCGCCTCCCCTCTGGGCATCCGACCCCCTCTGGGCATCCGAGATGGGCGCCGTCGCCACGATTAGCAGACCCGCGCCGGCGATCTCCAGAAACTCCCTGCGGTTCACAGTGGACTGGTTCACAGTGGACATGGTCGCCTCCTATCCTTTCTTTCCCGTGGCTGCCGCGGCGCGCCGCACAGCGGCCATGATCCGCTGGTAGTCGGAACAGCGGCACAGGTGTCCGTTCAGGCCATCGACGATCTGCGCGTCCGTCGGCTTGGGGTGGTTTTCGAGCAGCGCCACGGTTTGGAGCACCATGCCCGGAGTGCAGTAGCCGCACTGCACGGCGCCTTCGTCGAGGAACGCCTGTTGAACCGGGTGCAGCGTCCCGCCCTCGGCGAGACCTTCGATGGTGACGATCTTGCGGCCCTCGGCCGCGCGCACCGCCGTCACGCAGGAGACTGTCGGCTTGCCGTCGAGAAGCACGGTGCACGATCCGCACTGGCCTTCGCCGCAACCGTATTTCGTTCCGGTCAATCCCAAGTCTTCGCGCAGCACCTCCAGGAGGGGCCGCTCCGGCTCCGTATCCACGCTACGCGCCTTTCCATTGACCGACAACCGGATGGTCGCCATGTGGTTGAGACCTCCTCTTATCGCTTCTACCGGCGGCACACCGATCGGGGCATGCCGCCTCTTGAATTATAAGGCGATTTGCGGCGGAAAGCGGAATAACAGACCTGAAATTGTAGTGTGATTCCGACGAAGGGCACCAAGCGGCCTACAGCGTGTTCGCTCCCGCCTGAGTCCTCGTGGGTGAGCCGGAATCGCCGCCGATCAATTCGCTCCCTTTTTGTCCGCGGGCGTCCGCAAGGGGTACCCGACCGTCTGCGAGAGCATGATTTTCTGTTCCGGCCGCAGGTGCAGCGCCTTGGCCAGCGCGTCGCGGTCCACCATGGCTCGGATCACGGTGGAGAAGCCTTCCGAGGCGCAGAACAGGTACACGTTCTGTCCGATCGAGCCGGTTTCCGCGGCTGAGTACAGCGTTTTGGTCAGGTCCGGCATTTCGGCCATCTTGGCATAGTCGGCCACGTACACCAGGTTCAGGGGAGCTTGCGCCACGAATGGTTGCAGACCCGTGGCTGCACGCAGGTCGCCGGGAACCACCAGGTCCAGGCGGTGGCCCTTGGCGTTGTAGAGGTACACTCCTTCCGCCAGTGCGACATAGACATCGATGGTTTGCCGGTTGTTTGCGGAGGGCGCCGTGCGCCTCCCGTCGGGCCGGTTCACGCCGTACGCGGCCCAGAGCAGGTTCGAGAGCGCCTGCGGCGACAATTTCCCGGTGCTGAACTCCCTCCCGCTCTGGCGCGCGTTGAGGGCCTGCATCAGCGGCATGCCCCCGGTGCTGTTCGGTTTGGGAAGTGGGATGGTAGCCGGCGTTTCGGCCCAGGCGGCGCTCGCCAGCAGAACCAGAACAATGGCCTTTTTCATATAAGGATACCGTCATCCGAATTCTACACCTTGCCGCCGGGAGTAGCTCCGAGCCGGCCGCCCTCAGCGAATCAGCCGCACCAACCCGTAACACACCAGGCAGATCCAGAAATCTACGGCCAATCCCCAATCGATCTGGTAAAGTTGGTGTTGCGCGCGCGCCGGGAGGAACCGCTCCACGCTGAAGTAAATGGCATTCCCCGCCAGCACGGCGACCAGGGACTGCCAGAACCTGCGCTTCCTCAACCGTTCCACGGCCGGTCGCCCGGCCTCCCCGTGCGTACGAATCCAGCACTTTCGTTTGGACATCCTAGCCGGAAATTCAGCATACTCCCAATCACCTCCGCTGGTCTGTTTGTTTTGTGCACCGAGCTTGATCCAGCAGGCTCTCATCAGGATCCCTCTCTCACGCTACCGCATCGAGAGGCAAAGCGAACACCGCGGGGATGAACAATTGGCAGTTGCCATGGGAACACCGTGCGGTGCCTGCTCAGGGATTTCGCTTGGGTGCCGGAGGCGGCGAGACCGGCGGCGGTCCACCCCAATCGGCATCGCTCAAATGCCACCCGCCACCGAGGGCTTGGTAGAGCTGAACGATTACCAGCCGGCGGTCGAGTTCCGTCTGCGCCAGGGCGTTTTCGGCGGGAACCAGTTGTTGCTGCGCCTCCAGAACCTCGAAATAGCCGGACTTACCAGCCATGTAACGTTGTTGAGAGACTTCCACGGCGGTTTGAAATGCTTTGACAGCTTCCATCTGGCGGTCCCGGACGGTCTCCAGTTTCTCGCGCGTGATGAGCGCGTTCGAAACATCGCGAAACGCGGCCAGCGCCGCCTGTTCGTACTCGATTCGCGCCTGCTCCCAGGCCGCCACCGCCTGGCGCTTCTGCGCCCGCAGCCCGCGGCCCTCCCAGATCGGTCCGGCGAGGCTCGCCGCCACGCCCCACACGTTCATCCGCCCGGCCGTGAAATCGTCCAGTGGGCTGCTCACCCGGCCCAGCAGCGTCGTCAGCCCGATCTTTGGAAAGAACGCCGCCATCGCGATTCCGATTTGCGCGTTCGCCGCGCGCACCGCCAGTTCGGCCCGCAGCACGTCCGGCCGCCGCTCCAATAGCTCCGACGGCAGTCCGGCGGGCACGTGCGGAGGAATGGTCTGCTCCAACAGCGTGCCCTGGTGCGGAATCGGTCCCGGCGCCGATCCCAGCAGCAGGTGAATCTCGTTCTCCTGGATCGCGATCCGGCGTTCCAGTTCGGGAATCGTCGCCGCCGTCGTGGCCAGCGCCCCCTCCGCGCGCGCCGTCTCCAGCCGCGATGCCGTACCGCCTTCCAGGCGTTCCTGAAAAATCCGCCGGCTTCCCTCAAACGCCTGCACGTTGCGCCGCGCGATCTCCAGCCGGAGATCCAGTTCCAGCAGCTCGAAGTAAGCCTGGGCCACGCTGCTCACCAGTGACAGCAGCACCCCGCGGCGCCCTTGTTCACTGGCCAGATAGTTGGCCAGCGCGTATTCGTTCAAACGGCGAATCCGCCCCCAAACGTCGGCCTCCCAGCTTGCCGCCAACCCCACCGCGAACGTGCCGCGCCGCGCGCCGTTCGATGGCGCCGGGTTGCCCAGCGATTCATTCTTGCCCTGGCTGATCCCCACCTCATATCCCACGTTGGGCATGTACCCGGCGTGCGCTTGCACCGTGAGCTGCCGCGCCTGTTCCACCCTCTTCACGGCAATCCGCAAATCGTTGTTGTTCACCAGCGCGGTCTTGACGAGTCCGCGCAACGTCTCGTCCTGGAACACTTCCCACCATGGCAGGTCGGCCAGCGAAGCCGCTTCCGCGGCGGCCTGTCCACGGCTCACCGCCGGCGCAGTCACCACCGGACGCTGGTACCGCGGTCCAACCAGGCATCCGCTGAGAAGGCAGACTGAGCCGGCCACGATGGCCCGAACCATGTTTCGCATCTCAGTGCCCTCCTTCCCCCGGCCCCGCTTTGTGGCGCGTTCCCAACCTCTCCGTGAGGTAGAAAGTAACGGGGATGAGAAGCACGGCGATCCCCGTGGCGGCCGACATGCCGCCGATCACGCAACTGCCCACCACTCGCCGCGCGATGGCGCCGGCGCCAGATGCCATCCACAACGGGACACAGCCCAGGATGAATGCGAAGCTGGTCATCAGGATGGGACGCAGGCGTAACTTGGCCGCCTCCAGCGCCGCATCCGTCAGCGCCATGCCACCCTCATAGCGCACCTTGGCGAACTCGACAATCAGGATCGCGTTCTTGGCCGCCAGTCCAATCAACATGACGAGCCCGATCTGAGCGTAGACGTCGTTGGTGATGTTGCGCAGATACAGCGTCGCCAGCGCCCCGGCCACCGCCACCGGCGTCCCCAGCAGTACGCTCACCGGCAATATCCAGCTCTCGTATAGCGCCGCCAGAATCAGAAACACAAACACCAGCGACATGCCGAACACCACCATCGGCGACAGCCCCTTCTGCGCCACCTGCTCCTGGTAAGACATGCCCGCGTAATCGAAGCCCATCTCGCCGGGCATCGTCTGCCCAAAAGTCTCTTCCAGCGCCTTCATCGCCTGCCCGGAACTGTAGCCCGGCGCGGCGCTGCCGAAGATCTGGGCGCACCGGTAGAGGTTGTAGCGTTGCGTGAACTCGGGGCCGGTCATTCTCCTCATGCTGGTCAACGCGGAGAGCGGTACCATGTCGCCTTTGTTGTTCCGCACATAGAACTGGCCGACGTCCTCCGCGCGCGTTCGCTGCTCCCCTTCCGCCTCGATGAAAACACGCCATTGGCGGCCGAAGCGGTTGAAGTAGTTGACGAAGGCGCCGCCCATGTATGCCTGCAGCGTCTGGTAGAGGTCGCTCAGAGCCACGCCTTGCGCAATCGTTTTGTCCCGGTCTACATCCACAAATACCTGCGGGATGGTGGGCAACAGCGTGGTGTTTAGGCTGGCCAGTTCCGGGCGCTTTCGGGCCGCCTGCAGGAAGCGCTGGAGGTTCGTGTCCAGGAACGCGAGGTCTTTGCCCGAACGGTCTTCCAGGATGAAGGTAAACCCGCCCGAGGCGCCGACGCCCGGAATGGCCGGCGGCGTGATGGAAAATGCAATGCCTTCCGGCATGGTGCCGAGTTGCCGGTTGAGGAGCCGCACCAGCTCGGTTGCCTGGTCCTGTTTGGACTTGCGATCGTCCCAGGGCTTCAGCTTGATGAAGAAGGCGCCCGAGTAGGAGTTGGGAACTCCGCTGAGGAAATTGATTCCGGACACGCTGGTGTAAGTCTCCACCGCGGGGAGTGCCTTGACGACGTCCTCAATCTTGCGGATGACGACATCGGTGCGCTGCAACGACGCGGCGTTCGGCAATTGGATCGAGAGCAGGAAATAGCCCTGATCCTCTTCGGGCAGGAAGCCCGTGGGGATTCGCGTGCCGAACCAGCCGGCCGCCAGCGCGCAGCCTGCCAGCATGGCCACGGCGATCACGGACTTGCGGATCAGCGCCGCGCAGGTGGCGACGTAACCGTTCCGGCCGCGCTCGAATGCCCGGTTGAACAGGCGGAAGAACGCCGCGAGCGGCCCTCTGGACTCTCGCTTGTGCCGCAGGAGCAGCGCGGACAGCGCCGGGCTGAGCGTCAGTGCGTTGAAGGCCGAGATCAGCACCGAAATCGCCACCGTCACCGCAAACTGCTGGTAGAGCCGCCCCGTAATGCCCGGAACGAATATCGTAGGCACGAACACCGCCGCCAGGATGATGGCAATTCCGATCACCGGCGCCGACACCTCCTCCATCGCTTTGAACGCCGCCTCCTTGGGAGCCAGCCCTTCCTCGATGTGGCGCTGCACGGCCTCCACCACTACAATGGCGTCATCCACCACCAGCCCGATCGCCAGCACCAGTCCGAACAACGAGAGCGTGTTGATTGAGAACCCGAACAGCGGGAATATGGCGAATGTCCCCACCAGCGAGACCGGCACGGCCAGCAGTGGGATCAGCGTCGCGCGCCAATCCTGCAGGAACAGGTAGGTGACCAGCGCCACCAGCAAAAGCGCTTCCCCCAGGGTGACGGCAATCTCGCTGATGCCCTCACGGACCGGCAGCGTCGTATCCAGCGAAACCAGGTAATCCACGTCGTCGGGAAAACGCGGCTTCAGCCGCGCCAGGACGTTGCGCACGTTCTGCGCGGCGTCCAACGCATTGGACCCTGGAAGTTGGAAAACCGGAACCACCGCCGCCGGGTGCCCGTTGACGCGGCCTTTGATGTTGTAATTCTCGGCTCCCAGTTCCACGCGCGCCACGTCTCCCAGGCGCAGCACCGAGCCGTCCCGGTTCGCCCGGATGACAACCTGCCCGAACTCTTCCGGTGTGACCAGCCGGCCCTGGGCGCGCACCGTGTAGGTGAATTCCTGACCTTCCGGCGCCGGCTCGCCACCAATCTGACCTGCCGGGTTGACGGTGTTCTGTTCGCGCAGCGCGCGGACGATCTCGGGCACGGTCACTTGCAGCTTGGCGAGGCGGTCCGGCTTCACCCAGATCTGCATCGCATAGCGGCCGCCGTAAACCAAGACATCGCCGACGCCTTGCGCCCGCCCTAACTCATCCACCATGTTGATGTAAGCGTAGTTGGCCAGGAAATTGCGATCGCGCGTGCCCTTGGGTGAGTAGACCGAGAGCATCAACAGCGGCGAGCTGGTGGCTTTCCTCACCACCACACCGTAATTGTTGACGTCCGCCGGCAATTGCGTGGCCGCCAGCGCCTCACGCATCTGCGTCAGGATCAGGTTGGTGTTCGGCTGCGTCTTGACGTCGAAAGTCACGCGCATGCTCATGCTGCCGCTGTTGGTGTTGGTGGAGACCATGTATGCCATGTTGTCCACGCCGCTCATCTGCTGCTCGATGGGAGCGGCCACGGACTGCTCGATGGTCTGCGCGTCCGCGCCAAGATAAGTGGAGGCGATGGTGACCTCCGGGGGCACGATCTCCGGGAACTGCGCCACCGGCAGCGTAAGCATCGAGATGGCGCCCAAAATCACCGTCAGGATGGCGATCACCATCGCCACGATCGGCCGGTTAATGAAGAACCTGGACATGGCTGCCTACTTCCCGCCCGCATCCGCCGCGGACATCCTGGGGTTGACCACCACGCCGCTGCGCACCTTTTGAAGACCTTCCACGATCACCCGCTCACCGGGACGCAATCCCTCTTCCACCACCCACATGCTGCCCGAGCGTTCCCCCATCCGCACCGTCCGAATGGTCACCTTGTTGCCGTCGCCTACCAGGGCGACTTGATAGGAGCCTTGCAGTTCGGTCACGGCGCGTTGCGCCACCACCGCCGCGCCCTTGCGCACGCCCATCACCGCCCGCACGCGTCCGTACTGGCCGGGCCGCAAGACATTCCCCGGGTTTGGGAATAGCGCCGCAATGCGCAGCGCGCCGGTGCCCACGTCCACCTGGCGGTCCGCCATGAAGAACGTGCCCTTGTGGGCGTACACGGAGCCGTCCGACAGCACCAACTCAAGGTTCTTGGCCCACTGGTTCCCCCCGCCCGCGCGCTGCTGGGCCAGGTACTCCTGCTCGCTGATGGTGAAGTACGCTTTGATGGGATTCACCGTGGAGACGGTGGTCAGCGGGGCGCCCGCGGGGGTCACCAGGTCGCCCACCTGGATCGTGGCGAGCCCGGCGATCCCGTCAATCGGCGAGGCGATCCTGGTGAATCCCAGTTTCACCTCCGCGTCGTATACCGCCGCTTTTGCCGCCACAACGGAGGCTTTCGCCGTTTCGATTCCCGCCCGCGATGCTTCCACCCCGGCCTGGGCCTCCAGGCGGCTTTGCACGGCGTTGTCCATTTCCTCCTGGCTGATCGCCCTGCTCTTTACCAGCGGCGTGTAGCGCTTGACATCCAGTTCGGCTTTGCCCAGCCTGGCCTGGCTCTGCGCCAAATTCCCCGCGGCCTGCTGAACACCGCTCTCGACCTGTGCCAGCCTGCCCTTGGCCTCGTTCAAAGCCGCCTCAAACGGCCTCGCGTCAATCTCGAACAGCGGGTCGCCCCGCCGGACAAACGATCCCTCCCGGTAAGCCTGCCGGAGCAGATAGCCGGTCACCTGTCCTCGGATCCCGGCATTTACGCGGCCGTCGAGCGTGCCTATCCATTCCTTGACAATGGGAACGTCGCGCGCCGCGACTTGCGCCACCTCCACATCCACGGGCGCGGGCGGCCCGGCCGCCACAGGGTCGGGCCGGTGGCAGTTCGTCAGCGCGACAGCGACTGCCCCGGCGAACAGGAAGCGGAGCAGGCGGTAGAACTCCGCCCGGTAACGGAATTTGGATGAGGTGGCCGCGGTCGATCGCGGCCGTTTATGTGGATCGCTTAGCTGCATAGCTCGCCTGACAATGCTTCTCCAATGTTCAGGGCCAGGTGCGGGATACACACGCCGTAGCCGCTGTGCCCGGGCGCCGGCCGTTGTCGAGGCTGGGGCCGCAAACACTCCCGAAACTCGGGTACCGCCGTACCGTGGGGATCGCCCACAACCGGCGCACCGCCCTATAAACAGTGGTCTGAACCTTATTATCCCGTTATCGGGGGTGTTTGTCATGCCTCCGCAATGGCGAGCGCCCGGACTTAGGGCCCATCGTTCAGTGGATTTTGTTTGAAACCAATCGCCTCTACCGGTCTCCGCGTGGAAACAGTCGATGCCCTCGACCGGCTGGGTACCAGCGTGCCAGCAACTCCAGGCGGCGTCGAAGTTGCCGCGCCGGCAAGAAAGTGGGACCAGTCCGCACGGTCACATCGTGCCAAAGGCAGTGGACATATTCGGCCGCTGTCCCAGCGAAAGAAGCGGAGCCGTAGCGCTCCAGCCGCCTGCTGCTGCCCGCGCTGCCGCAGTTAGACAATAGCAGCCTCTTCTGTTTGAGCGCGTCCTCGTCAATCTCTCCGGGAGTGCCGGCGCCGATCTCATCGTCGAGAAGCAGCCAGTAGGCCTTGCGTTGGCTGTGACTCAGCTCTTCCCAGAGTGCTTGTCCCAGGCACAAGAGCAGTTCCAACGCGATGTCGTGGCTTTCCCGGCCTGCCGTCGCGAGTGAAATCTCCAATCCCAGGCCGGTCGCTGTCCACCGCGAAGCTACTGAGGGGCTACCGAGATCCTCCACAACGGACACCCGGCAGCACCTGAGTTGGCGAGCCATTCGTGGAGGGACCGAGTGTACCGCGGGCCGGATAAAGTCGGAGATCAATGTCTCGGAGATCTCTCGACTTGCGCACAACTGCCAGCCGTGTGCCATACGGCGTACAACTTCACTACGAGTATTCCCCACTGCCCCCCACTGGAAAAAGGATTGTAAGTCGGAGGCTATCAAACTGCGAGCCGGGCCAGGGCAATCAGGTGAGCTGCTCCAGTTCTGTCTGAAGCATGGCCAGGTGCTCGTCTTCTTCGGCAGCCACCTCTCTGCACAGTTCGTTTTCGAGCCCCACCGGGAATTGGCTCGCCAGCCGCCGGAAGTGGTCCCGTGCGCGCCGCTCCGTTTCCAGCGCCACTTTATACAGATCCGCGACCCCCGAGTTTTCTGTCACTCGGATGCCCCGGAACGGCCAGTCCGAGAGCAGCTTCTCTTCATTTGAGGCGAACTCGACCATCTCCCGATCCAGGTGGGCGTGGTACTTCTCTTCCAATTCGTAAAGATGATCCAGTCCGGCTTCGTAAAAGCCTTCGAGCACGATGCGCTGCTCCGGTGTTGTGGCCCTTTCTCGCGCTAGCTTGAAGAAATGGAATGAATTCAGTTCGAACTGCACAGCGTCGCGGATGGCGTGGAAGCGCATGCAATCGCCCAAGTCGCGATCCGGCATCACCTCTAGTTCGCCACCGCACATAAAACACTTCCCGTAGGGGACAGCGAAGCCGGTGGTGAGTTTGAAACAACTCAAGCACCGCCACGTGCAGCGGACCTGCGCGCAGCAGATCTCGTCTTCTTCCAGCACCCTGTGGCACTTCGGACAAGAGGACGGCATATCACACACTCCTCCCTGGTGCGCCGGGCACGATTCGCATTTCGGACGCACCGATCCTAGAAGCACAACCTCGCCCTCCGCGACGGCGAGGCCACATGCCTGCGCGTTCCAGCTAACGTCCTCCGCGACAGGCGGTTCTTACCAGGATTTCCAGTTTGGAATTCCTGCCGGGCTAAGTATACACCTCCCGGCCCAACAGCCACAATAGTTATTGGGTTTAATACCTGAAACACTTAAATTGCTCTAAAAGCTATCGGACCCCTCGGTCTTCAATAGGGAGAAACGGAGTTCGGGCTTCAATTTAAGGCTCACTTGTCCTATAATCATACCGGGCGGCTCCCGGCGCAGGACGGACGAGTGGCTGAGGCGCCGCCGGCGGGAAGGAGGCTTGCATGTCCGCAAAAGTACTCCTGATCGATGACGATCAAGACTTCCGGGCCTCCGTGAGATCTCTTCTCGAAGGTCACGGCTACGAAGTGCTCGAAGCCGCCTCCGGACACGAAGGCTTGCGGATGATCGTAGAACACAAACCAGATGCCGTCCTGGTGGACATCATGATGGAGACATCAGTGGAAGGGTACGGCGTCACCCACGCGCTCAAATATCTGGACGAATACGCGGAGTATCGCCAGATCCCCGTGTTAATGGTCTCTTCCATTGAGGAGAGCCCGGATGAGCGCTTCCCGATGTCGCCCGAGGCCGAAATGATTCGGCCCGACAGATACCTCACGAAGCCCCTCGATATTCCCAAATTCCTCGAAGTTCTGGAGAGGTCGGTGGGGGTGAGCAAAAGGGCCTCGTCCTGAGATCCGCCGGAATCTGGTCCGGTGGTTCGGTAGAAGGTGCGATGGGTGAAGCTGCTGCGCCGGAGACGGTGGTAGTCATCGACGATGACTACGCGATGCGGCTCTCATGCTGCAAGATCTTGTCGAAGATGGGCTTCCGCGTCGAGGCCTTCGAGGACGGGACCCGAGGCCTGGAAGGCGTCGGACGGTTGAAGCCGGGCCTGATCGTGGTCGACCTCAAGATGCCGGGGATCAGCGGCATCGAAGTGATCTCCCGCGTCCATGAGATCGATCCCCAGATCACCATTGTAGTGATTACGGGGTACGCTACCATCGACACCGCGGTGGAGGCGATGAAATGCGGGGCCTATGATTTTCTGCCCAAGCCATTCTCCCCGGATGAGCTGCGATTGATTGTCAACCGGGGGTTGGAGCGGCGTCGGCTCTCGCTCGAGTCCCAGCAGTGCGAGATCGAGCGCGCGCTGCTCAAACGGCGCTTCGTCACCTTCGTATCCCATCAGCTCCGGACGCCACTGGTCGCGATTCATCAATACCTGGATGTGCTGAAGCACCTTGGCGATACCGCGGATGTGGCCGCTAAGCGAGAGGAATGGATCGATCGTTGCCTCAAGCGGGCCGAAGAACTACAGAGCCTGATTGCCGACTGGCTGACGCTTGCCAGAGTCGAGGGCGGCACGCTTATGAAAGAGCGGATCAAGGTCGACCTCAGTCAACTCCTTCCCGGCATTCTAAAGACCTACGAGGAGATGGCAGCGGCCGAGGGCGTCTCGCTCCAAGTCGCCCTTCCCGAAGCGCCCCTCTGCGTGGGTGGCGACTGGAACTGTCTGACGGTCCTGTTTGACAATCTGATCACGAACGGCATCAAGTACAACCGGCCTGGCGGCAAGGTCACGGTAGCAGGGTGGCTGTCGGAAGGCGAGGTTGTGGTGACAGTAGCCGACACCGGTGTCGGCATACCGGAAAAGTACCGGCCGTTTCTGTTCGACGAGTTCTTCCGCATCAAGGACGACGGCGCCAAGAAGACCACGGGGACCGGGCTCGGCTTGCATATTTCGAAGCGGATCGTTTCCGAAATGGGCGGCAGCCTGGATCTCGAAAGCGAACCTGGAGTCGGATCCACCTTTCGGGTGCGTGTGCCTGCCTGGCACGAAGCAGACAGCGCGATAACGGGGAGTTCAGAATGACACCGGCAGCAAAGCGCATATTGATTGTGGACGACGACAGGGATTTTGTCGAAGCCACGCAAGCGTTCCTGGAAGCTAACGGCTTCACCGTCCTGAGAGCGCACAACGGCAGGGACGGCGTGAAACTGGCCAGAATGGAGCGGCCCGACCTCATTCTCATGGACATCATGATGGATGAAAGAACGGAAGGGTTCTTCACGATTCAGGAAATGCGCCGCCAGGAGGATCTGAAGGGCGTGCCGATATTCGTGCTCAGTGCGCTCTACGCGCAAATGCCGGATTTCGGAAACCCGCCGGACAGAGCCTGGCTGGCGCACGATGAGTTCCTCTCCAAACCGGTGGACATGGTTCAGTTGGTGGAGAAGATACGCCAGCGAATCGGACAGCCGGCATGAAGAAGCCCGATGTGGTTTAGTTCTGCAACGCGCCGGCTTTCGCTCAAGGCAAGGCTGATCTCGAGCTACCTGGTAGTTCTGGGGGTCGGCGGACTGGTTACCTCGTTCGTCGGCTCCTGGATCGTGAGCACGACCATCATGATGCAGGCGCGGCGGGCGGTCGACCACGATTTCGCCGCGGCGAAGACGGTCTACGAACAGCAGCTTCAGGCCCTCCGGCTGTCGGTGCAAGTGGCCGCATCCGGCACCACGATCCAGCGCTACCTCCAGACCGGCGACCAGGCGGCTCTGTACGCCTATTTGCGAGGCATTCACCGGGATGCCGGCTTTGATTTCCTCAGCCTTACCGATGCCGGCGGACGGGTTATTTTGCGTGTCTCCCGGCCAGGCTACAGCGGCCGCGATGCATCGGCGATCGCGGTGGTGAAGGCGGCGCTGGCCGGCAAGGTGGCCGCTGCCACCGAGGTGCTTTCCGCTGCCCAACTTGGCGACGAAGATCCCAGCCTGCCGGCCCGCGCCCGTACCAAGACGGGGAACGGGGAAGTGAACGAAGGCATGACGCAGATCGCAGCCGCGCCCGTGGAGGGACCCGGCACCAACGTTTTGGGCGTTCTTTATGGCGGCCTCCTGTTGAACGGAAACTCCGCCATCGTCGACCGCGTCTGGACGCTTCTGTTTCGCGGCGACCGATTCAAGGACGCGGATAGCGGCTCCGTCACCATTTTCCGGAACGGATACCGGATCGCGACCAACGTCCGGACCGTGGCCGGAGAGCGGGCGGTGGGCACGGAGGCATCCGCCGAAGTGCGCGAGGCGGTGCTGAAGCGCGGCGCATTATGGCGGGGCCGGGCCTTCGTCGTGAAGCAGTGGTATATCAGCGAATACGATCCGGTTCGCAACTATGCGGGCGACGTGATCGGCATGCTCTCCGTCGGTGTCCTGGAAAGCACTTACACGACGATCCGGAACAGCGTGATCCTCTCCTTTTTCCTTCTCGCCACCATCGGGTTTCTGATGATCATCGGCATCACGTATTACATGATCCGGAATATCACGCGCCCCCTCGGGGAGATGGTCTTCGCCACGCGGAATATCAGCGCCGGACGGTTTGACCAGGAGGTTCAATCGAATTCCCCGGGCGAGATCGCCTTACTGGCCGACTCCTTCAACGCCATGCTCAAGAGCCTGCGGCAGATGAAAGGGGATCTGGAGGAGTGGGGCCGGACTCTCGAAGAAAAAGTCAAGCAGCGCACCGAAGAGCTGGTGGCGATGCAGGCGCGCGTGGCCCAGTCGGAGAGACTGGCATCGCTCGGCATGCTGGCCGCCGGCGTGGCGCACGAGATCAACAATCCGCTCGGCGGCATCCTGGCCTTGACGGGGCTCACGGTGGAAGACATGAAGCAGGAGGATCCGAACCGGGAGACGCTGGAGGAGGTGATCCGTCAGACGGAACGCTGCCGCGACATCGTCAAGGGCCTGCTCGAGTTCTCGCGGCAGTCCAAGGCCAATACCGAAAGGATCGACCTCAATAGAATCCTGCAAGACACGCTGTCGCTGTTGGCGAAACAGGCGCTGTTCTTCAATATCGAGGTCGTCCGCGACCTGGATCCCGGCCTGCCCGCGGTCATGGCGGACAAGTCCCAGTTCCAGCAGGTCTTCATGAACATCTTCGTGAATGCGGTTCAGGCGATGGACGAGCGAGGCACCATTACCATTGCCTCGCGTCACAACCGGGCGGGCAAATGCGTCGAGGTGGCGATTTCGGACACAGGTCGCGGCATATCGCCGGAACAGATCGATCGCATCTTCGATCCGTTCTTCACCACCAAGGAAAGCGGGCAGGGAACCGGCCTCGGCTTGTCCATCGCGTACGGCATCGTGACCACCCACCGCGGGGCCATTTCGGTCCGGAGCGAGGTGGGCAAAGGCAGCACGTTCACGCTCCGCATGCCGGTGGCGGCGGAGGCCGGCGCGGACGTTGAGGCGTAAGCCGCCTTCGGAAGCCCCGGCTTCCAAGGACGGCTCGCACTATGGGGTAGCGGTGGCCGCGGGGACGCCTCGCTTCTCCATTGGCACAAAATCCCGCGCCTCGTAGCCGGTGTACACCTGCCGCGGGCGCGCGATTTTCTGCTCGCCGTCTTCGAGCAGTTCCTGCCACTGGGCAAGCCAGCCGGCCGTCCGCGGGATGGCGAACAGCACCGTGAAGATCTCCGGTTTGAAGCCCATCGCCTGGTAGATGATCCCGGAGTAGAAATCCACGTTGGGGTAGAGCTTTCGCTTGACGAAGTAGTCGTCTTCCAAGGCAATGCGCTCCAGCTCCAGAGCGATGTCGAGCTTCGGATTCCTGCCGGTGACCTCGAACACCTTGTCCGCGGCCCATTTGATGACGCTGGCGCGGGGGTCGTAATTCTTATAGATGCGGTGTCCAAAGCCCATCAGTTTGAATTCGCCGGCTTTCACCTTGGCGATGTAGGCCGGGATCTTGTCCTTGGAGCCGATCTGGTCCAGCATTTTCAGGACTTCTTCGTTGGCGCCGCCGTGCAGCGGGCCGGAGAGCGCGGCCGCGGCCGCGGCGGTGGAGAGGAACGGATCGGCGTGCGAGCTGCCCACCGAGCGCATCACGTTGGCGCTGCAGTTCTGTTCGTGGTCGGCGTGCAGGATGAACAGGATGTCGAGCGCACGCGCTAATACCGGGTTGGCCGCATACTTGGGCTCCGTCATCTTCCACAGCATGTTCATGAAGTTCTCGGAGTAGCTGAAGTCGTTGTCCGGATAGACGTAGGGAAGGCCGAGGCTGTGCCTGTAGGTATAGGCCGCAATCGTCGGCATCTTGCCGATCAGACGCATGATCTGCAATTTGCGCACCTCGGGATCGTGGATATTCCGCGCATCGGGATACACGGTGGAAAGGGCTGCGACCGTGCTGACGAGCATCCCCATGGGGTGCGCGTCGTAGCGGAAGCCTTCCAGGAAATGCTTGGTGGTCTCGTGGAGCATGGTGTGGTGGGTGATCGCGCCGACCCACTCTTTGAGTTGGGGATCGGACGGCAACTCCCCGAACAGGACGAGATAAGCGACTTCCAGGAAACTGCACTTCTCCGCCAGTTGCTCGATGGGGTATCCCCGGTAGCGCAGGATGCCTTTGTCGCCGTCGATGAAAGTGATCGCGCTTTTACACGAGGCTGTGTTCATGAAAGCGGGATCGTAGGTCATGAGCCCGAAGTCATCGGGCCCCGTCTTGATCTGCCGCAAGTCCATTGCCCGAATGGTCCCGTGGTGGATGGGAACCTCGTAGGTGGATCCATTACGCTTGTCAACAATGCTTAAGACTTCTTTTTCCATGGAGTCCTCCCTCAGTTCTGGGCCCAGGGAAATGCCCCTGAAACTTGCGCCTCGGGCGCTGATTCAGCGGCATTTCGCCACCGCCCGACCTGTGCTATCCAGCAGGATGGCCGCTATCGCGCCAACCCGCGATGGCTGGCTGGTTTACGTCAATGCCGCGCCCGACGTTTCGACGGGAGGCGGCCGGTACACTACGAGTTCCGTCGCAGACCGGTCATCGCCGAGTGCCACCGTGGGAACGCCGCCGGGGTGGCGGCTCGGCTCTGCCCGGTAACGGAACGTCAATGTAATCATAATGCAAACGCCGGCACTTGTTAAGGTATTTTTGTATCTGATTATCCCGGAATGCTCATCCGGTAGCTCAGAGCAGATTCTCGAGCACCTGCCGCAGAATCGCGGGCATCCGCGCAGCCATCGAGGGCGATAGCGCCGGCTCGCACCTGGCTGATGAAATCGAAATCCCGAGTAAGCTGAAACTGGTGGGCGCAATCAGCCTAAGGAGTCTCACGGCCTGTATCACCGACAGATGATGCGCGTGCTCCTGGTGGTCCTCCAACCCGCGGAAATCCCGATCGAACACCCTGACCCTGCCCGTGGCAGAGCCGTCTTCGATCGCATCGATGAGAACTACCCGCCTTCGCCCCTCCATCTCGCCGGCGTATCGGAGCAGGTCCGTTCCGCCGCAGATGACCTCCACGTGTTCCGGTAGCCTCGCGTCGCCCGCCAACCGCTCCGCTACATGCCACCCGATGCCTTCATCGCCCATCAGCGGGTTGCCCAGGCCGATCACGAGCAGCGGTTTCATCGCTGGCGCACAAGGTGGACGGAACACGAGATGCAAGGGTCATAAGCGCGCGCGATCATCTGCAGGCGCTTGGAGATGACCGATTCATCCCGCTCGGCGCACTGTTCCACCGCGCGCCGGAGATGCAGTTCCAGGCTGGCGGCGTTCAGGGCCGTCGGCGTGACCACGTCCGCCGCCGTGACTCTGCCCTCGTCGTCGTAGGTATAGCTGTGGATCAGCAGGCCGCGCGGAGCTTCCGTGATCGCCGTGCCGGTTCCCGCGCGCGGATGAACCGGCATCGGGCGCTCGTCCTTTAGCCCCGCGCGCAGCAGTTGCTCGATGCTCTCCAGCGCCCGATCCAGATCGTCGATCAGCTCCAGCGCCTGGGCCTTATTGTTGTCCATCGGGTTGTCGGCCGGCAGCAGCAGCTTGAGGCGCTTCATGGCGACGGCAAGTCTTCCGGTCAGCCGGCGCGGATTGACGGTCAGCCGCGCCAGCGCGCCCACCATGAAAGGGTTCCCGCCGAACGTGCTGTGCTTGGCGTGGGAGTGCGGTACGGCCTTTTCGTTGGTCAGCTCCCGGTAATCGGCCGCACGCACGATCGCCCGGCTGCGGTTGGACACTACCATCACTTCGTCGCCACCGTAATAGCGATCCAGGTTCGGCGACCGCAACGCGGCGTAAACCGTGTCCGAGTGGCAGAAGTCCGCCGCGGGAAGCGAGGCTACCAGATCAATCACCGCGTCGGCGTCCGTCCTGCCCTGCATCAGGCTGCCGCGCAACGCGATCAACTGGTCGAGTGTGGGCACCCTGCCAAAGCCCCCGGGGACCGCGTTCACGGGATGGACCGCCCGTCCGCCGATGGCCTCCTGAATCTGGTTGCCAAGTTTCTTCAGGCGCAGTCCGAGCAGGACCGCGGCCGGCTTGTCCGCCGCCAGCGCGGTGGCGCTCGGATAGTTCAGATAGTCCGGCACGGCCAGCAGGAACAGGTGGAGCGCATGGCTCTCGATGCTTTCGCCCCGGTATAGCAGCTCGCGGAGCAGTTCGGTCTGGGGACTCACGCGGACGCCGAACGCGCTCTCGGTGGCCTTCAGCGACGTCAGCGAGTGGGCCACCGAACAGATGGCGCAGATGCGCGAAAGGATCGGCGCCACCTCGTCGTAGCGCTTGCCCCGAACCAGCGGCTCCAGCAGCCGCGCCCCTTCAAACACGTCGAAGCGCACGTTGGTCACCGCATCGCCTTCCAGCTCGACCGTAATGCCGCCGTGGCCTTCCACGCGGGCCAAATGCTCGATCGCGATGGTGGTCATTGGGCAACTCCCTCCGGCGCGAATGTCCGCAGGCGGGCGGCGAGCTGCTGCCGGTCAAAGCCCTTCTGTTCCAGCATGGCCACGAAGGAGGGAACGTTGGTGTCGCCCGCCGGTCCGCGGCAGCCAACGCACGGAACCCTCAGCTCCGGACAACGCGCTTCGCAGCCGCCGGCCGTAATCGGGCCGCAGCACAGCTCGCCGCGCTCGATCAGCAGGCAGTTGTTCTCCCGCATACGGCACTCCGTGCATACCGGATACTCGGGATAGAGCGGCGTATCGCCATTCAGCAGCGCCGCCACCGCCGCGATGAAATGCTCCTTCTCAATGGGGCAGCCCGCGATGCCGAGATCCACTTTCACCACCTCGTGCAGTGCCTGGGCAGGGCTCGAATCGTACGTGAGTCCAATCTCGCCGTAGACTTCCTCCAGCAGCCTGGCGCGGTCCTTGCCGCGGTCCATGGCCGCCACCCCGCCCCAGACGGCGCACGTCCCGAGCGCCACCAGAATCTTCGATCGCTGGCGAATGGCGCGAAGCTTGTCCGCATCCCGCCGGCTCAGCACCGCGCCTTCCACCAGCGCGATATCGAGCGGGCAGCCTTCGTCGTTTTCCGAAGAGGCCATGAGGAAGTCGCGGATATCGATCAGCGCGACGATGTCCAGGAGACGGTCCTCGCAGTTCAGAATCACGAGCTGGTCGCCGGCACAGCCCGTAAGCCCGAAGATCCCCACAGTAGGCTTGCTCATCAGATCATCTCCGGCAGGTTGATTGCGTCCCAGTAAGTGAATATCGGGCCCTGCAGGCAGGTGTACTTGTACCCGATGCTGCAATGGCCGCACTTCCCCACCCCGCATTTCATGCGCCGCTCCAGCGACATCAGGATGCGGTTCTTGGGAAAACCGAGATCGAGCAGCCGCTGCAAAATGAATTTGTAGACCACGGGCGGTCCGCAGACCGCGGCATAGGTACGCAAGGGGTCGATTTTGGCATGGTCGAAGAGAGTGGGCAGAAGTCCCACGTGGTTCTTCCAAGTTCCGGAGTCGTCGGCATCCACCGTCAGCAGGCAGTTGATATCGGTGCGGTCCACCAGCGCCAGCAGCTCTTCGCGGAAGAGCATGTCGTCCGGGCGCTTGGCGCCGTACATGAGGGTGATGTTGTGGAACTTGTCGCGGTGATCGAGCGCATACCAGAGCAGGGACCGCAACGGCGCCATGCCCAGGCCGCCCGCCGCCAGCAGCAGATCGTTGCCCATGATCTCCTGCATCGGATAGCCGTTTCCGTACGGCCCGCGTACGCCCACCACATCGTTGGTGCGCATGCGGTAGAGCGCGTTGGTTACGCGTCCCACGCGCCGCACGCACAACTCCAGCACCTCGGGGCGCGATGGCGAGGAAGAAACGGAAATCGGCATTTCACCCACACCGGGCACGCTCAGCATGATGAATTGGCCCGGCTGGTGGCGGAACGCGCGCGCCAGGTGGTCCTCCGCGAAACGCAGGGTGAACAGGTAGTTGTTCTCCACCATCTTATGGATGCGCACGATGCGCGCCAGGTGCGGCTGGTACGGATTGGCGCTCAGGACGGGGTGGTGGGTGGCAACTTCATCGGCTAGCAACATCTTGTACCCTCCGCAAGCGGTCGATCACCTGTACGACATCGATGCCGACCGGGCAGGCGCTGATGCACCGCCCGCAGCCTACGCAGCTCGGCCGGCCGTATTCGGCCACAAAGCCGCGCTGTTTGTGATAGAAGCGGAATTTGATGCGGCTGGCGCGCGGCCCGCGAAAGTTTTCGCCGCTGGCCACCAGTGCATGGCTCGCGAACAGGCAGGAGTCCCAGGAGCGCGCGCGCCGCCCGGCCCGCGACCCCAGTTCCACGTGGTCGGCGACATCATAGCAGTAGCACGTGGGACAGACCATGCTGCAACTGCCGCAGGAGAGGCACTTCTCTCCCAGCTCCTCCCAGATCTCGCTCTGGTATTCCATCTCGAAGATCTCGGGAAGGTCGCGGATCTCCACCTCGAGCTGGAACGCGCGGCGCTTGTTCCAGGAGCGCCGCTTGTAGTCGTCGATATCGGTTCCGTCCACCGGCTCGAAGAGGCTGCCGGTGGCGAGGACCATGTCGTCGCCCAGCGCCGTGCCCACCAGAGCCTGGTAATAGTCGCCCGTGTCGTAAAAGAAAAGGTCGAAGCCATGATCGACGAAATCCGCGCGCATGGAACGGCAGAAGCAGTGCTTGTCGGGGGAACAGTCGATGCCGATGATGGCGATGTGCTTCCTCCGCGCCTGGTAGTACGGGTCCGGGTACTTCCCCGCGAATACCCGGTCCAGGATGTTGATCGCGTAAACATCGCAAGCGTGCACGCCGAACAGGATGATCCGCTGATCCAACCCTTCGGTGTGCGGAACGAAGCCCTCGCCGGGACGGTAGCGGAAGAGCGTCTCACGCGGCGGCAGGAAGTATTTCTTGGGTGGCAGGATGGTGCGGTCGTATTCCAAGCGCGCATCCGACCACCGCATGAGCCGCTTGAAGACGTACTTGCCGTCCTGCTCGACGGGCGCATGCAGTTCGCCAAACTGCTGGACGACCGAGGCGAAAAGATCTAGCTTCTCTTTCGGAAGCTTGAGGATCTTCACGGGTAGCCTCCTTCACTCCAGGGAATCGGCCCAATCAGATTATAGGAGAAGATACTCCGAAAGAAAAGGGACGTCCGGCCCAATGTTTTGGGATCGTAGCGAACCTTGAGGAATCAATGAGTTACCCGGCATAGCGACTGAAACATCGGCCGGATTTGTGATTGGGGTCCCAGGCATTCGGTGTTTCCTGTGCGCTAGCGGCGCGGGCTTTCCGGGGGGACGGCAAAGCTGTGCTCAGTTGCGCGCCGCGCGATGGGTATACTGAAGGAAGGTGAAACGTCCGGGTGCGCTTCGAATGGAATGCTCTAAGGGCTACCCCGAACCTGCGGAAACATGGTGTTTCATTCGATGAAGCTGCGAGCGTGTTCTTTGATCTCCTGTCGGCAACGGGCGATGATCCGGATCATTCGCTCGTCGAAAGGCGTTTCGTGACGTTTGGCATGTCGTCCTCGGGCCGCCTCCTGGTGGTCGCACACGCACAGCATGAAGACACCATTCGAATCATCACCGCTCGCCACGCAACGCGGGCAGAGAGGAAGCTCTATGAGGAAGGCTAAGAAGCTTGCCGCGGACGAGCTTCGTTCCGAATATAAACGCTCGGATTTCGGGGCGCTGGTCCGCGGGAAATACATCGAGCGCCTCCAAACGAGTTCAAACGTGGTTGTCCTTGACCCCGAAGTTGCCGACCTGTTTCCGAACGCGGCGGCGGTCAACGCTGCGTTGCGGTCCCTGGCGGAGATTGCCAAGCGTGCCGGCTCCCGGCGGAGCCGATCGCATTGAGCTGCTGGCGATGGAGAGATGTCAGTAGCTGCGGCCCTTTGATCTGGGCGAGTCAATCTCCTCGACTTGGGGCCCGCGTGGGCGGCACTATCACAAATCTTTGGGTTGAAGGCCGGTCTTTTTGGAGACTTTCGAAAGGATTGCTGGGCCGAGTTCCTCGGAATCGTGAAACGAAAATGGGTAGTCCGCCCATCCTTCCTTCTTCATGATCTTGTGGGAGCCTACCGTGCGGTCGTGGCGCCAGCCGATCCGCTTCAGTGCGGCGAGAACGCGACGCGCCTTCGCCGCAGGCCAAGAACTCATGCGGCAATGTCGAAAATGGCATTCGCCGAATCAGGAGGCAGTTCGCCGTGGGCGATCCGGTCGAGAACAATTTCCCGCGCTGCCGACTGGGCCCGTTGAATCGCGTCCTGCTTCGTGTCCCCGTACAAGAGGACGTTCAATTCCGGCACTTCGGCAATCCAACGGCCGTCGACTTCGCGGTCAAGCTCGATCGTGAGCTTCATAGCCACAGCTTACCACCCCTGATGCGGAACGGTGGCCGAGCATCTGGCGAGGCGCCTATGGTCGTGGACCAGAA